>Ga0209002_10004211_pt1 | contig 11362 bp, 12 predicted proteins | sample Rifsed16ft2_FD_184010 | JGI IMG/M metagenome (GOLD analysis project Ga0209002, IMG submission 184010) | Soil microbial communities from Rifle, Colorado, USA - sediment 16ft 2 (version 2) | ecosystem: Environmental > Terrestrial > Deep subsurface > Rock core/Sediment | place: Rifle, Colorado...
GCCGCCACGACCGAGGCGCTCCGCCCCCCATCCACCACCACGCCCTCGCGTGTGCCCGTCCCATCCGGCCGGATGATTCTCGGCATCGAGTATGCTCCCGCCGAGCTCGCCGAACACTTCCGCGAGTCCGGCGCCACGTCCGCCAAGCCCTACCCCAGCGTGGGTGACTGGCAAAACGTCCAATCCGGCCCCGACGCGGCCTACGATTGGAGCGGGCTCGACCGATTTGTCCGCGCCTATCAAGAAGCGGGCTTCGAGCACCTGACGCTCATGATCACCGCCCGCACTCTCTGGGCGGCGATCGAGCCGCTTCGTCTCGGCGATGCCGGGAACGTCTTCCCGCGGCCCGAGTATGAAGACGACTACGCTGCCTACGTCCAGGCCCTGGTCGAGCGCTACGATCTCGATGGCTCGGACGACATGCCCGGGCTGCTCGACCCGGTCACCCTGTTCGGGTTCGAACCCGAGTACAGCTCCTACTGGCCGGGAGAGGCGGAGACGTATATCCGCCTGCTCGAGCTCGCCCGTCCAGCGGTGAGGGCCGCCAATCCTGAGGCCCAGGTGATGGCCGCCGGGCTTCTGATGACCGACGTCTTCGACGGCTACCCCACGCCCGCCGAGATCGAGGCCCGGATGCTCGACCCCGATCCGCGCATCTGGTACAAATCACCGGAAGACGTTGCCTTGCTGCTCGACCATCCCGAGCTTTTCGACGTGCTCGACGTCCACTCGCTGGGCGACTACACCGAGGTGCCGCCGACGATCGCATGGGTGCGCGCCGAGATGGCCGAGAGGGGCTACGAGCGCCCGATCTGGATCGGCGACTCCTTCGGCGGCGCGGGCCTGAATGGCTGGGGGCCGGCCACCTGCCCCCTGCGGCCCAACAGCGGTTGGCTCGGACATCCGGCAACGGAGGCCGATCGCTGCCGCGTGGCCGAGGCCTTGAATGCCCTGGCCGACAACTCCAGCGCCGACCACGACCAGGCCATCGCCTGGATCCGCGGCGAGACGGCTGCAGGGATCGTGCGCAAGGTCGTGGTCGCCGCCGGTGAAGGCGTCGCCGGGATCAACATCGGGAACGTCGAGGACTGGGAGCCGCTGATGCTCACGCTCGGTGGCGCGGGCACGAGCCCCTGGCAGGGAATGGTCGATCGCAACATGCTCACGCGCGAGTTCTATGGCTACCGACCGGGATACTACGCATTGACGCAGGTCGCCGAGGTCATCCACGCCTACGACTCGGTGGAGCGCCTCGACCTGGGCGACGACCACATCTATGTCTACCGCTTCGTCCTCGATGACGGGCGGACGGTGATCGTCGCCTGGGCCGACACCGGGCTCTATCTTCCGGGAGAGGTGATGGCCACAAGGCCTATCCAAATCCCGGTCGGAACGGATTCCCCGGTGAGGCTCGAGTGGACGGTGACGAGCGGCTCGGAGCCGGTGGTGGAGGCCCTCACTCCCGAGAACGGGGAGGTGACAGTGGAGGTCGGCCAAGTGCCGGCGTTCGTGTGGCCATAGGCGCATGGATGCGCCGGACCACCGATGCCCGGGTGATAGGGCGGAGCTCACTTTCCGCAGCGGCGTTCGTAGGCGTCATGTCTTTACGCCATCCTGAGGGGAGCTAACGCAACGCAGGTCTCTTCCGAGGACCGGGAGCCCCGCCACCTGCGCCTGGAGTTGGACACAAGGCGCAGCCGGGGGGTCAACGACCGTGGCCAGGATCGGAGACCTCGCCTCTCAACGTCATCCTGAGGGGCGTAGACTCATCGTCGGCCACTTGCGCGAATGACGAGCCCCGAAGGATGACGTTCACGAAGAGAGGATGACCAGAACGGAAGAACCCCTTACGCGTCTGGAATCCGTGGGCCGTTGGCGCGTGGCGTCCCCGAGAGGTGCGGAATCACCCTGGAGGAGCACCGTGGTCTTCGGACTTCGGAAGTACTCAGCCCAGATGGGTGAAGACAACGCGCAGGCCGATGGCGATCAGGAGGAAGCCGCCGAGGAATTCCATGCGCCGCCCGAATCGTTCTCCCAGGTGGTTGCCAAGGCCGAGGCCGGCGATCGCCAGCGCCAAAGAGACGACGCCGATGATGGCCGCCGAGGCGACCACCCCTGTTCGGAGGAACGCCAGGCTCAGGCCGACCGCGAAGGCGTCGATACTCGTGGCGGTGGAAAGCAGGACCATCGTGCCGCCCCGCGTGGGATCGACCGAATGCGCCCGGGCCTCGGGACGCAAGCCGGCCTGAATCATCCGCAAGCCGACGATCGTCAGGAGGCCGAGCGCCACCCAATGATCCACCCTGGAAAGGAACGGCTCGAGGCTGTAGCCTGCTCCCCAGCCGACTAGAGTCATCAGGCCTTGGAAGAGGCCGAAATGAAAAGCCAGACGAAGCGCGGGGCGCGGCGTGCGGGCGTAGCCGGTTGTGCCCACGCCGAGGGACACGGCGAAGACGTCCATGGCAAGCGCCACGGCGACGGCGAGGATCTCCCAGAGGGTGAGCATGGGCTGGGACATGGGGGATCGGTCAGCGCGTGGCGCGCGGCGCAGTAGGATCGGTCGGGGCCCGGCCATGCTTGACACTCGTCTCTTCGCCGGGGTAGAATGCGGCCACAGGCCGAGATAGCTCAGTTGGTAGAGCACGCGACTGAAAATCGCGGTGTCGCCAGTTCGATTCTGGCTCTCGGCACCAGCCGGCAAGATGGAAGGGGCGGGATCTCACCCGCCCCCCTTCGTTTCCCGGTGGCCGGGGCCGCCGCTCTCGATCGCCCGGAGATCCCGCCGCAGCTCGTCGATCGGGTGCAGCTCCCCGCCGGCGTCCTCGAAATACCAGTGCTCCCACCCGTTGCACGGGCTGCCCTTCATCAAGATGCGACCGAGCTGGTGGATCGATCCGACCTGGCCGTGGGCGACCAGGCGACCGTCGGCGCGGATCCGGGCCCAGGCCCGGCGGCTGCTGCGGAAATACAGCCGCTCGCCCGGGCGCAGCAGCCCGTGCTCGAGGAGACGGCCGAAGGGAAGCCGCGGCTCCCGCCGCCTCTGGTCCCGCACGTCGAGGACGTCATCCTCGAGAGGGCCGGGCTCGACATGGGCAATGCGCTCCCGGGCGAGGGCCGCATAGCGCGCCTCGCGTTCGATCCCGATCCAACGGCGGCCGAGCCTGCGGGCCACCGCGCCGGTCGTGCCCGTCCCGAAAAACGGATCGAGCACGACGTCCCCGGGGTGGCTGGAGCTGAGGATGACGCGATAGAGGACGGCCTCCGGCTTCTGGGTGGAGTGAGCCTTGGCGCCGTTGACTCGGATGCGCTCGGGCCCGCTGCAGACGGGCAGGGCCCAGTCGCTCCTCATCTGCAACTCATCGTTCAAGGCCTTCATCGCGTGATGATTGAAGGTGTACTTCGCGCCGCGTGACTTCGCCGCCCAGATCAGCGTCTCATGCGCGTTGGTGAAGCGCACGCCGTGAAAATTGGGCATCGGGTTGGTCTTGAGCCAGATGACGTCGTTGAGGATCCAGTAGCCCAGGTTCTGGAGAATCGCCCCGATGCGGTAGATGTTGTGATAGCTCCCGATCACCCAGAGCGTCCCGGCCGGTTTGAGCACTCGACGGCAGGCGGTGAGCCACGCCCGGGTGAAACCGTCGTACTCTTCGAAACTGGCGAAGCGGTCCCAGGCATCGTCGACAGCCTCCACCCGCGTCATGTTGGGCCGCCAGAGATCGTGGCGAAGCTGGAGGTTGTAGGGCGGGTCGGCGAAGACAAGATCGACGCAGCGCTCGGGCAGCGCGGCAAGCACGTCGAGGCAATCGCCTTCGATCACATGGTCGAGGGGAAGTCTCTCCGGGTCGATGTCTGCCATTGCGCGCCGTGGCCTACGGAGAGCAATCGCCAGCCAGCAGCCAGGCCTCGCCCTGGCGCTCATAACACTGGCAGAACTGGCTGGCCTGTGACGTGCCGTCCCTCTTCCACAGGAGGAATGCCACACGGGTCTCGAAGCAGGCCTGCACGCCCTCCAGGCTCCCTCCTATCAAACGGCTCGTGGAGATACCGAGGCCCTGATTCTCCCGCTCGCGCACCAGCCAGACGCGGGCTTGGGCCGGCCCCGCGCCGGGCAAGCGGATCTCACCGCGAAAGAGCAGGGCGCCGAGCCCGAAGCAGAAGGCTCCTCCAAGAAGGGCGACGAGAACGAGCAGCGTACAGCCGGTGGCCGGGGAGAGCCCTCGCGTAGGTGCGGTGGGCGCCGGCGGCTCTGTCGAATCGTATCCCATCCGTCTTTCGTCGAGTGCCTCGCGTTCTAGATATAGAAGCGATCCCGATCGACTTCGTCGCGCAGAATGCGCAGCTCCTCCTCTGTCGGGGCCGGGTTCTGCTCGATGACGTCTGCCAGCCGAAGTTCGAAGCCGGTGTTCTCGATCACCTGGTCGGCGCTCACCCCGGGCTGAGTAGCCAGGAGCATCATGCGCTTGCTCTCGGCGTGATAGCCCAGGATGGCGAGGTTGGTCACCACGCGATAAGGGCCGGTCCCGGGCGGGAGGCCCGCGGCTTCCCGGGAGCCCGGGCCGATGAGGTAACCGGGGGTGGTGATGAAATCGACCTTCTCGACGAAGCGCTGCCGGTCGTGCCGCAAGATGGCGATCGTTCGCCAGCACTGAGACCCCACATCGTTCCCGCCCCCGCTTCCTGGAAGGCGGACCTTGGGGCGATCGTGGGGGCCGATGACGGTCGTGTTGAGGTTGCCGTAAGCATCGATCTGAGCCCCGCCCAGGAAGCCATACTCGATGAAGCCGCGCTGGGCGGCCTCGACGACGTCGCAGATCCCCGTGGCCGAGAGGGCTCGGTGAAACGTGCGTCGCTCTCCCACCGCCCGAGGTAGATCCTCGAGGATTGCACCGGCGCCGCCGAACTCGAAGACGGCGATGAGATTCGGCGCCTGGCGGCGCTGCGCCAGGCTGACGGCGAGCATCGGGATTCCGGTGCCCACAAAGGCCGTCGTGTTGTCGGGGACGAGCCGGGCCGCGGAGCAGATGAGGAGCTCGGTCGGGTTGTGCGGCGGCGAGGTCATGCGCCCCTCCCCGGCACCATGGCCACCACGGCGCGCAGCCGTTCGTCGCCGATGAGCTTGAGATACGCGGCGTGGTCCCTCGCGCCGTGGATATACTTTTCGAGATAGCTCTTCGTGGTGGCCTCGGTCTTGGAGGCTTCAACCCATTCTCGGATGAGCTCCTCGTCGCGCTCGTAGAGATAGGCCATCTCGCCGGGGTGAGAGCCAAACGGCGCCTCCACGACGGCGTCGACGATGTAGTAGGGGATAGCCGTCCGGTCTGGCTGGCGGCGGATCACGTCGGTGGGCACGATCTCCTCGGCGCTCAGGATGAGCCGTTTGGAGGCCCGGGCCATCTCGGCGGCGAAGCCGGTGATCCCGTCGATCTGTGCGTTCCCGTACATATCCGCGCGGTGGACGTGGATCAGCCCCACATCGAGGATGAGCGCGGGCAGGAGGCAGATCGTCTCACCGGTGAACGGGCACTCGACGGCTTTGGCAGCACTGTACTCAAAGGTATCGCTGCCCAGCATCGAGCGGACGGGGATGAAGGGTACCCCCATCGCCGCCGCCTTGAACCTCCAGGCGATCCCGGCGTTGCTCCACTCCACGCATACTCTCACACGCCCGCTTTCGACTTCGCGCCGCAGGCAGTGGGAGACGCCGTAGACCTCCAGCCCCATGTAGGTGATGTCCATGGCCCGCACGAGGCCGGCGCCGAGGAGCATGTCGAGCTCGAGGACGCCCTGGCCAGCGACGCGCAGGTCTTTCCTGCCCTGGCGGATGATCTCTCGCACCAAGGACATCGGGCAGCGGACGGTGCCATAGAGCTCAGTGCCAATGTAGTCGCCGTCGTGGACGAAGCGCTCAACGGCCTCGGCCTCGGTCATGCGCTTGTCGACCAGGCCCTTGGGCTTCTGGCGGTTTAGATCGCGGAACGCGTTCACATCGGGGGGTTGGATCAGAGGCCCGACGCCGGAACGGATCACGCGCATGGAAGCCCTCCTTCTCCCTTAGCTCGCTGTCTGCGCCGGCGAAGGCGCAGTGAGGTCACCGTCTTCGCGGAGCTGCAACGAGGAATCCCCCCGGTTCGGGCGTGGAATGGCCACGAGCCCGTCGCCTGGGTCTGGGGCCACCGACCGGCGGCACACGCCCACCCAGGGTGCGGGGGCAACAGATCAGGGACAGGGGACCCCTGGCCGGGGCTGACCCTGCTTGTCCCTTCGCGCGCACAAATACGCCGGCCCTGATCTTGCGGCCCGTGCCAAGCCCTAGTGTAGCACGGCTAGGGTGGCAGGGATGCCGGACGACCCCGCCAAATGGCCTAGCCTCGCTCCGGCGACCCGGCCCTAGGCCGCCGTCCCGCCCTCCCGTAGACTGAGCTTCGAGGTGGAGGGTGCACGAAAGCGTTCTGATCCCGCTCGAAGGGGATGATGCGCTTCAGGCCGTGAGCGAGTCGCTCTCCTGCGCGGGCTTCCGCGTCTCCCGCAGCTTCGACTTGCGCTCGGCGATGGCGGCTCAGGGCGACTGCGAGTGTCCTGATCATGGAACCGAGGCCTGCACCTGCCAGTTTGCCGTGCTCCTCGCCTATGCATTCCCCACCGGCCCGCCGCTCGTCATCACCGCGCACGGCTCCGGACCCCACACCCATATCGCCTTCGTCGAGGAGGCGGGCCGGGAGCCGGATGCTGAGGCGGCCAGGAAAGCCCTGGCGGCGGTGTTGAACGTCATCGAGATGGCCTCCGCGGAGGCGAAGGACGGATTCGCAGATCTTCAGGATTCCAGTGAGGAGGGGTTCCGATGAAAGCAGTTGATCCCGTGTGCCACATGGAAGTCGATCCGGCGGCGGCCGCTGGAAAGTCGGAGTACGGAGGCCAGGCCTACTATTTCTGCTCACCCGGCTGCAAACGGGCGTTCGACCAGAACCCAGAGAAGTATCTCTCCGGCGCGGCCGGCCCCGCCGGGCACCACGGGCACCACGCCCATTGATGGCCGGGACACGCCGCAACTTGCGCGCTTCATCCGGATTGGTCCTGTGGGCGGCCGTGGTCGCCCCGCTCCTGGCCGCGTGCGGAGCGGACGCCCCTCCTTACATCATGACCCCGCTGGATGATCTTCCGGCCGAGATGCGCCAGGCGCCCGCCTCCGTGCGTGAGGCCTACCAATTCGCCGGGGCCAATCCGGAGATCCTCCGGTCGCTCCCCTGCTACTGCGGCTGCGGTGCGATGGGCCACGCCTCAAACCTCGATTGCTACGTTTCGGAAATCGCGCTCACGGGCGAGATCTCCTACGACACACACGCCCTCGGGTGCTCAATATGCGTCGACATCACGCAAGACACGATGCGCCTCTTGCGCCAGGGGACGAGCCTTGAGGAGATCCGGGCGACCATCGATAGCACCTACTCCGCCTTCGGCCCCTCCAACATACCCTGACCCCTTCCGATGCCCTTCTCCACTTCCCGCTCCCCCTCGACTCCCGCCAACCACGCCGCCGCTCGACCTGCGGCATGGGCGGGATTCCTGAGCCTCGCCCTGGTCGTGCTTCTGGTCCCGGTGCCCACGGGGGCGGCGTCCGGCGAGCGGACCATCCGTATCGCAGCCTCGAGCTACGCGTACGATCCTGGTGTGGTCTCGGTGAACCCGGGCGACCGGGTGACCATTGAGCTTGTCGCCCAGGACGTCGTCCACGGCCTGTATCTGGATGGGTATGGGATTCAGCTTCGCGCCGACCCCGGCCAGACCGCCCGCCTCACCTTCACCGCGAGCCGCCCCGGGACCTTTCGTTTTCGCTGCTCCGAGACCTGCGGCCCGCTGCATCCGTTCATGATCGGCAGGCTCTCCGTTGGCCCCAATCTCACGCTCCTGCGGTGGGCCGGGCTGGGTCTGTTGGCCTCGGTCTTCGGGCTGTGGATCCTTCGCCGGTGACCCGCTTCGACCTCCTGAGGTCCCCCTTCTTGGCGCGCCTCCTGCGCAGCCGCTGGCCGCGCCTGATCCTCTCGGTGGCAGCCCTTGCGGGGTTCGTCCTCGCCATCGCAGCCGGGCTGGCCGGCACTCCCGTCGGCAGCCGCAACTTCGGCATCATTGCCGTCTGGATCGCCTGGTGGGCCGCCTTGATCCTCGTCGCCGTGCCCCTCGCCGGCCGGGGCTGGTGCAGCATCTGCCCGCTGCCGCTCCCGGGAGAGTGGCTCCAGCGCGGAGGCATTCTGGCACCGGCCGCCAGGCGCCGAGGCCTCGGCCTGCGTTGGCCGCGCCGGCTTCGCAATCTTTGGATTCAGAACGCGGGCTTCGCTCTCCTGGCGATCTCCAGCACGGTGATCCTCACAAGGCCGGCCGTCACCGGCGCGCTTCTCCTGGGACTGATCGGAGCGGCGACGGTTGTCAGCCTCGTGTTTGAGAGGCGGGCGTTCTGCAAGTACCTCTGCCCGATCGGCGGGTTCGTGGGGCTCTACTCGCAGGTTGCGCCGGTGGAGCTCCGCGTGCGCGACGCGGCCCTCTGCGCCGCGCACCGCGAGAAGACCTGCTACGTCGGAGGCCCGGGCGGAGAAGGGTGCCCGTGGCAGGTGTTCCCGGCGGGGCTCACGCGCAACTCGCCGTGCGGCCTGTGCTTCGAGTGCTTGAGGACATGCCCCTACGACAACATCGCCGTCAACCTCCGTCCATTCGGCGCGGATCTTCCCCGCCCGGCGGGGCGCCGGCTCGACGAGGCCTTCAAGGGCTTCCTGATGCTGGGAAGCGCTCTGGCCTACTCGGCTGTCCTGCTCGGGCCATGGGGCGAGATCAAGCTGGCCGCATTTCGTGTGGGGACTCCGGAGTGGGCGGCTTTCGCCGGCGGGTTCCTGGCAGCGACTTTCCTGGCTCTCCCCGGCGCGTTTGCACTGCATGTGGCCGCCGGGCGATTGCTCGCCGGCCCCCGTGGCAATTTCCGCGAGACGCTCGCGAGCTACTCCCAGGCTCTCGTCCCACTTGGATTGGCCGCCTGGGTGGCTTTCAGCCTTTCCTTCGTCTTCAGCAACCTCTCCTACTTATGGCCGGTCCTCTCCGATCCGTTCGGCGCAGGCTGGGATCTCTTCGGGACTGCCGTCGGCGCCTGGACCCCCTACCTCGGGGCGGCCGTGCCCACGCTCCAGGCCGGGATTCTGATCGGGGGGCTGGCGTGGGCCGCGGGCCTCGCCTCGCGCATTGGCCATCGCCTTCTGGGCGATGACCAGCGGACAAGCCGGCGCGCCCTGCTGCAGGCTTCCCCCGTCGTGGGTTTCGCCTTCGTGGTGACAGTGGTCCAGCTATGGCTCCTGATCGGATGAGACCCGAGCATCTGGCGAGGCTACTGGTGATCCTCGGTGTCCTCCTCCCCCTGGTCGGAGCGGCGATCATCCTGCTGCCGCCTCTCGGGCGGAATGGGGAAGTCATTGAGGTGCACGCGCGCGTCGCGGAAGATGGCGGATGGCTACCATCGGAGCTGGTTGTTCCGGCCGGCACGCCCCTCACCCTTCGGCTGACCTCCGACGACGTGGTACACGGCTTCGCCATCGGCCGGAGCGAGACGCAAGCCGTCGACGTGCTGCCGGGGCAATACAGCGAGCTCACACTGACATTCGATCGGCCGGGGCGCTACACATACTATTGCACGCGCTGGTGCGGCCCCGGGCATTGGCGGATGCGCGGCACGATCGAGGCGCAAGGCGGCGGGGCCACGCCGAGCAGCGCTGCGGAGCCGCCCTACGTGCGGCTGGGCCTCGATCTTGACGCGCCCCACCCTGCCCCGGTGGTGCCCGAACGGCGGCCATCCGCCATCGGCGGCGAGGCGCTCGGCATCGATCTGCCGGCCGGCTTGCGCGGCCGGGCCTACTACGAGACCCATAGCCCCTACCAGGCGTTCCAGAGCCTGAGAGAGCAAGGCTCTTTCTCGAGGTTGGGGGACGAGCGCGTCTGGGACCTCGTCGCTCTGCTCTGGCGCCAGGCCACGACGGCGCGGGCCCTTGAGGCCGGAAGGGCTCTCTACGCACAGAACTGCGCCGCCTGCCACGGCGAGGGCGGGGGCGCGGATGGCGTGATGGCGACCTCCCTGCCCGGGAGCCTCGGCGGCGCCGACGACGCCCCGGGCCCGGCGGATCTTGCATCCCTGGAATCGATGATGGGCGCGAGGCCTGCCCTGCTGCATGGCAAGATCCTCCGCGGAGGCATGGGCACGGGAATGCCCTACTTCGGCCCCATCTTCACCGATGGACAATTGTGGTCGCTGGTCGATTACCTTTGGACATTCACAATGGAGTATGAAGAATGAAAAGGAAAGACGCTCAGCGCAGGAAGACGTCCCGCCGAAGCTCCCTGATCCCCGGCATCCTGCTCGCCGGGGGAGCTGCGTTGCTCGGCCTGGCCGCCTTTGCCCTCTTCGGCGGGGAGCGCGAGGAATTCGTCCCCGAAGTCGCGGGGGCGGCCGCGCTCCGGGTTGACCGGCAGGAGGAAGACCTCGGTGACGTGAGGCTCGGCCAGCCGGTGCGTGTGGCTTTCGAGCTCACCAACGTCGGTGACCGCCAGCTTCTCTTCACGGAGGCCCCATATGTCGAAGTGGCCGAGGGATGTTGACCGCCGACGCCGACCATCGGTTCGATGGTCCTTTCGCCCGGCAAGAGCACGACGCTTGTTCTTGAGTTCATGATGCACGGGGATATGGGCGGCCGGCACGACTTTCGGGTCCATTTGCCGACCAACGACCCGGCACAGCCGGATCAGACGCTGAGGGTGCTCTCCAACTGGGTGCCGTAGGGAAAGGCTCCGGATCCCTACTATTCCAAGCATGGAGAGACGGTCTTCAGGATGATAGCGGTTGCAGGAGGTGTGGTGCCCCTTCGCTAAAGCAGCCTAGCCTCACGACTGTCATCCTGAGGGCCGTAACATCATCGACGGAGTGCCTTCGCCAATTGGGAGGCCCGAAGGATCTCGTTCCATAAGAGGATTGGCACTTGCATCACGAGACGCCCCCGCCCTGGTCCCCCTCCCGCTAGCGTCATCCTTCGGGCCTCCGGTTGCTGAGGAATGCATGAGAACCATGTGACGGCCCCCATAGCCTGTGAACCAATGCCACATCGACCGACGAGGACCCTTCACCTCGGCCAGCGCGTTTTCTATTGCCCCCACCCCTACCCCTTCGCGTGCATCCCGGAGCGGAGGGACCCCCGGCACATGCTCCCGTTGCCTGGGTGATGAAGATCTGCCGGGGGAGGGGAGGTTATCTAAGGAGGCAAGGGGCGGCAGAGCCGCCCCTTGCCTCCTTAGACCTCAATCCCCCTCTCCGCTTTCGATCCGCGCGCATGAAGAGGCGTGG
>Ga0209002_10004213_pt1 | contig 11361 bp, 11 predicted proteins | sample Rifsed16ft2_FD_184010 | JGI IMG/M metagenome (GOLD analysis project Ga0209002, IMG submission 184010) | Soil microbial communities from Rifle, Colorado, USA - sediment 16ft 2 (version 2) | ecosystem: Environmental > Terrestrial > Deep subsurface > Rock core/Sediment | place: Rifle, Colorado...
CTGAAGTATCATTGAACGTATAAATTGCCAAAGAAATAGTGAGTGTTAATTCATAGGTTTGTCTTGCAGCGCTGAAATTTCCACCTGTGTATAAGTCATTCCAAAGGCTACCCATTCTTGTCCATACCAAAGGACATGTATTTTCGTCCTTAATAAATCCATATCGTATCATAGCACGGACTTTAGTTTGCATTGTTGAAGGCTGAATATTACCAGCGGCTGCAAGCTCATACATTCTGACATTGTCATGCCTCCCTCCTGACCAGCCAAAGCCAATATATGCAGGTCTTTGGCTCTCAAGAACCAGCTTACGAACTGTTAAAAGTTCGTCAAGATTAGAACTGCTTCGTGAATGAAACCAATCTCCGTTAATAGATGCCATCTAATTCCTTATTACAAGTTCCCACAATTTTTAGTAATTATAACTCAAAAGCCTTTATGATTTTTCAAATAATTTAAAATAGGGAGTGGATGGTAAAATACACTTTTGCCGGATAATAGTTTGCTCTGTTAATGGAAAATAGCAACACCAGATTTATTTGTCAACAGAAATTCTTCCATTGATGTTACCATTTCAAAATGGTAACATCAATTTATCATTTTTTTTATCATTTTTATCTTGACAACTGCATGTATTGTGGCCTATATTTACCCCGTGAAGACCGTCTTAAAAACAAATCCACCCATGGCTATGCCATTGACTATGCCCATGACTATGAATGACGTCTGGGACCTCTACAGGGAAGAGCTGAAAAGGGTAGAATCTCAGATACATGCAGACCTAAAGTCAGATGTACAGTTAATAGATACAATAAGCTCTTATCTGTTCAACAGCGGCGGCAAACGTTTCAGGCCCTTGCTCTTAATCCTGGCATCAAGGCTTGCCGGATACGAAGGGGACGGTCATATAGAATTGGCCAGTGTTATAGAACTTATCCACACTGCTACCCTGCTCCATGATGATGTCTTAGATGAGGCCAGCCTGCGGCGGGGTAATAAGACTGCACGGATCTTATGGGGCAATCAGGCGAGTATACTTGTAGGTGATTATCTTTATACAAAGGCCCAGTGTAACATAGTATCCTTCCGTAACCATGAGATAAATGAGATTGTTGCAGAGACCACAAGAAGGATGACAGCAGGAGAACTTGCCCAGTTGTCAGTCAATTGTGACCTGCAGATAAGAGAAGATGAATATCTCGAAATTATAGGCAACAAGACCGCTGCACTTATTGCAGCCTCTTGCCGTATAGGAGCTATCCTCGCTGATTGTCCGGAAGATAGAAAGGATAATATTGAATCTTTTGGCTGGAATCTGGGTATAGCTTTTCAGTTAACTGATGATACCCTCGATTATGTGGCTGATGGTAAAAAGCTCGGAAAATCAATTGGAAAAGACCTTCAGGAGGGTAAAATAACCCTTCCTTTATTGAGCCTCCTTCAGCGATGCTCGGAAGATGAGGCAAATAAAATAGAAAAGATCGTGCAGTTATACGATTTTACAGAAGAAAATCTTGAACTGATAGTAAAGCTCATGCAGAGATATGGAGTGATAGATTATTCCCTTGCCAGGGCAAGGGGGTATGTTGAAAAGGCCAAGAAGAGCCTTCTCTCTTTTAAGGACTCTATGCCTCTTCAGGCACTATTCGCAGTGGCAGACTATGTAGTCGACCGGGAATTATGATCAACTAAAAATTCCATAAGAATTTTTTTACTTATAATAAGATGGAGAGTTCTATTCATCCACTTGTACAATTAGCAAGGGAGGCAATAAAAGAATACATTAAAACCGGGAAATTTATCAGTCTGCCGGCTGAGCTAACAGATGAAATGAGGGAAAAACACGGGGTCTTTGTCTCTTTAAAGATGAAAGGGCTGCTGAGGGGGTGCATAGGTACTTACGAGGCTGCCACATCATGCGTTGCTGAAGAGATTATTCATAATGCTATCAGTGCAGCAACCCATGACCCCCGCTTTACACAAGTTTCACTGACCGAGTTAGATGACATAAATATCTCCGTGGATATACTTACAGACTCCGAACCTGTAAGATCAATTGGCGAGCTTGATCCTAAAAGATATGGTGTGATAGTTAAGAGTGGGTACAAAAGGGGATTACTCCTACCTGATATCGAAGGGGTTAACACAACAGAAGAACAGATAGACATTGCCAAAAAAAAGGCAGGCATAGGAGATAATGAGCCTTTGGAAATATTCAAATTTGAGGTAAGGAGATACAGGTAATATGGCTGACATTCTTCCATTTAAAGGTGTACTCTATAATACGGAAAAGATTAAAGATCTCAGGCAGGTAGTAACCCCGCCTTATGATATCATCAGTCCTGATGAACAGGAGAGGTATTATCAGAGTCATGAATATAATATGATAAGGCTGGACCTCGGTAAAGAGTACACGGAGGATACAGACAATAAAAATCGTTATACACGGGCCTCCGGTCATCTCTCCAATTGGCTTTCTTCAGGTGTACTTGTTCAGGATAAGGAACCTTCTATATATTTTTATCAACTGAGCTATATTCTCAAGGATGGTTCAAATAAAGTAATGGAAGGGTTTATTGCCCTGTGTAAACTTGAGGAGTTTAGCAGTGGAAAGGTCGTGCCTCATGAGTACACATTATCCAAACCAAAATCTGACAGGCTTAATCTCCTGAGGTCATGCAGGTCAAACTTCAGTTTTATATTCTCTTTATACTCATCACCAAAAAGTAAGATAAACAGCTCCATTAAAGGACTCATAGGCGGATCAAGACCTAAGATAGATATTATTGATGACCATAACTACAGGCACAAGCTCTGGCCTATTACAGACCCCGGTATAATAGACCTTATAAAAATGGAGATGAAAGATAATACTGTGTATATTGCTGACGGACATCACCGTTATGAGGCATCCTTAAACTACAGAAACGAATTAAGGGCAAAGGGTGGAGCAGGATCAGACCATGAACCCGGAGATTATGTGATGATGTATTTTGCAAATATGGATGAGCCAGGACTTACAATCCTCCCCACACACAGGCTCCTCCATAGCCTGCCTGCTGAGAAACTTAAAGATTTGACAAACAAACCTGGCAATAATTTCCATGTAAAATTTTTTGATTTCTCTCCGGGTGGTGAATCGTCAGCAAGAGAGCAAATGATTGAAGAAATGAAGAGGGCGACAAATAAAGAACATCTGATTGGGATGTATATTCACGGAGAGGAGCGATATGCCCTGCTCTCCCTTAAAGATGAAGGCCTCCTTCAAAAGAGGACTTCCGATAAACCCATGGCATGGCGACGGCTTGATGTTGCTATCCTACAGAGTCTGATCCTCGAAGATTTAATTGGCCTGAGCGAGGAATCCATTAAAAGACAGGAAAATCTTTCATATGTAAAGGATATGGATGAATCCATCAGGAAAGTTTGCAGCGGGGACTTTCAGATTGCATTTCTGCTCAATCCTACAAGGATAGAGGAGATCAAAGATGTTACAAATGCAGGTGAGCGGATGCCCCAGAAGTCCACATATTTTTACCCCAAGTTCTTAACCGGATTTGTGATATATAAGTTTTAATCAAATATCAAAAGTCAAAATGACAATGAAGAACCCTGTAGCAAGCTACAGGGAATTAGCAAGTTTATTTTCTATGTTAATTTTTATCAATGGCAATATGGTCGGAGAGGAGGATGCAAATGTCTCTGTCTTTGATCGTGGATTCCTCTATGGGGACGGGGTATTTGAAACACTAAGGTCATATAAGGGGGTTATTTTCCACATTGATAACCATATAGACCGCCTCTTTGAATCTGCCAATGCCATATACCTGAGAATACCTTTTACCAGAGAATATCTTTCCGAAGTATTGTATAAAACTTTACGGGAAAATAATCTCATGGAGGCCTACCTGAGACTTATGATAACCCGTGGAGAGGGAGAACCAGGTCTTAATATTGATGGATGTACCAATCCAGGAATTATAGTCATACCGAAGGCTTTCAATGGTTACCCGGAAAAGACTTACACAGAGGGCATAAGTGCTGCTATAGTGAAAACAAGACGTATACCTCCATCTGCCCTGAATCCTTCGATAAAATCCTTAAACTTCCTGAACAATATAATGGCAAGGATCGAGGCAAGAAAGCTTGATGCATCAGAAGGGATTATGTTAAGTACAGAAGGTTATGTTGCTGAAGGAACAGTCTGTAATATCTTTATTATTAAAAATGGTATCATTAAGACCCCAGCGTTAAGTGTGGGAATCCTCAATGGTGTCACAAGGTCAATAGTAATCGGGCTTGCAACAAAGAATAATCTCACTATACTTGAACAACCTTTTCCCCCGGATGAAATTTATGATGCAGACGAGTGTTTCATCACAAGCACACTCTATGAAGTTATGCCGGTTACGAAAATAAATGGCCGGCCTTTAGGTAATGGAAAACCTGGAGTGTTTACAAAGAGATTACTGCAATATTTCAGGTTGAATGTCATGCAAGATGCATGACTTATTTTATATTATGAATCCTTGTTTCTATAACATCTGCAGTAGTAACTACCTTCTCAAGCTTTACCTTTGAAATCCGTTTTCCTTCTATATCAACGATAGTAAGTTTATAATCACCATATTTGACAATCTCTCCACCCCGCGGCATCTTCTGCAGTAAAGACAGGACTAATCCGGCAAGGGTTTCATACTCCTCTGACTCCTCGATGGCAAGATTATGCTGATCTATAAGGTCACGTATAGGAAGGGAGGCATCTATTACCATTGATCCATCCTTAAGTATCTTTACAGGCCTGTCTTCATAATCATATTCATCCTCTATCTCACCCACTATCTCCTCTATAATACCCTCCATTGTTACCATACCCTCTACCCCGCCATACTCATTTATGACTATGGCCATATGCATCCTTCGTCTTTGCAACTCCCTTAAAAGCTTATCTATCTTCTTAGTCTCAGGGACAAAGTATACAGGCCGGATAAGATCCTTTAGCCCTACATCCTTCTTTTTCACCCTGATATCTAAGAGATCTTTTTCATATAGGATTCCTTTTATATCATCCATGGAACCGTCGTAAACCGGGAACCTTGAAAAACCACACTCAACCACAAAATCAACCGCAGCCTCTATTGATGTATCAATGGCTATGGCCTTTATCTTTGGACGGGGGACCATTATCTCCTTAACTGTAGTTGTAACAAATTCAAATACACTATGTATCAATTCCTGTTCTGATTTCTCAAAGATACCCTTTTCACCACCTTCTCTGAGTAATATCTTTATCTCTTCCTCTGTTACAAATGAGCCTTCCGGTGGGGGCATTTTACCAAATGGTTTTAAAAACAGGCTGCTGGATTTAGTCAGTAACTTGACTAATATAAATGAGAATCTTGAAAGGAGATGGATTGGTTTGCCAACAAAAAGTGCAATGGGTTCAGAAAATCTCAGGGCAAGGGATTTTGGAACAAGTTCTCCCAAAATAATGGAAAGGTATGAAGTAATCAGCACGACAATAGTAATGGCAATAGGTGTACTCCAGTTTTGGATAAACTCAAATGGGGCATCCTGAAGAAGAGGTTTTATAACCTCGATGGCCGCAGCACCGCCTATAGCACCGGCCAGCATTCCAACAATTGTTATTCCAATCTGTACAGTTGCGATGAAATTTTCAGGTTCATTCTGGAGCTTATGGACTACCTCTGCCTGTTTACTACCCCGCTCCATTAAGTGTTTTATCCTGCTCTTTCTTGCAGAGATTATTGCAATCTCAGCTCCGGCAAAGAAGCCATTAGCGAGAATAAAGATAAGTATTAATATTAACTCTAACCAGAATCCTTTCATAATATATATTATTCCATATATATGAAAGTATTGCAAACCGCTCACAAGATAGATGGGGTTTCCTAACCCCATTCGGGCCTTCATTTCAGGTTACTTAATTTCTCTATATCATCCTCCCTTCCCAGTATGACAAGCACATCCCCTTCCATTACAAGGTCTTCCCCGGAAGGGGCGACATTGACTATTTCTTTGATACTGGTCTTGCCTTTATATACCTCTGTAGTCGTTTTTTTAATGGCAATAATATTTACCCTGTGCATAGATCTTATGCTGGTATCTTTTAGCATCTTACCTATAAATCCCCGTGGTGCAGGTATCTCACTTATACAATATTCTGTTGATAAGGCAAGACTGTCTATTATGTTAGGGGAAACAATATGGGTGGCAACGCGGATTGCTATATCACGTTCCGGGTATACGACCTGTGTTGCCCCGATCTTCTCGAGTATCTTTGTGTGGAGCGGTGTTACGGCCTTTGCAATAATCTCCCTTACGTTAAGCTCTTTCAAGGCCATTACTATAAGGACACTCGCCTCAACATCCTCTCCAATGCTTACAACCGCCACATCCATGTTCTGAACACCAAGTTCCTGTAATGTCCTTATATCTGATGCATCACACTGGACTGCATGAGTGGCAACCTTGCTTATAGCCTTAACATTCTCTTCTTTAATATCAATCGCTAATATTTCACAACCCTTTTTTACAAGGGTCTCAACCACACTTGACCCGAATCTCCCAAGTCCAATAACAGCGATCTGTTTCCCCATAATTTATCTTATCCTATTACGACCTTTTCCTCAGGATACCTGTAGCTTGGGGTTTGTGTACCCTTAATTATGGCAATACTCATAAGCAATGGCCCGAGACGGCCAACGTATATAGTACATGCTATAAGCATCTTCCCCATATCAGAAAAGATGGCTGAAAGACTCTCCGCCCCTCCACTCCCAACAGACAGGCCGACTGTCCCGAATGCTGATGCAACCTCAAACAGTGTTGCAACGAGACTTCTGTTTTCAACCAATAGTAAAATAGTTGTTGAAACTATTATGATTATTGAGACCATTGTTGTCAAGAGAAATGCCTTTGCAACCAAGTCCACAGGCAATCTGCGCCTGAAAGCCGTATAATCCTGCCTCCCGCGAACCGTTGATAAGAGGGCAACTATCATAATGGCAAAGGTCGTGGTCTTTATACCCCCTCCTGTGCTCCCTGGAGATGCACCTATTACCATGAGGATAATCAGCATGAACATAGAATCATTTGCCATTTTTCCAACATCGAGTGTATTAAAACCTGCTGTACGGGCAGTGACAGAATGAAATAATGAGGCAAGCAATTTATCTTTTATTGTGAGTCCCTGCAGTGTTGCATTATTATGCCATTCAAATATAAATAATAGTCCGGCCCCTATAAATATTAATATTACAGTAGTCAGTAATGTAAGTTTTGTATGAAGTGCGAGTGAAACAACCTCACCTTTTAAAAATCTATATATATCACTGAAGATTATAAACCCTATACCGCCAAGTATTATTAAACCCATTATTATGATGTTTATTGAGACATCACCCCTGTATTGAGTCAGGCTGTCTGAAAAGAGGGAAAATCCGGCATTATTGAATGCAGATATAGAATGGAATATTCCGAGGTATATGGCTTTAAGCGGAGGGTAATCATAGGAGAATCTAAGGGATAGCAATACAGCAGCTGTTCCTTCGATAATGAAGATTGTCCAAATGACAGCCTTCGTAAAACGTACAACACCTTCAAGGGAGAGTACGTTCAGGCTTTCTTTCATGATGAGCCTCTCCTTAAGCCCTATTCTCTTTCCCAGGATAAGGGCAATTATTGTAGAGGATGTCATATAGCCAAGTCCGCCGAGCTGAATCAGAAATAGAATTACCATCTGGCCAAAAAGTGAGAAGTCATTTGGTGTGTCTTTTACAATAAGACCTGTTACACAAACAGATGATACGGATGTAAAAAAGGCATCGGTCAGGCCTATGCTATAACCATTGGCTGATGAAAAGGGTAATAAAAGGAGGATGGTACCCACCACTATAAGGCCGAAAAATCCAGCAGCTAATACCTGTGATGGAGACCAGTTCTTAAACAACTAAAAACCCTTTCAGGTTGTTTTGTCTATTCTCCATAGGGAGTGGAATAATACTACGACAAGATATGGAACCGAGTCAAGGATATTAAACTGGCAGTCTCTTGACTGGATTACACCTTCCATGATAATTTCTAATTTGTAAATGGGAGAGGACCTTGTAAGAGGAAAGAGTATTGCTGCAATCGCATCCGATATAGCGGATGGATTTATCTACATAAATCCCCTGACCCTGAAAAACTTCTCTGATGATATATATAAAGAACTGTATCACCAGATGCGTAAGTTACAGACACTGATCCGTAATGAGAAGTTTCCTTCCCACGACCAGGCAGCGATCCGCAACAGAAATATGCGGCTCCAGCGCCTCCATCATGCCATGGTAGTCCTTCAGAATTCTGCAAGAGTTAAGAAGATAACACTGTATTGACAACAGGAATATATAAGTGTATTTTAAGGCAATTTATAAAGGATGAGGGTGACCAAAAGGTATTTTCGAATGAAACTTAGATATACAGTTCTCTTTCTCAGTCTTTTCATTTTATTAGCCGCTATAATCACTGGTTGTTCAAAAAAAGAAGATGTTATTAAAATAGGGGTTGCAGGCCCTATGACAGGAGATCAGAGTAAGATGGGCATTGATATGAAAAACGGGGCTGAACTTGCAATAAACGAATGGAACCGGAAAGGCGGAGTATTAGAGAAAAAACTTAAGATTATCGTTGAAGATGACCAGCACGATCCAAAACAGGCAGTTTCAGTTGCGAACAAGCTCGTTAATGCCGGGACTATTGGTATCATTGGCCACTTTAACAGCAATGCCTCTATCCCGGCCTCTGCCACATATAACAAGGCAAATATCCCGATGATCACACCGGCATCAACCAATCCTCAACTGACAGAACAGGGATTTACAAATGTATTCCGTGTCTGCGGCAGAGATGACCAGCAGGGCCTTGTGGCTGCAACATTTGTTTCTGAAATCCTGAAATTCAGAAGGATTGCGGTGCTTCATGACAAGACCACATACGGTCAGGGACTGGCAGATGAGTTCGTAAAGGCCGTTAATCACAAGGCAGATGTTGTATACTATGCTGGTGTCGTTCAGGGCGACAAAGATTTCAGGGCAGTTCTCACTGCTTTGAAGGGGAAAAGACCTGAGCTCCTCTATTTTGGAGGAATTTATCCTGAAGGGGGCCTGATAATAAAACAGGCGAGAGAACTTGGTTTAAATATTCCATTCATGAGCGGGGACGGTTTGATCGACCAGAAATTCATTGAGATTGCAGGACCGGCCTCTGAAGGGAGTTATCTGTCATTCAGCCCTGATCCTGAGAATATACCGAATGCAAAGGATTTCCTCAAATCATACAGATCTAATTATGGTGAGCCAGGGCCTTATTCCATATATGCATATGATGCAGCTAATGTGCTGCTGCGTTCAATTGAGGCCGCCGGATCTGCAGATGGGGCAGCAATAAGTAAAGCCATCCACGAAATGAAACATACAGGGGCGCTTGGCGAATTAGAGTGGGATAAAAAAGGAGACATCCTTCATTCGCCATATGTTGTCTGGGAAGTAAAAAATGGCAAATTCACAGAATACTGGAAACCAGGTGAAACGAACCATTAACGGATGTTTTTACAACAACTAATCAATGGATTCACCCTCGGTGCTGTCTATGCACTTATCGCCCTCGGATACACAATGGTATATGGCATTCTTGAGCTTATTAATTTCGCTCATGGCGAAATATACATGCTCGGTGCATATATCACCATAATTTCCCTCTCTATTCTGACAATAACAGGATTAACGTCAAAAAGTCTTATCCTTTCTTTACTCATTGTATTAATAATTACAACAATTATCTCCGGTGCCTATGGGTTAACAATGGAAAGAGCAGCCTACAGACCTCTCAGACATGCACCGAGACTGTCACCCCTTATATCCGCCATAGGTGTTTCTATATTCCTTCAGAATTATGTAATGTTGACCCAGGGTTCTGCTGATAAGATATTCCCTCATATCCTCCCGCCGGGCGGTTTATCAATGGCTGATGTAACACTCACATATATGCAGATGTTTATAATCATCACGTCTGTTTTCCTGATGACAGCCCTCCATACCTTTATAAGAAAGACAAGACTCGGTAAGGCCATGAGGGCTACTGCACAGGATAAAAAGATGGCATCCCTTGTTGGTATAGACATAGACACAGTAATCATGGTCACATTTATAACAGGCTCAGCCCTTGCAGCAGTTGCAGGTTTCATGGTTGCCATGTATTATGGCCTGGTGAATTTTTACATGGGTTATGTTGCAGGAATAAAGGCATTTACTGCCGCAGTGCTTGGCGGGATCGGGAATATACAGGGGGCTGTATTCGGAGGTTTTCTGCTCGGAATCCTTGAAAGCCTCGGTGCAGCATATATATCCAGTGAATATAAGGACGCCTTTGCATTTATAATCCTGATACTCATCCTTATATTCAAACCAACAGGTTTATTGGGTGAACGTGTTCCGGAAAAGGTATAAATCCATTATTGTATCATTGTGGTTTGGTTTTCTATTGTTCCCATTCATGGGTATGGAAAAGTCCGCAATAACAGCCTTAATGAAGTCTGCAATATCGGGAGGGATAATATTTTGCGGGATTATCCTCTTTGAAGGGATAAAGATGTTTTTAACTGCCAGTGGTGGAATTGCTGTATCAAACAATATAAAAGGAGGTTTACAAAGCGTACATAATATATTTAAAAAAGCGATTTTAAATAAGGGCCTCCTGTTAGTCCTTCTGATCCTTTTAATCTTCGTGCCATTTGCATTAAATAATTATTACATAGATATCCTTACCATTACAGGAATTTACGCAATCCTCGCACTCGGCCTGAATATCGTTGTAGGCCTTGCAGGGCTCCTTGATCTCGGTTATATTGCATTCTATGCAATTGGGGCATACTCTTATGGTATCCTGAATACAGAGTTTGGTATCCCCTTCTGGCCTGCCCTTCTTATCGGGGGATTGCTTGCTGCCTTTGCAGGGATGTTTCTCGGAATGATTACGCTGCGACTGCGCGGAGATTATTTGGCAATTGTAACATTAGGTTTTCTTATGATTGTGCACCTCATCTTAAACAACTGGGATTCATTAACACATGGACCTAATGGGATACTCGGCATTAGCTCTCCATCAATAGGCAAGTTCGTATTTTCCGAGCCCATACATTTTTATTATCTTATTTTAGCTATATCCATTTTGGCTATCTTCATTATTAACCGGATAAATAATTCGAGGATAGGGAGGGCCTCTGAAGCGTTACCGTATCCATGCCGCTTATCTCACACAGAAATCCCTCCAACTCATACATGAGCTGCAATGCGCCCTGAC
>Ga0209002_10004215_pt1 | contig 11358 bp, 11 predicted proteins | sample Rifsed16ft2_FD_184010 | JGI IMG/M metagenome (GOLD analysis project Ga0209002, IMG submission 184010) | Soil microbial communities from Rifle, Colorado, USA - sediment 16ft 2 (version 2) | ecosystem: Environmental > Terrestrial > Deep subsurface > Rock core/Sediment | place: Rifle, Colorado...
TCCGGCTTCGCGTCCGCGAGCGCCTGCACCACCGCGCCGGCGTCGATCTTGCCCAGCGCCGGCGCTTGCTCGGCTACGAACTCGACATCGGGCTGCGCTTTCTTCAGCAGCGCCTTGAACGCCGCCGTCGCAGACTGGCCGTACTCGTAGTTCGGGTACACAATCGCCCAGCGCTTTTTCTTCAGCCTGACCGCCTCGGGGATAAGCATCGCCGTCTGCATATAGGTCGACGCGCGCAGGCGGAAGGTATAGCGGTTGCCGTTCTGCCAGGTGATCTTGTCCGTCAACGGTTCGGCAGCGATGAAAAGCACTTTCTTCTGCCTGGCGAAGTCCGCCACCGCAAGCCCGACATTCGATGCAAATGTCCCCAGCAGAAAGTGGACGTTTTCCCTGGAGAGGAGTTCTTCCGCCACGCGCACCGCGTCCCCCGGGTTGCCGTTGTCATCGCGGGAAACGATCTCGATCTTGCGGCCGAACACGCCGCCGGAGGCGTTCGCCTGCTCCAGCGCAAGTTCCATCCCCTTCCTGTACGGATCGAGGAACGCGGGGAAGACCTTGTAGCTGTTCAGTTCGCCCAGCTTGATCGCGCCCTGGGCGAGCGCCTCGGCCGGCAGCAAGGCTGTCAACGCAAGGCCGGCGGCAACGAGGAAATGAACTCCGTTTCTTCTCATGACTCACTATCCGTCAGCAGGTGAATATTCCTCTGGCCCGGGTCTCGGGCATGCAGGACTATACCACCGCGCGGCTGCCGCCAATTGGCGCAACGGTTGCGTCGCACCGGCCTTGCCTGCGATGATGGAGCCCGCGAAAACATGTAGGAAACCACCATGTCCGGCGAATCCCAGTACGATCAGCGCGCCCGTTATGACGCGCTCATGGAAGTAGCGCGCAACCGAATGACCACGCGCCAGTTCGATCCGAACTATGTGGTACCCAGAGAGCACTACGAACTCATCCTCGAAGCCGCGCGACACGCCCCGTCCGGCGCCAATGCGCAGCCCTGGCACTACATCGTCATCACCAAGCCGGAAATCAAGAAGGCGATCGCCGACTACTTCGTCGAGGAACAGCGCCTTCGCGCCAAACTCAAGATGAAGTTCCCCACACCCAATTACCGCGGCCTGGAGACCGCGCCCGGCCTGATCGTCGTCGCTTCGGACTTCCGCTGGACGCGGGCGTTCCCCGTGCTTCTGGACGGATCGGACCTGGACCGCAAATACCACGAAAACGCCGAACGCATCCTGCTGCAGTCGGTGGCGGCATCCACCATGTCCGCTCATCTCGCGGCGGCGGCCCTCGGCTACAACGTCTGGTGGATTACTGCGATCGGCCAGGAGCACGCCCAAAGAGCGCTCAAGCCCCTGCTTGGCGTTCCCGACGAGTTGGCCGTCATCGATATCTTCTGTTTCGGCCCGGCCGCCAAGCCGCCTTACAAACGTTGGAAGAAGGACCTGAACCAGATCATGAACTGGGACCGCTTCGACATGGCCAACTACATGACCATCGAGCAGATCGACGCCTGGGTGAAGGATAAGCGCAGCCAGGTGATGTACCGGGACGAGTCCAAGGTCGATTGAACCTGCCCGGACATGAGTCGCGCATCCGGTGTCGCCGGGAAATGCCCGTACCGCAGCGAGACGGAAAACCGTTGCCGGACGGCTTGACGCTCGGGGAAAATTGTTGGAACATCAAACAAAATTTTTGCCCGTTGGGCGGTAACTGCATCCGCGAGGTTAAGCATGACCTACGTCGTCACCGAGAGCTGCATCAAATGCAAGTACACCGACTGCGTCGATGTCTGTCCCGTCGATTGCTTCAAGGAGGGGCCGAACATGCTGGTCATCGACCCCGACGAATGCATCGACTGCGCGGTCTGCGTTCCGGAGTGCCCGGTCAACGCGATTTACGCCGAAGATGACCTGCCGGCCGAGCAGAAGGCGTTCGTGGCGCTCAACGCCGAGTTGGCCAAGCAGTGGCCGACCATCACCGATACCAAGGGTCCGTTGCCCGAGGCCGAGGAATTCAAGGACATGAAGGGCAAGCTCAAGCATCTGCAGCGCTGACCCGCTGAGGTCAGCTGGAACTTCGCCCGGAGCGGTCAATGCCAGTCGTTCCGTGAGGGTATCGGCAGCGCCATCACCGGAATCCCCTCCTCGAGCAGTTCCTCCGTTTCCTGGCGCGAAGCGGTCCCCCGGATGCTCCGGTAAGGCACTTCGCGCTGATGGATCCGGCGCGCTTCGGCCGCGAACTCTGTGCCCACGTTGTCGGTGTTCATGAGCACATAATCGATGATTTCCTGAAGCTGGGGGTGCGGCGGCGTCCTCGCCGGCGCGGAGACCTGTTCCTCTCGCACCGCCGGCAGAACCTCTGAACCTGAGGTCCGAATCTTGGCCGTCGGCAGCTTCTCGATTTCGGAGCGGCCGCACGACGGGCACGACAGCAGTCCGCGGTCCTTTTGACCGTCGAAGTCATCGGCTGAGGCGAACCAGCCCTCAAAGCGGTGGTACTTGGGACAAATGAGTTCAAAAACAATCACTTTAACACCTCGCGTCCGTCATTCTACTCTGCCTCGTCCGGTCTGTCCGGTGACCCGATTTGCCCGACCCACCTACTCACCAACGGTTGCGCGGCGCAAAAGTTGAAGGCCTCAATAGTGAATGTTGCGTCAGATTCGGCGAATTCAACACCGGCAGGTCGCGCGAGCCAGCGGTGAACCATTCGATCCGACCTGATCGCAGATCCAGAGGCGGATTCCGGACGCTGTTTGAGCAGAATCCGGGCCGACGAGCCGAAGATGTCCACGCGTTGAACGCCTGGCACCCTGCCGTGCGGATCGCGGCCGTGGCGATGATAGGCCTGATCAATATCTGGATGGACGCCGAAATCCAAATTGACTTCTTGCCCAAGCCACACGTGGCCGTCAGTCAGGCCAAGTTCGGGTAGGTCGCGCCGCTAATCCGCGTTGAGTAAAACGTCTGGATAATAGATTTATTATTTTTATAAAACAAACAGTTGCAGTTCTTACTTCATGTTACTTCTAAGTTAACGGCCGGCGATGTCTCGCCTGTCGCCGCCGGCGCGGGATCGCGCAGCTTGAAGACACGGCGCGCGTTGCCGTACAGGATCTTGTGCCTGTCATCCTGCGACAGATCCAGTTCGTCGAATATCCCCAGCGCGGTCTCAGGATTCCAGCACGGGTAGTCGTCCCCGTACAGAACGTGGTCCACGCCGTAGAAGTCGATGGCGAACTTCATTCCCATCGCGTGCGGGGACACGGTGTCCGTATACATGCGTCTCAGATAGGTGCTCGGCAGCTTCGGCAGCTTCGCCGCCTTCGAATTCTTGTCCATGCGCCCGGCCTGGTAGGGCAGCGCGCCGCCGGTGTGGGACATGAACACCTTCAGGTCCGGGTGGCGCTCCATGATGCCCGAGAGCACCAGGCGGTATGCCGCCACGCTCACCTCGATCACGCGTCCCAGGCTGTTGAACAGCGCCCCGTCGTAGCCCGCCAGGATTTCATCGAAGGCAATGTCGGTCGGGTGCAGGAAAATCGGGACCCCAAGCTGCTCGACGCGTTCGTAGAAGGGCTCGAGGCGCGCTTCGTCGATGTGTCCCTTGGGCCCGATGCTGCTCGGCACGTTGACGCCCATGAGGCCGAGCTTGCCGATCATGCGTTCCAGTTCGTCGACCGCCATCTTGGTGTCCTGGAGCGGCACCACCCCGCTCGCCCAGACGCGGCCGGGATAGCGCGCCTGCGCCCCCGCCATTTCCTCGTTCCACATCTGCGCGGCGGCCAGGCCGTGCGCCGCGCTTACCTCCGAGAAATACGCGCCGAACGGCCCCAGCGTACAGACCACGCCGAAATGACGGCCGGTCGAATCCATGTGTGCGAGTTGCGCCTCGAGGTCGAACCACTCGTCCCATTGGTCCACGCGGGAGACGCCCTCGCGCGGCATTACCGTGTAGCCGCCGCTGGCGGTGGGCACGGCGCGCGGATACCCGGTGCGAGCGCAAAGCTCCTCGAACACCGACCTCGGATACCAGTGAAAGTGCGAATCGATGGCGCGCATGACGATGCTCCCTGACTGTCTCCCGCGTGCATTGTAGGGCAACATCGGGGCCTCCGGAAGGTTGGTGTCGGGAGTAAATTACTTGTCCGGTTCTGTAGCACGTAATGTGTCCGGTTTTTGGGGGATGTATGGAAAGACCCACAAGGCCGGCACGTTGAAGGACTTCACCTACATCACCCATCTCGCCGACGCCACGACCTGCCTGCTGGTCGCCGCTTCGCTGCCCGTGAACACGGTGAGAGAACTGATCGATTACGCCAGGGCCAACCCGGGGAAACTCGCCTACGGCTCCAACGGGGTCGGCGCGAGCTATCACCTGGAGATGGAACTGCTCAAGCACAAGCAGGGGCTCGACATCCTTCACGTCCCGTACCGGGCGGGCTCCGAAACGCTCATGGCCGCCGCCACCGGGCAGATTTCGATCGCCTTTTCCCCCGCGGCGGCGGCGCTCGCACAGATGCGCGCGGGAAAGGTGAAGATCCTCGCGGTGCTCAGCACCAAGCGGTTTGCGAGCATGCCCGAGCTTCCGTCGATGGGGGAGCAACTGCCCGATTACGAAAAGATTCCCTCCGGCGACGAGATGGTTGGCCCTGCTGGCATGCCAGAATCCGTGGTGACCCGGCTGAATGCCGAAATTGTCAAGGCGCTCAATAACGCCGAGGTTCAGGCGCGGCTCAAGCAGATCGGTTTCGTTCCGGTCGGCAACACCCCGCAGGAGCACGCGGCCCAGATCCGCAAGGACATGGAAATCATGGGCCGGGCGATCAAGGCGGCGCAGATCAAGGCCGCCGGGTAACCCCGGCCTGCAACGCGACACGACCGTCGGCGAGACGCAGCGCGGACTTCTCGCGCAGTGCCGAGTCGACGCTATGGATCGCGGCGTATTGCGCAAACGACGCGAGCGAACTCAAGCGCGGACGAGGAACGGCGCTGCCGCGCGCCAGGGCCCGTCGCCCAGTTCGAGCCTTACCGACAGCACGGCTTGGGCCCCGGCAGGCAGCGGTCGATAGACCCTGTCGCTATCCTCGACGACCGAGAGCGGGCTGCCGCCGATGCAACTCTCGACAGTCCGCCTGGTCAGCTTGCCCGGCGGCGGCGCATGACCCTGAAGCACGGATTCGAACCAGGATTCCGCTTCCGCCACCAATGGATACGTGCGGCAAAGCCGTATCCAGACGCCTTTGTAGGCCACGGACAGTTCGACCGCATTGCGATCGCCCATCTGCGTGACTCTAGGAATGATCTCTTCCGCGCCCTCGCGCCTGGCCGCAAGTTCAACGACGGAAAGGATCTCCGAGGCGTGCCGCGGCCGGCTCGGGATTGCGGCGAGCGCGCGCTCGGCGATCTGCGCGGCACGCACGGCCAGCGCGTTCTCGTAGCGATCGGCCGGCTGGCGCAGTGACGCGAAGAGCTCGCTCGCGTCGACCAGTTCGGCGCCTATTCCTATACCTATGGGCTCGGCCACCGACCAGGGCAGGTACTCGAGATCGACGACCCCGACGCGCTTCAGTCCCCGCTTTTCAACGAATGCTGCGGCTGCGCGGCCGAGATCCGGCGCGGGAAGGATCTCGCCGACATGGCTCACCTCGCGGATCCATGGATGCATGCGCTTCGAGAACGACGCAATGAGCGACGGCGGGCCTTCGGGCAGCACGGCGACGAGCGCCTCGTTCCAATATGGAATGAAATGCGTGAGCCAGGACACAGCCGCCGGGCGCGCAACGCTGGTATAGGCGAGAAGCGCGTCGAGCCGCTGCGCACCGAGCGCCTGCTGGACGCGGCGCACGCGCGCGTCCAGCGCCGAAGTCGGCACCTGCTCCTTCGACCAGGCGATCAGGCCGCGACGCATATCAGCTCCCGCGGCGTGCGGCACAGCACTTCACAGCCGTCTGCCGTGACCCGGACCGAATCGCCGAGCACCATGTAGCCGACCTCGGGATGATAGGTGTTCGGATGCACGATCAGCGTCATATCGGGCTCGAGCACGAGCGTCACGTCCTCGAGCACTGCCGGGCCGTCTACGTACAGCCCTATGCCATGGCCGCGCACCCGCGTGTACTCCGAGCTCACATAATCGCCCAGGCCGCGACGCCGGAACACCTCGTTTTCGGCGCGCGCCACATCGCCCATGGTCGCCCCCGGGCGCACCGCCGCGACACCCGCTTCAAGCGCTTCGAGGTAGACGGAGAACGCGCGGCGCTGCGCTTCAGTGGGCTCGCCGACGACCAGCGTTCTGCAGATCTGCGCGTAATAGCCATCGGGACAGGGCGTCAGCTCGGTGGTCACCAGATCGCCGCGCGCGATGCGCCGCTCGCCTGGCGGATGCATGCCGCGCACCTCCACACCGCCCGAACCGAGGATCATGAAATTTTCCGGGCAGCCGCGCGAGCGGAAGAATGCTTCGACGTCGGCAACGAGTTCGTACTCCGCCCGGCCGACCCGTGCCGCGTCGCAAAAGACCCGGTAGCCCTCGTCCGCGAGAACCGCGGCGCTCTTCACCGCCTCGGCTTCCGCGGGCAGCTTGTACAGCATCAGCCGATCGAGCATAGCGGTGGCCGTCACCATGCTCTCGCGATGCGGGCCCCGGGCGAGCGCGTAAGGCAGGCAGTGGCGTGGCGCCAGCGCAATCCTCTTGGCCTTGAACGAACCCAGGATCTCTGCGGCGTGCGCCGGTGGCGACCGCGTCCATTCACCGCCCAGGCGCTCGGCCTCCGCCGGAGATTCGAGCAGCAAACGCGTGCCGCCGTCGCGCTCGACGAGCGCGATCGCCGTTCCCTCGACGACGGTTACGTCGATGGCGTAGCGCAGGTAATCGCTGCGCCAGGGATTTGCCGCGATCGCCAGTACGTCGATCCCGGCGTTGCCCATCGCCGAGATCAGCCTGCGGTGCCGCTGCGCCTTGAGGTCGTCCAATTGCCGTCTCCGTAGTCGCGCGCCGCGCCTTCGCGCCCCACATAGCCTAGCGCGATGTCGCGCTCGATCAACTCGCGCGCGCGCTCGAGCGGATCGCCGTAACCGCCGCCGCCGGCGGTGAGGAAGGTCACCGTATCGCCCGCCTCGAGCGGCACGTTGCTCTCCTTCTTCACGTCTCTTTCTTCGCCGTTGGCGCGGCGGATCACGCAGCGGTTCACCACGCCGCTCGCCCCGCCGTTCACGCCCCAGGGCGGATCGAGGGTGCGCTCGAGATTGATATTGACCGTGCATTCCTGCAGCGCGCGATAGCGGATCTCCAGCCCCAAGCCGCCGCGGTACTTGCCCGGGCCACCGCTGTCCGGGCGCAGGCGATGGCACTCGAGGATAAAGGGAAAATGGACTTCCTGGAGTTCCACCGGCGTATTGCGCACGTCGCCCTGACAGATCGACACCGAAGCGTCTTCGCCATCCTCGTGTGGCCGGCCGCCCCAACCCCCGCCGAAGATGTTCATCAGCACGAAGCGCGTCCCGGTGTCCTTGCGGTAGCCGTAGAACGAGCAACCACCCATGTCGCCCTTGTGCGCGGCCGGGATGCGCTCGGGCATCGCCGGAGCAAGCGCCTTAAGAATGGTGTCGATGACCGTGGGCAGCGAAATGCTCCACAGTCCGAGTGCCGCCGGCGGCCGGGCATTGAGCATGGTGCCTTCGGGTGAAATCAGCTCCAGCGGCCGGAAACAGCCTTCGTTCACCGGCGCATCGGGCATGGTCAGCGCCTTGAATGCCACGCGTGCGGCCGCCAGGCCTCCCGAATAGCCGGAGTTGAGCGGGCTGGGTACCTGCTCGTTCATCTCGGAGTAGTCGATGATCATGTTCGTGCCATCGACAATCACCGTGACCTTGACTCGCAGGCGCGTGTCGATGCGCCGTCCGTCGTTGTCGAGCCAGCTTTCCGCGGTGTAACGACCGTCCGGAATCGACGCTACCACCGCACGGGCTTCGTGCTCCGCCTGATCCCATTGCTCGGCGATGCACGCCCGCGCGGTCGCCAGCGAATAGCGCGACAGCAGTTCGCCGAGGCGTCGGCCGCCCAACTGGCAGCAAGCGATCTGCGCCCGCAGGTCGCCGAGCGACGATTCTGGAAAGCGGATGTTGTCGGTGATCACCTGCCACACGCCGTCGTTGCGCTCGCCCGCCTCGTAGATCTTGATCGAGCGCAACTGCAGTCCTTCGTGGAAAATCTCGGTGGTCTGAACGTTGCCGAAGCCGGTGCGCAGCCCGCCGACATCGACCCAGTGCGCGCGGCTCGCGGCGAAGGCAACCACTTTTCCTTCATGGAAGCAGGGCGTATAGACGACCACGTTGTTCAGATGCTGGCCGCAGACTTGAGCGTGATTCATGATCACCACGTCGCCCGGCGCAAAGCCGTCCAGCCCGTAGCGGTCGATGCCGTCCTTCACCGCAATGCCCAGATCGGCGAGAAAGATCGGCAGCCCGCCTGCGTTCTGGCAGATCATCCGGCCCTCGGTGTCGATGAGCCCGCAACAGAAGTCGCGCACCTCGTAGATCATCATGTTGTAGGCCGACTTGCACAGCGCCTCGGCCATTTCCTCCGCGTAGGCCACCAGCGAGTTGCCGACAACTTCCAGGGTGATCGGGTCGGGTTTCATAGGGTGATGACGATATGGCCGTGCGCCGTGATCTCGGCGAGATTTCCGGGAAACACGAGCGTAGTCGAGTTCGGCTCCTCGATCACCGCCGGCCCCTCGAAGCGGAATCCGGGCGCAAGGCCCGGGCGCCAGAGGATGCGCGTCGCAAGCGGCTGCTCGGCATCGTCGAAAACTACATCGCGTTTCTGTTCCGGACGGGGATCCTCTGCATGGAACGGTGCCCCCAGATAGCCGCGCAACTCGGGATCGTCGCGTGCGACGGTCACCGTCAGGCGGACGTTCACGATCTCGATGGTCTCCTCGGCCGCGGCGTGCCCGTAACGCAGCTCATGGAGTTCATGGAACCGGGCACGCACTGCTTCCTCGCTGCGCGCAAACGCGTCCGCCCCCGCTACCGGCACGGTGATGGCATGCTCCTGGCCGCGGTAACGGAGGTCCGCAGCGAATGCGAATGCGGCGCGCTCGGCGTCGACCGAGTCGGCTGCAAGCTGCTTGCGCGCCGCGGCGATCAGCTCATCGTAGGCGAGTCCCACCTGCTTGGGGTCGAGTTTGCCCACGATGCCCACCAGCGTACGCACGGAATCATGCCGCCATGCGCTGAGCAGCATGCCGAGCGCGGAGAAATTGCCCGGCAGCTTGGGAATGACCACGCGCGGCACGTAAATCTCCCGCGCCAGCGCTACCGCGTGCAGCGGCCCGGCGCCGCCGAAGGCGATCATCGCCGCATCGCGCGGGTCGACGCCTTTTTTCACCGACACCGCGCGCACCGCGAGCGCCATCGCGGCGTCCGCAATGCGCACGATGCCCGCGGCCGCGGCCGAAAGACTCAAGCCCAGCGGACGCGCCATGTCCTCTATCGCCTTTCCCGCACATGCCGCGTCCAGTGGCATGCCGCCGCCCAGGAACCGCTGCGCATTGAGCCTGCCGAGAACGAGATTGGCGTCGGTGACCGTCGGCTCCGTGCCGCCGCGGCCGTAACACGCGGGTCCCGGCTCGGCTCCTGCGCTGCGCGGTCCGACGTGCAGCCCGCCAGCCGGGTCGCGCCAGGCGACGCTGCCGCACAACGTCCCCTTCACGCTGCTCGGGGCCGGGTTGCTCTGGTTCGGCTGGTTCGGTTTCAATGCCGGGAGTGCACTGGGCGCCAACACCACGGCGGCGCTCGCCTTCGTGAACACCATGCTGGCGCCCGCGGCGACCTTGCTCGCCTGGACGCTGCTGGATCTCCAGCGGGGCGGGAAGGCCACGGCGGTGGGCGGAGCGACCGCCATCGTCGTCGGGCTCGTCGCCGTGACGCCGGCCGCGGGATACATCAGCCCGCTGTCGGCCATCCTGCTCGGTCTGATTGCGGCGCTGCCCAGTTATTTCGGCGTGTTGTGGCGCCCCCGCACGAGGCTGGACGATTCGCTGGACGTGCTCGCCGCTCACGGCGTCGGCGGCACCATCGGCGCCATCCTCACCGGGGTGTTCGCGCAGAAGCTGTGGAGCGGGGCGGCCAACGGACTGCTGTTCGGCGAGCCCCGTCAGGTGCTGGTGCAGATCGTAGCGGTGGCTTCGGCCGCGGCCTACAGCGCCTTCGCCACCCTGGTCATCCTGAAGGCGATCGGCCTCTTCATGCCGCTGCGCGTGACCGACCGCACCGGGGAGGGGCTGGGCCTGGACGTGAGCCAGCACGGTGAGGAAGCATACGGAACAGGAGAGGGCGCCATCCTGGTGCTGCCCGAGCTCGTCCCGCCGCCCACGGCGGCGGCGCCGGCCCCGGCGGCGGCGCCGGCCCCGGCGGGTGAGCGCGCATGAAACTTGTCGTCGCCGTCGTCCGGCCGGAGAAGCTGGGAGAGGTCCTCGAGGCGCTGTTCCGCCATGAGGTGCGCGGGCTGACGATCACCCGCGTCCAAGGGCACGGGGGTGAGACGGAGCGGGTCGAAACCTACCGCGGCACCACGGTGAAGATGGAGCTGTCGGAAAAGGTGCGCCTCGAGATCGGTGTCTCCGATCATTTCGTCGAGCCTACGGTCCGCGCCATCCTCAAGGCCGCGCACACGGGAGACGTCGGCGACGGCAAGATATTCGTCCTGCCGGTGGAGCGTGTCTACCGCATCAGAACGGGCGAGCGCGACGAAGCGGCCGTCACCCCGGTCGGTTGATTGCGCCGGCTCATGTGGCGTGCTAGAATGCCGTTCACAACGGCGATGACGGGGACACCTACCCCGGCAGCGGGCCCACGGAGCGAGCCAGGGATGGTGAAAGCTGGCGGGCGCCGGCCGGAGGGAAGATCGCCCCGGAGCTGCGCACCGAACGCGGATCGCGAGTAGGCTGCGCCGGATCCTCCACCGTAACCGGGAGGGCGGGATCGAGCACGCGGAAGCGGGTTCTGTCCCGACTGAGCGCCGGCCAGTGTGCGCCGGAAGCTGGGTGGTACCGCGGACCTGTCGTCCGCCCCAGAATGGGGCGGACGTTTTGTATTCCGGGAGGGAATAATGCCGCGGTTTAGACCGGTCTCATCTCGAGTGGACTTCCCCGCGATGGAGCGGGAGGTGCTGGCCTGGTGGGAGGAGCAGGGCATCCTCGAGCTCTACCTGCGCCGCAACGAGAATTCGCCCCGATCGTGGTCGTTCCTCGACGGCCCGATCACCGCCAACAACCCGATGGGCGTGCACCACGCCTGGGGTCGCACCTACAAGGATCTGTTCCAGCGCTACAAGACGATGTGC
>Ga0209002_10004219_pt1 | contig 11355 bp, 9 predicted proteins | sample Rifsed16ft2_FD_184010 | JGI IMG/M metagenome (GOLD analysis project Ga0209002, IMG submission 184010) | Soil microbial communities from Rifle, Colorado, USA - sediment 16ft 2 (version 2) | ecosystem: Environmental > Terrestrial > Deep subsurface > Rock core/Sediment | place: Rifle, Colorado...
CCCCTGGTCCGCGCGCTGGAATATCTCAGGAGGGAAGAACTGGACCAGGATGTCGTTGGAGCCGCTGGCCAGGGACACCTGGACGCTGAACGCCCCGTCGTCGTCCGCCATGATGTTCTGCGTCGGGAACTGGTCCTGCCCGTTGACGAACACCTTGACCGTGGCCCCGGCCGGCACCGTCCCGCGGACCGTCACCGGCCCGGTCTGAGCCACCGTGAACTGACCGCCCACGCTGTAGATGTCCCTAGGCAGCAGCGCGGCCATGGCGTTGAAGAACTTGTTCGCGCGCTCCGGGAGGTCGATCGTGAACGACGGACTGGTCATGCGCGCCTCACGGTGATGGCCCCGGCCTCGGGGAACTCGCTCTCCAGGAGCTGGATGGTCTCGGCCGTCCCCTGGCCACTGCGTGACAGCAGGGTTATGGGGCGTACGTCGAGCACGCCGCTGATAGCGGCCACCGTGTCGAACACGTCCTTGTAGGATATGGCGACACCTAGCCTGAGGTCGCTGATGAACGCGGCCAGGGCGTCTCCCACAGCCACGGCCACCGCGTCAAAGGCGAAGCCAGGTGCCGGCACCACGCTCACCGTTACGTCGACGAACACGCGGCTGGCCGACCGGACGAGGAGGTCGCGGCCTGGGAGCGCGCTGCCGTCGGCGTCGAGCGCGTCCTGGATGTCGTTCAGCAGCCCGTTGTAGGTGTAGGTGATGACCACCGCGTCCCCTGGGCTGGCGCCCACGACCTGGACCGAGTCCAGCGCGCGGGTGCTGTCCGCCAGAACGCCAGCGTCCTTGGCCAGGGCGAAACCGCCGGCCGGCAGGCCGTTGACCGTGACCGCGGACACGCCCATCGCCGGCTGATTGGACAGCAGCACGGGGCTGGCGGAGAACGTCAGTGTGTCCGCGGCCTCGCGCGATAGGCCGGCCTCGGCCTGCACGTAGACGTCCACCTTGCCTCCGGTCCCGCCGCCGCGCTCCAGGATCGGGTTGCCGGCTCCCACCACCAGCGCGTCGATGACGTTCTCGAATCCGGTGGCCTCCCGCCTGATGCCGCGGAACGTGGCGCGGTCGCTGGCCAGAAAGCTCTGTCGCAAGCGGTCGGAGAACTCCTGGTTCGACTCCTGGTCGCGGCCGCCAGCCGTGGCGTTGGGGTTGGTCACCGAGCTCACACCTAGGATCGGCGTGTTGAGGATGGTCACGGTGTTGGCACCGACGTTGCCCGAGGCACCGGCCACCTCAGACTGCACCGCGGCCAGGACGAAGGTCTGCCCGGGCAGCACCGTGGCGTCGGCCTGAGTGCGGAAGAAGATGGCCCCCTGGGTACTGGTGGCCAGGGTCGATATCCTGGTCTGCGACGGGATGAGCACCGGCTCGGTGCTTACCGCCGCCAGGTTGAAGCGGGCGAACCCGGTGGAGAACGTCGCCGACCTCCTCGCCTCGTTGAAGTTGAAGGCGAAGCCCTCGATCTGCTCGTCGGTGAAGTCGGCGATGTTCTTGAGGCTCTGGATGGCCGCCACGTTGGCCGCGGTGGAGAACAGGTCGGTTAGCTGCCTCGCCGGAACGTCGATGAAGGCGTTGCGGATGACCTGGCCGGTCTTGGTGTCGGCCTCCGGCTGGAGGGAGTTCAGGTCCACCTCCATCTCCCGGCTGACGGTCTCGAAGTCCTTGAACGAGGACGCGGGCTGGAAGGTGTAGGTGACGAAGTACGTCTGCCCGGCCGACGGCTCGCGGCCGGTTGGCGACCAGTCGGCCTCGCCGTCGGTCAGGATGAAGTCGGTGGTCGGCGTGAAGTCGGTGGTCGACGACGACAGGCCGACGCGCACGATGCTCAGGGCGCTGAACGCCAGGATGTCCGAGGTGTTCGGGGCGGCGCCGCGGACGACGCGCTCCGTGATCTGGTTGATGACGGCCTGTGCCATTGCCCTACCCCCCTCTACCTATGTCGCGGCTGAAGATGACGCGCAGCCCGGCCACCGTGATGATCGACAGTTCCACGGTCACGCGGTTGAGCGACGCCTGCCTCACGGCCAGCGCCTCGACCGCGCCGATGAACTCGTCGAACGTGACCTCCTGCGTCGTGGACTGGACGAACTGGAGCGACTGGAGCAGGTCTACCGCCTGCCTCACGGACTTGCCCACGAGGCCCTGGAGCGTGTCCTGGGTCAGGCGGCGACCGATCACGTTGCGGATCTCCGTGCCGTAGGCTGACGATCCCGGGTCCGACCCCAGGCGCGTGAGCATGATCTTGGCCAGATCCTGCTCCAACTTGTCGCGCCCGGTCACCTGGAGCAAGTCGCCGTCGGAGCCGTACTCGATGTCGCCACTCGTCAGCTTTATGTCGAAGCTCATGCTCAGCTCCCCGCCAGGATCGTTGGTTCGCCGCCGTTGATCTTCCCATCCAACTGACTGGGCGCCGCCGGCGCGCTGGCCACCTGGAGCGGTACCGGAGGTCCAGTCGGGACGCCAGGAGCCGCCGAAACGTGCGTGTGTAGGTTGTAGGTCACGGTGAAGAACAGGTTGATGGTGCTCACCAGGTTCGTCAGGAAGGTGAAGAACGCGGCGTCGGTCGAGCTGTCGGCCAGCGTCGGGTCGGTGTCGCGCGCCACCTTGAGCGTCCCGTCCTGCATCACGATCTTCACCGCGTTGAAGTTTATGTTGGCCCCGGTGGACCTCACCTTTATGTCGGCCACGGCCTCGATCGTGATGGTGTCGGCCGACTTTACGGTCTTGCGGCCGACCTCCTCGAGGTCGTCCTCGGTGACCTTAGATCGGCGGACTCCAGCCTCCTGCGAGATGAGCGTCGCGGCCTTGGACGAGATCGTGTCGGCCTCAAGGCCGAGGAGGTTCTCCGCCTTGATGGTCTTGGACGTGTGCGCCTCGATGTTGTCGGTCGCCACCTGCGAGTTGCGGCTCGTGGACCGCTCGCTCACCGCGCCGCGGGCGTCCACCGTGAAGTCCTGGCATCGCATGGTAATGTTGCCGTCGGCACCAAGGTCAAGGTCATTGGCGTGGACGATAGAGATATTGGAGTCCGGTGTCACGATGATCTTGAGCAGGCGGTCCGCGTCCTCGCCCGGCATCGCGCGGTTGTTTAACTGGAACTCGACCCGCCCGTCAGAGCGCATGTGGAACGTCGCGCCGAACTGTATCTTGTTGACCTTGAGCACGGTGCCCGTCGACTGGTCCACCACCGACGCCGGGGCCCCGCACTCGGGGCACTTCTCGCGCAGCGTGGCCGGGTCCAGGTTCGCCGACCACGCGGCGAGCGGCGACACAGTGCCGCACTCGTCGCACTTGGCGACGTCGGAAAGCGACCGAAGCAGAACGTCGCCCTCGTGCAGCGAGTCCGCTAGGCCGAACTCCTCGCGCATCTGGTCGAAGAACGACAGCGGCGAGAAGGCGTTGGCTGGCAGATAGGCCAGGATCAGCGGCACCTGCCAGTTCCTCATGCCCACGGCGCACATCGTGCCACGCTTCGGCACGCAGTATATGCCGTAGCCAGGTCCGGCCATCGGCATGCCCAGCGTCACGCGGCTGCGGCCGCCCTTGCCTCCGAGCCACTCTATGTCCGCGGTCATCGAGTCGGTGTCCACCGCCTTGATGACGGCGAGCTGAACGGCGTCCATCTGGCCGGTGATCTCGCTGTTGCCCTCCTCGTAGAACCCTAGCACGCTACCAGCCTCCTGCCGACTACCACCACGCCCTGGACGATGAGCGAGTCCGCGGTCTTGCTGATGACGGTGGTTCCAGACAGCGACGGCGTGGTCGTGCGGCTGCGGCCAGACGCAACGACGTGTTTTGTCAACACCTCGACCGTGGCCCTGGTCGCCAGAAACGACGGGGCTGCCGTCCTGACCACCACCGACTCAGCCAGGTTGAGCGCGGTCTCCGGCTTACCGTCGGAGGTCTCGGCCACAAAGTCGTAGACGATAATAGGGCTGGTGAAGTTGAGTAGGACCGAGGTGTCTAGGCCGAGCACGCCCAGCCCCTTTATGAGCGAGCTCGGCAGCGCGTTGCCAGCCGATGCTCTCCCGCGCTCAGTCACCGTAGGGTTCTGCTTTAGCTGGAGGCGCAACGCCGCGTACTGCGGGTCGGCCTCGACCTTGGGGATGAGTTTGGTCGGCAGCGCCGACAGCTTGGCGCTGGCCGACGCCGACAGGCTCCCGCCGAGCCCGGTGAGATCCGGTATGGACGCCCGGCTCTTTGACAGGATGTCGGCCACGGCCTTCCTCACGTCTCCGGACACCTTGCGTATGCCTGCGGTGATAGACGGCAAGCTCGGGAACCTTGTCAGCTTCGGGCACTCCGGCTTCGGGTCCTGCGTACCGACCACCGCCACCGGCTCCGCAGCGCGGGCAGCGCGCTGGGCGCCGGCCACGAACCCGAACTGGTTGCGGGGCTTGCCCGCCGCCGGCCGCGGCAGGAACGTGGGGTTTCCCGTAGAGATGAAGTTGATGGTGTTGGCCATGGACAGGGCGAACTCCGCGGCGTTGGCACCGTCTTGGCCGAAGGCCGCGCGCACGGCGCCCACCGAGTCGTTGGTGTCGAGACCGTCGAGGCCGAAGCCAGTGCCGCCGAACGGCAGAGGGTCGGTCCAGTGCCGGCCGTGGGTCAGCGTCAGGCGGGTCCAGAACCCGCGCCCCTGAACGTAGGTGTGCGTCACCCCGCTGACGTGGTAGACCAGCACGTCTTTGAGCGAGTCGAGAGCTGCGGCCGCCATCTGCGAGTTCCTTACGCTCTGGAAGGTGAGCGGCAACCGGTTCAGCACCTTGGCCCCCTGCACCGCGGCCATCGACTTCTGCACGTTGGCGCTCTCGAACAGGCCGATCCTGGCGGCCGGCACCAGCGACCTGAGGCGCTCCTTGCCGTCGCCGACGAACGCCACGGTGTTGCCCAGCCGGATCTCGGGCGTACCGTTGATGGTGACGTCGGCCGACATCATCTCGGCGTTGCGGCGGTTGAGCCAGGCGCGGGCGTAGGTCGTGCGGGCTTTGTCCAGGTCGCTGGGCTTCGACGACGCTCCGACGCCCGAGCGGCCTATCGGTGACGGCTCGATGCCGCTGAATATGGGGATATCCTTCTTGGCCCAGCGCACGCCGTACCTCTGGAGAACCGGCTCCGGCGACGACACCAGCGAGCTGATGCGCCGGACCACGTCCACATCCCCAATGTGCATGAAGGACGGCTGGGACTGGACGTCGACCACCGTAACGACCTTGGCCTCGTCAACGATGTGGCTCTCGTCCTTTATGTCCACGTCCTGGATGAGGTACTGCGGGTCGAACGGGTTGAGCATGTAGAGTGGCGGATGGTAGTTGATAGCTCCGAGGTTGTCGGCGTAGAACATGAACTCGGTGATCCCGGCCACCTCGCGGCAGATGTCCCACTTCGTCCGGTAGTCCGTCTGCCACAGCTTGAACGCCGACTTGAACTGGTTGACGTACGGCTTCCAGCGAGTGGACAGATCCTCGAACAGGTTGAGCGGGATGCGCTCGAAGTCCGTGGCGAGGCTCACGACGTCGGTGGCTGCGGTCTTGGTCAGCACCCTCTGGCCGTTGACCTCGCGCTCGTCCACCGTGCGCGTGAGCTCGACCTGCGACAGGCCGAGGAACGCGCCCTGGGCCCCCACCACCAGCCCGCGGATTATGTCAGCCCCGGTGGCGAACGTCGGCGACTGGAGGTAGTTGTTGTACACCGTGCTGTCGATGCCTCGCGGCCTGAACTCCGGCAAGAACGCCGGGTCGATGTTGACGCGGGCCAGCCGCAGTATCTTGCCCGTGTCCTCGCCGTTGACCGTGACCGTGACCTGGCTGCCCGTGTAGCCGACGGCCGTCCTGGTCACGAAGCCGGTGAACGCGGGGTAGTAGTCCTCGGGGAACCTGTAGCCCGTGGCGTAGCGCCGCCTGTACCAGACCTGCATCATGTCGAACGGGCGCAAATCGGTCTCCCGCATGTTCGGCTTGAGGATGCTGAGCGTTGACGCAGGCACGAAGCTGGCCTGGCCGGTGCCCGTGCCCCTGGCTCCAGGTGCCCGCTCCAGTACGTCCAGGTCGAATATCTTGTCGGAGTCCAGGGCCATGAACAGGTCGGGAACCTGGTTCTGCGCGGCCAGCGGCAGGCTGAAGGTCACCGATGCGGTCCCAGGTTGCCCCATCGCGCTGCCGCTGGTCGTGGCCGTGGTCGGGCCCACCAGGCAGGCCAGCAGGATGGGCTCGAAGAACGGGATCAGCTTGCCAACCGAGTCCTGCGTGGAGCGGATGGTGTCGGCCAGAACCGATATCCTGGCCTCTATCCCGGCGATCAGCGCGTTGAGGTCGTCCAGCTTCACCTGGTCGGAGTCCGGCACCGACCTGAGGGCCAGGACGGTGGACAGCGCCGAGGCCATGTCCGACCTTATGGCCGCCTCGGCGTCGAGCGTCGCGGACTGGTCGACGATGCTGGTGACCCCGGCCTTGATGCCGGCCAGCGCGCCTGACTCCAGCCCGGACAGCGGGGCCAGGTCGGCCTCCAGCCTGCCGGCGAGCGTCCTGAGGTCGAGCAGGAACGAGCGGTCGCGGTCGCGCGGCGCGGGGCCCGACGGCTCGGTGGCCGCGGCGAACTGTTCCACGTATGCCACCGAGGACTCGAGGAACGAGCGGTCGTTGACCATGATGATGCGCGTCGTCTGGTCCACCAGCCTCGCCGACCCCGAGGCCAGAGCCGCTGCGCTGTCGCGGGCCGAGTCCAGGTCGCCGACGGCCCTGGAGAGTTCGGCCTTGCGCTCGGCCAGGCGACCCAGCACGTCGGCCACCGTGGCCTCGGCTTTTGCCATGACCTGCCGGCGGAACTTCTCCGGCTTGTAGTCAGAGAAAGCGTCGTCCACCAGCTTCCGCACGTTGATGGAGAACGGCCTGGTCAGCGACCTCACGTCGCCCTGGCCCACGGCCGACGAGCTGGCGGACGTGCTGAGGCCGGCGGCGTCCGCCGGCGACACCAGCGTCCCGACCGACAGCGCGGAGGACTCCCCCGGCACCACCAGCCGGCGGAAGAACACCTTGACGTCGTGGCGCGACTCCGTGACGTTGGCCATCAGAAAAGCCTTATCCCCCAGCCCCTGCCCAGGGTGTGGTCTTCCTCGTTGAGCGACACGGCGTCCGCCGCGCTGTGGATGGTGGACCCAGGCTTCGTCAGGTCCGACACGAGGCTGGCCAGGTTCGACCCCACGAGCACCGACAGGTTCTCGGTCACCACGAAGTTGAAGGCGTAGGTGACGTAGAACGGGCGGTCGGCGCTGATGCGGTAGTTGAAGTTGGTGAAGTACCCCTTGAGGATCTGGTTCTCGAACAGCATGGTGACGAACGGCACGCCGACGAACGGCTGGCTCGGGTGGAACCGACCCTGGTACACCTGGTTCTTGAGCATCTCGAAGGCCCGGACCGGCTCCTTGCTCAACTGGAAGTAGGCCACCGCGGCCTCGACGTCGATCGTCTCCAGGTCGTGGCCCCAAAACTGGACGACGAACCCGCCCCGCGTCTGCTGCTTGTTGTGCAGCACCTGCTTGTTGACGCGGATGGACTGCGGGTTCATGAAAAGCTGCACCAGCGGGTTGCGGACCGTCCCCAGCGCCTGGTCGATCTGCTGGAAGCGATCCTGGAGACCCTGGATGCTCTTGAGGCTGGCGGCGCTGGTCGGCGACCTGGCCGACAGGAAGTCGCGGAGGTTCTGCACCAGACCGGCTCCGGTAAGCGAGCTTCCGGACTGGCCGAGGATGCCGGGGATGATGTCGGTGAACGTCATCTTCGCCGACTGGAAGTTGGATACCGACGGGAATAGGTTAGCCATGGTCTACTTCGCATACCTCGACATCTCGAACCGCCGCTCAACCTCGCGCACGGCCTCGTCCTTAGCCCGCTCGAACGCCTCGGCGATCTGCGCCCTGAGACTCCCGCCCTCCGCCACGCTGACAGTGATCCCACCCATGTTCAGTGTCAGGCCACCGGACGACTCGCCCTGGCGGCTCACGCGCTCACCGGCGTGCAGGCGGTAGCTGCCTGTCATGGGGACAACGTCGGTGCCCAACTCGTATGACCCAAGCGCCGACTCCTCGGCCTTGGCCGCGACCATGTCGCCAAAACTTTTACCCCTGTGGCTCCAGCGACCAGGGTCGCTCGAATATGGGTCTGCCGCGACGTCAAGGCCAGCCTTGAGGATGTTCACGGATGCGGCCACGGCCCCGCTGAAGGCCCCCGGCGTCTTGACCGTGTCCTTCACGCCCGTGATTATGTTCCTGAACTCCTGCCCTGCTTTGAGGACCAGATCGCCGAAGCCCTTCCCGTAGTCAGCGAACGCCTCTCCGCTCGTCTTGAACTTATCGAACATCTTGTCAGCAGCCCTCTCCATCTTGCGCGACGCATCTTCCTGCTGCCGGATGGTCTTTGCCAGGTCCTGGCCCGCTACCTCAAGAGGTGCCGTCAGTAGCTTGAAGGCAGCCGTCTGCGTCGGCACGTTGATGTTGAAGGCTCCGAGCGCCTCCTTGGCGATGAACGGGCTCTCCCTGGCCTGCGGCATGGCGGCGAGGATGGCCTCGCGGATTGCTCCAAGCGACCCGAGGTCGGCGGCTCCGAACTTTCCCTCCCGCATCTTCTCGGTCATCGCCTGGCCCATGTCCTGCAGCTTCTGTATGCCCTCGGTTACCGGTAGCCCGGAGATGCCGAGGTCCCGCGCGAGCTGCGGCCGCATCTGCTGGAGGATCTGCACGATGGCCGCCTGCTGCCCCGTCTGCATGGCTGCCGGCGACACAAGCCTGGTCATGTTCTCCATCGTCAGCGTGCCCTTCTTGAGCTCGTCGCTGAACGCCGTGGTGTAGAGCAGGACGCCGGCCAGGTTGCCGCCGTAGACCTTGGTCTGCTCGTTCAACTGCATCACGGTCTCCAGGTGCTTGGCCATTCCCATGGCCGACTTGCCGCCCATCTCAGCTACCGTGGCCAGCGTCCTGGAGAACTCCCTGCCCTCCAGGTCGAACAGCGTGCCGAACTGCGTCACCGCCTTGTTCGCCTGGTCGAGCCCGTACCACTGGGCCCGGTACGCCTGGAGCGCGGCGTCAAGCGCCGCAGGCAGATCGCGGCCGAGGCGCTCCGCCCGCATCTCCTCCGTGTCCCCGGCCCTGGCCCCTAGGCCGCCGGCGGTCATCGGCTGCATGATCTTGGCGATCTCGTCGCGCGTCATGCCCCAGCGGGCACCGGCCTGCGTCAGAGCTGCGGACGTTGCCTCGATCTGCTTCATGTGCTCGGAGTACGACACGCCGAGCTGGGTCTGCGACTGGATGAGCGTGCGCTGCGCCACCACGATGCGGTCGTAGACGTCCACGCCCTTGGCCAGCAGGCCGATGACCTCGCCCGCGGCGCCGGCCTTGCCGCCTAGCATCTGGAGGCTGCTGGCAGCGGTGGACAGGAACCCCACCGCCAGCTTCGAGCTGTCGGCCAACCCGATGACGCCGCTCCCCAACTGCTTGAAGGCTTCGGTCAGGCTCCCGGTCCGGTCGGTAGCCTCCTTGAACGTGTCGCCCAGGCGGCGCAGCAGAGCCTCGTAGCGTTCGGTGAGCTCGCGCAGGCGCGTCCATTCCTGCTGGGTGCGCGCGCTGGCCTGGGCCATGGAGTTTATCTCCTCCGTGACCTCGTTGAGCTCCTTGCGCGTTTCGCCGAAGCTCAGCTTGCTGTAGCCGAACGGGTCCTTGGCCCCTGGCAGTTCGTCAGGCATCGCCCCTCGCCGCCCTCGCCGCCCTAGCCTCAGTCCTCATCTTCTCCACGATGTCCTTGGTCTCCTCTTTCAGTATGGCGGCCTGCTGCCGCAGCAGCGCGGTCCGCTTCTCGAACTCGAAGTCCTCGATCTTGCGGATGTGGAACTCGCCACCGGCCGTCCTCACCGTCTGCTCGACCACCGGGTTGTCCGGCGTCGGCTCGTCCTTCGGTGGCCCGCACCAGATGGAGGCAACGAACTCCAGCGCCCTGCGCGTTATATCCGCCTCCCGCTGGTCCTCGTACGCGGCGCACCGCATGAACAACCTTCGCTGCCACCCTGGCAGCGCGTGGAACCTCTCCCAGGAGAGGCCCAACCCCCGCATCACCTTGTACGTCAGGTAGAGGCGCGCGGGGACTGCCCGTTTTTTTCGGCCTCCTGGACCGCCTGCTCTTGGCGATCCACCAGCGACCGATACCTCGCGTGCACGTGCTCCAGTAGCGCCGGTTGCCACCGGCTCACCACCTCCCTGGCCTTCATCAGGGCGGTGACCCCGCGGTCCTTCTCGTCCTGCTTGAGCAGGGACGAGAAAGGCACGCCGTCGATCGCCTCGATCGCGCGTGCCAGGGTCTCGATCTTCTCCGCCTTCTCGCGGGTCCGGCTGTCGAACATCGAGCCGGCGGCGCTGACACCGATCATCTCGTCGGAGTCCAGCGTGTGCCATGAGAACTTCCGCCCCACCACCGTCACGTCCTCGCGCAGCTTCCCCACGAGGATCAACTCCTCCATCGGCGTAGCCATGTCGGCCGCCTCCTTTATCACAGTCTTCACGGCACCGAACTCCCCGGTGCCAGGGGCCCTGGGCGCAGCGCGCGCCCGGGGCCGTCCTTACGCCTTGCTCACGACCTCGATCTTGTCCTGCGTCACGGGGATGCTCTCGGTCGTGGTGCCGCCCCTGCACACCATCTCCGCGGTGCCGATGACCAGCAGGTCGCCGCTGGCCGCCACCGCCCTGGAGCTGCGCGTGCACCAGACGTTGTCGTAGGTCGTAATCATGACCTTGGTCTCGTCCAGCGGGTGCTGCTCGTGGGCCTTGAGCACGAAGCCCACCGGGAAGTCCTGCAGGCTGAACACCTGTCCGAAGTCGTCGGTACCCAGGCGCTTGTTCAGCCACTGCTTGAGCGCGGTCTTCGTGTCGTCGAGGCTCAGGCCGGCGGCCTTCGACACGCCCGCCAGGTCGCCGGAGGCGATGGCCTTGGCGATGACGTTGATGAGCGGCGCGCCGTAAATCTCCACCTTCTCGGCGCTCAGCGTGATTGGTGCCGGCTGACCCGGCGCCATCTCGACGATACCCACGGTCCCGACCTCGTAGATCGGGGCCACGGGCCTCGCCTGCGTCTCGGTCAGCCGGCGGATGTAGCCGATGGTGAACTGACCGATGATGAACTCCACGTTGGGCGAGATAACCGCGTTGGTCACCGCCCTTACGCCTGTCGTATCGGGCATTAAACTCCCTCCTTTCCTCTGGTCCCCCGGCCTACGCCAGGCTCAGATCCACGCTGAAGTTGATGTCCACATCCCGGACCTTGCCCGCGGGCAGGTACGAGAAGCTGATGGCGAACCGGTTGAGCGACCCGGTCT
>Ga0209002_10004220_pt1 | contig 11355 bp, 8 predicted proteins | sample Rifsed16ft2_FD_184010 | JGI IMG/M metagenome (GOLD analysis project Ga0209002, IMG submission 184010) | Soil microbial communities from Rifle, Colorado, USA - sediment 16ft 2 (version 2) | ecosystem: Environmental > Terrestrial > Deep subsurface > Rock core/Sediment | place: Rifle, Colorado...
TGGAATTTGCAGGTTTTAATAAAATGTTCAGACTATTTACTAATTCTTTATTAAGATTAGCATAAAATCTACCTTTTATATCTATTCCTTCCTGGGAAATGCGTACAGTACAATCTGCATTACGTTCCATGTGTATTTCAACCGGAAAAGGCGACATGATGCAGAAACTGGAAAAGTAAATATGGAAAACATCCTGAATTTTTGAAATTTCAACTGTTAGTGGAACGTTTCCTGGTGAATTCTGGATTTTATATCCATTGTATTCAATGTTCATATCAGAGAGGTTAAGCTGTAGTCGAAAGTCATTTGATTTGAGGTCAAAATTTGCGTGCATGTCTATTTGGGATGAGATTTCCAGACCTGGGAACAAATTTGTTGAATCAGGGTGCAGCTTTAATTGTAAATCATAGACAGAACTTGCGCCATTTTCATTTTCCGAGATGTATTTTGCTTTGATACTAAATGGAATTATAAGATTTGTATCCCCTGATTGAAGAATGATTGTAGAGTTGTTGATTTCAAATTCTCCAAAATTTATTGGTAGCGTATATTGCGTGGAGTCGTCCTTTTTTGTTTGTTCAGCTTCCGATGAGCTTCGGAATGAATTTCTTAAGTCAATTGGGGGTATTAATATATTACCATTTTTGTACTCACCCCTGATTTGAAGCCCGTTTATTACAACTTTGTTGACATACTTCTTAAATAGACCTGATAAAGAATAATCTACTCGGACTGAATCTATCTCTATAGTTGGGTTTTCAGGGTGTCCCAATTTTAAAGATGCAATGTCTAGCTTGTTCAGACTTAGTTTACGAACTTCGCATGAGGACTCTGTAAATCCATAGCTTTTTGCAATCGTTGTAAGCAGTTTCTTTTCCAGGAAAAGAGGAATGGAGTAATAAGCGCCGCACGCCAGTGCGAAAATAATAATGAATCCAATTAATATATAGCGAAATATTGCGTATTTGTTCAGATGCATATACGTATTATTTTTCGTAAAATTTACGATTTACGAATTACGATGTGAGATTAAAAAAATCAGAAATCCAAAATCGTAAATCTAAAATTACATTATCTGTGTCCCAATTAGTGTATGATGTAAATAAATATGATAGATGAAATAATCCATAAGCAAATATTGATAATCATGGGTTTGTCGGTAAACATAATCTCTGTTGGACTACCGCCGTCTTCTTTTTGATGTACTAAATAAAGATACCGGAAAATACCATAAAGTACAAATGGTATTGTGTAAATGAGTTTTGAAGTGCCGAGTTTTTCGATTGTGTCTTTTGACATGGTATATAAGGCATAGCAGATCAAAGTAGATGCTGTGACAACGGCAATCATCTGATCCAGGAGGTAGGGGCTGTAATGCTCTAAGACCTTTCTATGGCTTGTAGCGCTATCTTCCAGCAGAACTAGTTCATGTCTTCTTTTGCTAAAACCCAGAAATAGCGATAAAAGAATTGTACACAGGATCAGCCATTGCGAGGCGACTACCGAGATAATGACTGCGCCCCCCAATACCCTTAACACAAATCCTGCAGCAATAGAGACGACGTCGATAATCACGATATTTTTTAAGTAAATACTGTACCCTATATTGAGCAAGAAGTAGGCAAGGATGATGATCCCAAACAAGATGTTCATGTAAAAGGCAGAAAAAAGACTGGCAAGACAAACAAGGACTACGATCTTAATCGCCGTGTCTTTTTTCAGCTTTCCGGATGCAAGCGGTCGTCGGGACTTGACAGAGTGCAGTTTGTCTTTTTCAAGATCGACAAGGTCATTAATCATGTATGCACAACCTGTGATCATGCAAAAGATGGTAAATCCGATAATGGCCTCAATGTTCTTTGACAGGCTGAGTAGGTTTTTTGAAAAGAGTAAGGCGGCAAATACAAGGAAGTTTTTTATCCACTGATCAGGCCGCATGGATAAAAGGACGTATTTAAGGATCATGTGGTATTAGTTCACTGATTTAATTGTATAGGAATTTTCATTTTATTTAAGCGGGTCATACGATGTATGGCATAGGGAATTCCCTTTAGAAAAGGGGGTTTCCCTCAAAATCCCCCTTCCTCCCCCTGTCCCCCTCCGGAGGGGGATAAAGGGGAGGAAGGGTTGTAAACTTGTCCTCATGAAACTCGTCCTCGTGAATACGGGGAATGGGGAATAGCCCTGGAAAACACAACCCCCTTAATCCCCCTTTTCTAAGGGGGATTCAAGGCTGGTTCAATCTTGCAGATTGAACCACACATTTGAACAATTAACGGGTTTGTACCGGTGTTATAAAATGTCAGCACTACAAACATTTTGGTTCAATCGAGGACAATTGAACCAGCGAAGCGAATAATTCAATGCTAAGGAATTTCATAACTATTAGTTCCTCCCCCATCGATGGGGGAGGTTAGATGGGGGTGAAGGGAAAAGAATGATCGCCCTCCCTTAATCCCTCCCATCAGGAGAGGGAAAATTAGCTGCCGAAGACAGCATAATTCAGTCGGCATTTCCGGCGACATTTATTGCCTTGAAGTAAAAGGGTGGTACTTTAATTGAACCGTGCCATTCTGCCTTATCGCCGATTGCCACAATGTTATTAAACACCTCAAAGGCATTTCCGGCAAACATGCAGTCCTTTACCCTGCCGACAATTTCTCCATTTTCAATCAGATAGCCAAGGTCAATATTTACGGAGAACTCTCCCGCAAGGACGTTGCTCTGTCCTCCGCCCAGTACCTGATCTACCAGCAGACCATATCTGACGTCTTTTATCATCGCTTCAAATGACATGATACCGGGTTCAACGGTAATATTTGAATTACCAGGAGAAGGTTGTGAGGAAAATCCCCGATTGCCGTTTCCCGTTGACTTTGTTTTCAGTATTCCAGCGGTTTGCAAATCAAAGAGGTAATTTTTTAAGACGCCTTTTTCAAACAATGACGTACGTTGAGATGGTATGCCCTCACTGTCCCACGGATAACTGGAATCGGCCATGTCGATCGTGGCGTCGTCATAGATACTAACCCTTTCATCAATAATCTTTTCACCCAGCCTGTTGGTAAGCGGTGATGCGCCTTTTTGCACCAGCTTTCCGTTGCAGCCGGTTTCGAAGGTTGCAAGTAAATTTCCCATAGCCTTTGCCGTAACTATCACGGGATAAGCCCCCGTTTTTAGTTTCAATTCTTTTTCGGCGAGTTTTAAACCTCGCAGTGCCTTATCGACGTGTTTGTTGAGGTCAGTCACAAGACTTTTTGAGCCTTCTCCTTCTCCAATCCAGAGCAAACTTTGTCCTTTAACCTGTAATATTTCAATGCCTAAGCCAAATGAGGTGGAAGCAATGGAAATATCCAGTCCTTTTGAATTAATAAGCCTTCGCATTCCGTACCCTTTACCAAAACCAACGCCGCATTCATAGCTGGAATTTACCGATAAAGCCTTCTCGATGGCTTCTTTTCCGATGTCTACACATTTATTAATGGGATAGTCTATGACGCGCTGGTCAAGTACGGCAACCTTTGGAAAGTTGTTTTTAGAAGGGAAATCAAAGGCGGCAATCTGACCAAACTTTGCGCTTTCCAAGGCATTGGCAACCAGTTTCTCAGGCTTCCAAAAATCGGTGGTGCTGGAAAATCCAACCCTTCCATCTTTAATTACGCGGAGTCCGATTCCACGGATAGATTTTGTATTTACATATTTTAGCTTATTATTTTCGAAACTCACCGACCGTGTTTCACCTTCTTCGTAAAGCACTTCAGCAGATGGTGTATGTTTTAAAGCTAGCGCTAATATCTTTTCTTCAATTTTATTCATGAAATAACCTCTCTTTGTCAGATTAATACTGTATTCTGTTTGTTTAATTTTTTACTTGCATTATCAACGTCAATTCCCACTATATTTCCTTCTGAATCATAGTCTATAACAATGCCTTCTGATATTTCTTGACTTTCTATACTAGATTTTTCTGATAGTTCTATATACAACGAGTCAGTATCAGGATAATAGTTTAACTTTATATTTAAGTTGAAAGTTGAAAACTTAAATCTTACAACTGTGTTTTACTGGTCTGAGACTTAGGGATTGACAATAAATAATCTGAACAAGTTTGTTGTCCGACACTTCGACAGGCTCAGTACAGGCACTGTCAGGGCTAAAGCCCAATTCGGATAAGACCGTCATTAACCCCAGCCTTAAGGCTGGGGTTAATGTGTACACGTCCTACCGGGGCTTTAGCCCTGATGTCACAGCAACCTGTCTGCGAGCGGACTCGCTCAGGCAGGCACGAAGTTGTTCATGTTATTTATTGCTAATCCCTTAGCCTCGCTAGAATTAATAGTCATTGTTTCAATTTAAAACCCGATGGCTTTTCATCCTTCGTTTCGTCAAGACCTTCCGTTTTTATGTGTAAACGCAAGTCGTTGGCGCTGTCTGCATAGGCAATGGCATTTTCATAACTAATCTCGCCCTCTTTGTAAAGATTAAACAACGATTGGTCAAAGGTTAACATGCCTTCTTGCGTTCCTTTTGACATAGCTTCTTTTAACAATCCAATCTGCTTCTTCAGGATAAGGTCTTTGACCCTAGGCGTATCAAGCAATACTTCGAAGGAGGCGACTCGTTTTCCGTCCTTTGCAGGCACCAGCCTTTGTGAAATGATTGCACGCAGATTCAGTGAGAGTAACAGATATATTTGCTCATGACGTTCTGACTGGAAAAAGTTTATAACGCGCTCTATTGCCTGATTGGCGTTGTTGGCGTGGAGGGTTCCTAAGCAAAGATGGCCTGTTTCAGCAAAGGTAATGGCCGATTCCATGGTTTCTGTGTCGCGGATCTCACCGACGAGGATAACATCCGGCGCCTGACGCAGGGTATTTTTAAGGGCATCGTTAAATGATAGGGTGTCTATTCCAACCTCTCTTTGTGTAATGACGGATTTTTTATGCTGGTGCACAAATTCTATAGGATCTTCTACCGTGATGATATGTCCCGAACTATTCGTATTTCTGTAATCAATCATTGCCGCCAGGGTGGTCGATTTCCCTGAACCTGTCGCACCAACCACAAGCGCCAATCCCCTTTTCGTCATAGCGATATCCTTGAAGATTTGAGGAAGGCTTAAATCGTCAATGGTTTTGATGCTAATTTTTATCTGTCTGATGACAATGCCGATATTCCTCTGTTGAAAGAAGATGTTTACTCGAAAACGACCCAGTTCCGGATAATACAGGGCAAGGTTCATCTCCATCTTTTCATAAAAATCTTTCCTTTGTTTCTCGCTCATACATTTTTCAGCCAGAAGGCGGGTATCGTCGGTAGTTAAGTTTTTTGAGCCAAAAGAGGTATTGATACCCTCTTTGCGGTAAATAGGAGGGAGGTCTACGGTAATGTAAATATCCGAGGCATCCAGACGAACCATTTCCTGTAATAGTTCCTTAACTTCCATAGTAAATAAGGTATTAGGATATATGTTTATAAAATCTGTGATGGTTTTACCACTCTTTCGGTTTAAACCCCTTGTTATTCACAACCTCCATGAGTTTATCTCCTGCTGCAACCACTAAAAATCCTGACCTCTCCGCATACTTTATTACATTCTCGTCTACATACAGGCTTGCCAGTACTCCTATGATTTTATTTTTCTCATACTCCGGTAAGTAGTCCCTGAATTCCTGAATATCTTTTATAAAATCTTTTACGGCTTCGCTATCTAAAGTACTCTTTGTTTCGTCAAGAAATACACATTCATCAGCCACTGCAATGGCATCATATTCTTTTGATCTTACGTCAGTGAGTTACTTATTTTATTTCATACCGCTGAGCGTACTCGGGCTGCTCACCAGCCTCTCAATTGCTTCCCTGGTTACCAGCTCTTTCTGATAGAGTTCGATCAATGCCTGATCCATAGTCTGCATGCCATATTGTTTTCCCGTCTGCAGAGACGATGGAACTTGCGCAATCTTGTTTTCTCTGATCAGATTTCTTACTGCTGGCGTGCCAATCATGATTTCCAATGCTGCGACTCGCCCTTTCCCGTCTTTGCGTTTCAAGAGTTGCTGGGTCAAAACAGCCTGGATAGATTCTGAGAACATCGTGCGCACCTGTTCCTGTTGTTCCGGCGGAAATACGTCAATTACCCTGTCCACTGTTTTGGGTGCACTGGATGTATGTAATGTACCGAAGACCAGATGGCCGGTCTCTGCCGCTGTAAGCGCCAGGGATATGGTCTCCAGGTCTCTCATTTCTCCCACCAGGATAACGTCAGGGTCTTCGCGCAAGGCAGACCGCAGGGCATTGGCAAAGCTATGGGTGTGAGGTCCCAATTCTCGTTGGTTAACGAGACAATTCTTTGATTGATGTATGAATTCGATAGGGTCTTCGATGGTGAGGATATGACACTTCTCCTCGCGGTTGATAAGGTCGATCATTGCCGCCAGGGTGGTTGATTTACCGCAACCCGTAGGACCTGTGACAAGAACGAGTCCCCTTTCTTTCTTTGTCAGGTCCCCTGCAATCTTTGGCATATTGAGCTGTTCCAGGGTGGGAATAACCTCAGGTATTGTTCTGAAAACGATGGCTTCTCCTCTGTTTTGCAAAAAGGCATTTACCCTGAACCGTCCGGCATCACCCAATGCGATGGCAAAATCCAACTCATGATGTTCTTCGTACGTCTTACGCTGCTGATCGTTTAAAATGTCATAGAGTATCTTGTGGACGTCCTCTTTATTCAACGGAGGGACGTCAATTTTCCGCATATCCCCGTGAATGCGGATCATGGGCGGTTCCCCGGAACTGATGTGAATATCCGAGGCTTTCTCTTTTTTCGCAAATGAAAGAAGTTCCAGGATTTCCATTTACCTTCCTCCAATGACAACGTTTCGTATACGGACGTGCGGTCCGCCGTCGCTGACACGCAAAGGTGATTGTCCGCCTTTACCGCATCCACCCAGACCCCCGTGTATTTTGAGGTCTTTTCCAATGGCATCGATGTTCATAAGAGTTTCAAATACGTTTCCCGTAAGAACAACGTCCCTTACCTTTTCCTGTATTTTCCCGTTTCGTATCATGTAGGCTTCTTCGGCGCTGAAGGTAAACATTTCCATATTCGTCTGCCCACCGAGAGCGCCGATGGCATAAATTCCATTATCAACTTCGGAGAGCATTTTTTCAAAGGTGTGGTTGCGTGATTCCATATATGTATTGGTCATGCGCACAATGGGCGCATGGGCATAGCTTATGGAGCGTGCATTGCCTGTGGGTTTTTCATTCATTTTGGCAGCAGTTTCCCTGGAATGGAGGCGATTGGTCAAAGTACCATTTTTAATAAGATAGGTTTTTTGTGTTGGAGTGCCTTCGCTATCGTATTTATTGTATCCTGCTTCGCCAACCAGAGAGCCGTCGTCTATAATGGAAAGCTCATCGATCCCGAAGCGTTTGCCAATGACCATAATTTCCCGCATCTTTGCGTTCTCATAAATAAAATCAGCCTCACTGAGATGTCCGAATGCCTCGTGGACGAAGACACCACAGAGCTTGGGGTCGATAATGACGGTATATTTGCCGCCGGTTACGGGTTTTGCCGTGAGCAGGTCGATGGCGCGTTTGGTTACTTCCTCGCATTTTTGCTCCTGATTCTGGACATTGTTAAAGCCTCTCAGATCACCCACAGAATGATAAGCCTGTTGCACATTCATGCCGTCTCGCGCCATTGCCAGGAGTGAAATGCCGCAAAAAATAGTTTCCTGAACAATAAAACTTCCGTTCGTGCTGGCGAAATATAACGTTCCATGAGAATCTACGTACCGTACATTTGAGGTTTGTATTTGCTTCGAGGATAGGATCATATTGTTGTATTTATTACAAATAGCCTGTTTGTCGGTTAACGATATATCCGCAGGGTCTATATCTACCTTTGTTTTTACGTGATCGTTTATCGCCGGTACCGGAGCAAGTTGGCTTTCTTTCGTGCCAACGAACCGTGCCTGCTCGCAGGCCATGTCCACGTATCTTGGGAGATTCTCTATATCGTTAAAGGCAACAAATCCCCAACCGCCTTTAACCAACGCCCTCACACATCCTCCAAAGGCGGTATTTTCGCCGATATTTTCAAGTTCTTTTCCTACGTAAGTAATCCCTGTGCTGACGCCTTCCTGTACTCTTATTTCCACGTAGTCTGCTTTTGCAGATTTTAAGGCATTTTTTATCTGTTTTTCCATTTAGGTGATTCCTTTTGAATTTATACTCCAATATTTAGATTTAGCTTTTCTCAGTTGAAAATAGAAATTATTATGGCAGAAGATATTTTCTATAGTGCTTACTTTTGTCGGTGCTAGTATATCCGCACTTTCCTTAAAATTCCTTATATGGCAGCCACTTTCCCTTCATGGTAATGACTACATATTCTGTCCCTTCCAACACCTCTTTGTCGATGCTAAGTTTAAAAGTAATGGCACTCATAATCCCATCACCAAATAATTCATTACATGCATTTCTAATGGCATCGCCATATACTCCGATTACCTCAAGAAGTCTGTATTTGAGAGGATCTGTAGTACAGGGGAATTGATTTCGGACTGGACATGCAGTGAGTACCGACGTCATTTCTTCATCTAACCCTAGTACTTTGGCTACTTTTTGTGCAGCTTCCGGATGGAGTCGTGCCTGTCCGCGAAGGGAGGCAGCTATATATACAGGGCTTCTACCAGTAAGTTTACTGAGTTCCGTCAAAGTTACTCCCTTTTCAGCTCTTTTGGCTTGTATAGCTTCTACAGCCTTTGCTATCACTTCTGAAGGTAGCGCTTTACCCAGATCCCAATGGTGTCCCCAGTACCCATTCCTTTCCGGTCTCAGCCGTTTCAGCTATATCCTGCTGACTACTTGTTGCTTGAGCCCATACTATCTGCTTCGATGAATCACCGAAGGGAAGGATAGGATTTCCATTGAACGTAAATGTGCCAACAATACCAAAAATTATTGCAGTAACAGTGAGACCTTTTGATCTTACTAACATGATCTTTCTCCTTTCCTAAATATTAATACCTACCTTAAGCCTTCCCAAAAGATGCTCAGCAATGTGTGGTCTTAGATGTTTATTTGCGGCTTATCATTTCTTCAAAGTCATTTTCATCAAGAATTTGGATGTTAAATTCCTTTGCTTTATCTAATTTGGTACCTGAATCCTCTCCCACGACAAGGTAATCTGTTTTTTTGCTCACACCGGACAGGACGCGTCCACCTAACCTCTTGATGAGCGTTTCGGCTTCCTTGCGAAAGTACTTTTGTAATGTGCCGGTAATGACAAAAGATTTCCCAGAGACCTTTGGATTTTTAACTAATTTTTGAGTCGCAAGCTTTTTGGTATTAACTCCACTTGCTTTCAGTTTTTCAACGATTTCCCGTATGCGTTTATTTTGAAAAAATCCTAAGATGCTTTTCGCAACGACAGGCCCGATTTCGTAAATTCCTTCCAGCTCTTCCTGTGTTGCATTCGCCAGTTTATCCAGGGTGTCAAAGCGCTCAGCCAGTACCTCTGCCGTACGAGAGCCGACATTCAGTATCCCCAGGGCGCAGATCAAGCGGTCTAAATCCCGATGTCTGCTTTCTTCGATTGCATGGATCAGGTTTTTTGAGGACTTTTCACCCATGCGCTCCAAAGTTACCAGGTCTTCGTACTTGAGATAATAAACATCAGCATAATCTTTTACAAAACCTTTGTCAACCAATTGTTCAACCAGCGCCGGGCCCAGTCCCTCTATATCCATTGCGTCCCGGCTTGTAAAATATTGAATGCGCCTTTTCACCTGTGCCTGACAGAATGGGTTGTGGCAGCGCAGGTACGCCTCCGTGTCGTCTCTGACAACCTTTCCTTTGCATTCTGGGCAGGTGGAAGGCTCTGTAAAAGGTATTTCATTACCTTTCCTTTTTTCTTTTAATACGCTGACAACCTGAGGAATGATCTCACCTGCCTTTTGCAATACGACATGGTCTCCTTCCCGTATATCCTTTCTTCGAATCTCATCGAAGTTGTGGAGGGTGGCACGACTGACGGTAGTTCCTGCAAGCAGGACGGGAGTAAGGTTGGCTACCGGCGTAAGCGTGCCGGTCTTTCCCACCTGCACAACAATCTCTTCTATTTTTGTAACAGCCTGTTCTGGCTGAAATTTAAAGGAGATTACCCAACGAGGCGCTTTACTTGTAACGCCTAATTGATCATGGAGGTCGAGAGAATTGACCTTAATGACCATTCCATCTACCATGTAATCCAGTTCCCCCCGGCGGTTATCCCACTCATTGCAATAATGAATAACCTCTTCAATATTGTTGCATAATCGGGCATTAGGATTTACCGGCAAACCAAATCTACGAATAAGCTCCAAACACTGGATATGGGTCTTGGGTTCTATCCCTTCAAAATATCCTATGGCATGGGCAAAGAGGCGTAGACGTCTCTGGGCTGTAATGCGAGAATCGAGCAGTTTCAGCGAACCTGCGGCAGCATTCCTGGGATTGGCAAATTGAGGTTCGCCTTCTTCTTCCCTTTCATCGTTCAGTCTTTGAAATTCCTTGTTCGATAAATAAATTTCGCCCCTGATTTCTAAAACGGGCGGGATTTTATGTTTTTTATCTGAGGTCTCCAGTCTTAAAGGGATTTGACGAATCGTCCTGAGGTTTGCGGATACGTCGTCTCCTTTAAAGCCGTCGCCCCGTGTAGCCCCTCGTGCAAAGAGACCGTTTTCGTACCAGAGGGTAATGGCTACACCGTCAATCTTCAACTCAACAACGTACTCAATATCTTGGTGAGTTTCGATATCCGCCATGCGTTTTATACGCTGATCAAATTCTCTCAATTCGTCATCGGAGTATGTATTGTCGATGCTCAGCATGGGTACCCTGTGTTCTATGGTAGGAAATTGTGTAATAGGTTCACCGCCAACTCGTTGGGTAGGGGAGTCAGGTGTGATGAATTCGGGGTGTAATTTTTCAAGATGCTGTAATTCTTTTAAAAGCTGGTCGTATTCATAGTCGGTAATTTCCGGATTATTTTCTACATAATACTTTTGGTCATGGTATCGAATGGTATCTCGAAGTTGTTTAATCTTTTCGTCAATCGTTGATGGCATATTTCAATGTGTCTGAAGCTGATTTTTTATAAAAATATGCAGGAAAAGCCTAGCACGGCGAAGCCGCAACCAAAGTGCCTAAAGTATAAAATGTCTAAAGTGACTAAAGTTAATGGTTTACTTTAAATCGTCGAGACCTCTTTAACTTTAGCTCACTTCAAACTTTAGGCACTTTTAACTTTTTATGACACGAAAAAAACTTACAAAAAAAAGAAGTTTTTACAGAGTAATACTA
>Ga0209002_10004223_pt1 | contig 11350 bp, 9 predicted proteins | sample Rifsed16ft2_FD_184010 | JGI IMG/M metagenome (GOLD analysis project Ga0209002, IMG submission 184010) | Soil microbial communities from Rifle, Colorado, USA - sediment 16ft 2 (version 2) | ecosystem: Environmental > Terrestrial > Deep subsurface > Rock core/Sediment | place: Rifle, Colorado...
CCGTCCCGGAGAAAAGGGATATCGATGCGCTGAGCGCCACGGCACGGAGAAGCCGAGCTCTAGCCATCGCCGGTTCGGTACTTCACGGATTATGCCAAGCCGCGTCGAAGCGGAAACCGGGGGTTCCCTGGAGGTGCAAGGATATGACGAAAGGCAGGCCTCGCCCAATGCGGCTTCTGCCTCCTTGCTCCCGTGCACGGTGAGTGCCATGACCCACGAGTGGGTGATACCGCACTCACCCAACACTGCGGTGGGCATTTCACGAGATCGCGCGCAATAGCAACTCGACCGGTCGGGATATCCCCGGCGGCTACGGGTTCGCGAGCTCGGTGAGAAGCGCTTCACTTCGCTCCTTCGCCGCCTTCATACGTTCCCGCATCTGCTCGAACACGAACGCGTGGGCGGAGTGCACCGCTTCGCGGAGCGGGACCTGGGCCTGTTCGTAGGCGTCCTCCAGCGCTTTCTTTCGAACCGGATCCTTCACCCGGCCGATGAGCCTCGGGGCCGTCGCCAGGAGCTCTCGGACGGCATTAACTTCCTGCAGAAGGATGCGGCCGTCGAGCGCGAAGTCCGAGTTCGGATGGACCCCGTCGGGACCATGGCAAGTGTCGCACCGCTTCTCGAGGGAGCGAGGCGAGAGAAGACGGGCGGCGACCGGACCATGGCAGGTGGAGCAGGTGGGCCCCTCCCCTCGACCCTCTCGCAGGAGCTGATAGTGGCGGCTCTTCTGGAACTCGACGAAAGGCCCGATGTGGCACTTCCCGCAGGTTTGGGGGAGGTTGGTTCGATGAATGGGGCTCGCGGGATTGCGGCTGGTCAGGATGCCACGGTGGGCGAGAAACGACTCGAAGGTCGTGGCGTCACCGTCGTGGCACTTCTCGCATCCGACGAGGTTGCGCCCGTGAGCCGACGTTTCCCAGTCGTAGGTGTGCTCCGGGACCGGGTCGGCCTGCGGGTTGGCGATGTGGCAGTCGGCGCAGCGGTCCCCCTGAGCCCAGAGGGGTCGATGGCCGACGACAACGAGAAAAAGCAGCCACATGCAAAGGCGCATTTGAAATTCCTCCAGAGAAGTAAGGTCAATAAGCCGCCGGCGGCCATCCCGCGGCGGCGAAGAGCAAAGAGAGTACCAGGAAGGGCGCGACGAGGAGAATCCTTCCCTTCGTGCTGTGCAGAAGGATCACCTACTTCGGTCACTTCGAGATCCGAGAACGAACCGTCAAGACCGGGCAAGTGGCGGCGCGGACCACGTGGTTGGCAGTCGAGCCGAAAAACACCAAATCCGCCGAGCTGCGGCCGGCGACGCCGATCACGATGAGGTCGCACCCCTCTCGCTCCGCCGTCTTCAGAATCTCCTGGTAGGGCGACCCTGATTCCAGCACCACGGTCTCGAGCCGGGTGTGCGCTCGAGCCTCCTCAGGCACCAGATCCTCGAGCTTCGCCCGTCCCTGCAACTGGTGGCGCCCTCGAAGCTCGGTGACATCGAAGGCAACCGCCTCGCCGAGAGCGGGAGGGAGGTAGAACTCCACGACATGGAGAACGAGGAGCTCCGCGTTCTCCTGGCGGAGAGCCAGGCCGACCGAAAGCCCGGCGAGCGAGGAGGCAAAGAAATCCACCGGACAGAGGATCTTCCGGAACGGATCAAGGTCCGTTCCGATCTTCGGCGCCGAGGGTGAGATCGAGAGCACCGGTGCTTCCGACTGCCTCAGGACCCGCTCGGTTACGGAGCCGAGAAGGAGGCGCCGAAAACCTCGGCGGCCGTGGGTTCCCATGACGACGAGATCGGCCTCGAGCTTCTTCGCTTTCTTCAGCACCTCTTCGACCACATCACCGTCTTCGAGGATCACCTCGGCGCCCATACCGTCCGCGAGCGCGCGATGCACGAAATCTCCGAGCCGACGATAAGCCCGATCCCGCGCTTCACCGCTCGCCAGGATCGGCTCGGTGAGGTACGGATAAAGGTCGGGATCGGCGAGGACCGTCGGAAGCACGTGCATCACCGAGACGCGGCCTCCATGGCGTTTTGCCAGCGCGAGAGCATAGTCGAGCGCCCGATCCGAGCTCTCGGAGAAGTCGACGGGGCAAAGGATTTTCCGGAACATTCGCTGCTAGTTTCCTTCCGGGATCGTGAGCACGGGACATTCCGCGTGGCGCACGACGTGCTGAGTCGTCGAGCCAAACAGCATAATATGCCATACCCGCTCCGGGCTCCCATGTCTCCGACGTCCATTGTCGCGAGAGAGCCCCGGACTGTGGTGCCCAACCCCGAGCACACAATACGTGCAAGGGGCGTGCCGAAAAACTCGATGCGTGATCCCGCCCAGCATCGTCTCCTGGATCGCGGAATGTCCGGTGGGATTCGTGATGGACCGGCGCATGCTCCAGGGGGTGAAAGAGAGGGCCGAGCGGCGGCGACATCGAGCGCCCTGGGGTAGAAACTTCACCTGACTTCGAAGCGCGTGGAATCGGATTTGCATGCTGAGGCCATCGTGATGGGAACGAAGGCGGTCGACCTCCTTCCCCCCGGCATGGAGCTCCGGGAAACTCACATCTCGTGGGTGTTTCTCGGCGGCGATGAAGTGTTCAAGGTAAAGAAGCCGGTATCGCTCGGCTTTCTCGACTTCAGCACGATCGAGAAGCGCCGTGAAGCCTGTGAGGCGGAAGTCCGGCTGAACCGGCGCCTGGCGCCGGACGTGTATCGAGGCGTCGTCCCGGTGACCCGCGACCCCTTCGGCCGACACCGCTTCGGACCGGACGGCAACCCGGTCGACTGGGCGGTGCACATGAAACGCCTTCCGGACTCGCATCGGGCGGACGTGCGGCTCGAACGAGGAGAGCTCACGGGCGAGGACATCGAGCTCGTCGCCGGGCGCGTGGCGCGATTCCACCACGAATGCGGTCCGAGCGCGGTGGCCGAGTCGTTCGGGACGGTCGAGGCGATTCGATTCAACGTTCTCGAGAACTTCGAGCAGACGAGGTCCACGATCGGGCAATACCTTGGCGCGGACCGGGTGAAGGAGCTCGAGGCCTGGCAGCTGCGCTTCCTGGAGGAGCGACGGTCGCTCTTCGAAGAGCGGCTTCGGAGCGGCCGGATCCGCGACGGACACGGCGATTTGCGGCTCGAGCACGTCTATCTCGGCGACCGCGGCGAGGTGACGATTCTCGACTGCATCGAGTTCAACGAGCGGTTCCGCTTCGCGGACGTGTGCGCCGATGTGGTCTTCCTGGCGATGGATCTTGCGTGGCACGATCGAGTCGACCTCGCGGAGCGCTTCATTGCCCGCTACGCGCGCGAGGCGGGCGACTACGACCTCTACCCGCTCGTGGATTTCTATCAAAGCTACCGCGCTTTCGTTCGCGGAAAGATCACTTCGATGACCGCCGGTGACGAGGCCGCGAGCCTCAAGGCTCGAGATCGGGCGGCCGCCGAGGCGCGGCGTTACTTTCTCCTGGCGCTCGCTTCCGAGCGTCAGGCGCTCGTGCCCGCCGCGGTCATCGCCGTCGGCGGGGTGATTGCCTCGGGAAAGAGCACCCTCGCCAATGCCCTCGGAAGAGAGATGCCGGCCGCGGTGGTGGATGCCGACCGGACCCGCAAGCAGCTCGCCGGTGTCGCGCTCGATCATCCGCTGCCCGAGAGCCCGTTTGCGGGCTTCTATTCCCCGGAGTTCACTCGAGGGGTCTACTCCGAGCTCTGTCGGCGCGCCTCGGCGGTGCTCGCGTCGGGAAGGCCCGTCATCCTGGACGCTTCGTTTCGAGCCCGAGCGCATCGCGCCGAGGCGAAGCGGCTCGCGCGGGCGAACAGTATGCCGTTCGTCTTCGTAGAATGCCGCGCCCCCGACGAGATCTGTCGGGAGAGGCTCCGCGAGCGGGAGAAGAAGAGAACCGTCAGCGACGGTCGCATCGAGGTATTCGACGACTTCGCGCGGAGCTGGGAGCAAGTAGACGAGCTGGATCCGTCAGAGCACGTCATCCTCGACACGAGTGAATCCGTCGCCGCGAATCTCGAGATCCTGGCGAAGACGCTCCCCGTCGCACCCGGCCTCACCCGTTGAGCCGGCTCAAGCGCTCGAACCTTCGAGGAGTCGCGTCGTTTTTCGCAGCTGCTCCGCGTGGCCCATGATGACCAGGATATCTCCTGCTCGAAGCTCTTCCTCGGGCAGCGGGTTGAACAGCATCGTTCCCTGCCGCTTCACTGCCACGACGATGACGCCATGTTCGGAATGCAGCCGCGCCCCGGCAATCGTCGTACCCACCACCGGGGAACGGGCGGAGACCATTGCCTCGCCCAGGTTCATTTCCAGATAGTGGCGGTCCGCCACGTAGTCCATGAACTCCAGCACGGTGGCACTGGTCGCCGCCTGCAGGATCCTCTGACCGGTGAGGCGGTAGGGCGTCACCACGACCGTCGCGCCCCCGCGCAGGAGCTTCCGCTCACCGCCTTCGTCGGCAGCGCGCGCGATGACCCGGAGCCGAGGGTTCAGCGCTTTGGCAGCGACGGTGACATACAGGTTATCAGCGTCCGAAGGGAGCAGGGCCAGCACGCACTGGGCGCGCTCGATGCCGGCCGCTTGGAGCGCTTCGTCGGTGGTGGCATCGTCGACGAGGAACAGGTATCCGAGATCGGCGAGGTGAGGCTCGGCGCCCGCGTTCCTCTCGATCACGCAGAATGGAAGTTTCTTGTGCGCGAGCTCTTCGGTTACCGGTTTGGCGAAGCGGCCGAACCCGCACACGATGAAATGATTCTCGAGACTCCTCAATTGACTGCGCATCCGCCTCCTTCCGATTCCGCCCAGGAGCTCGCTCTCCAGAACCACCTGCCCGAGCCGGGTAAGCGTATAGATAGCGGTTCCAAGCCCTCCAACGATGAGGAAGCTCGCGAAGAGCCGCCCCGCTCCGGAGAGCGGATGGATCTCCCCGTAGCCGACCGTCGAGAGCGTGGTGATGGTCATGTAAAGAGAGTCCACCGCCGGCCACCCTTCGATGGTGGTGAAGCCGGCGGTACCGACGAGAGTCCATCCGCAGAGCATCGAGATCCCGACGATGAGACCGCGCGGCCAGTGGCGAGGCACGGGAGGGTCCTCTAGTGCAATAAGGCCGCGGGGCCCCACCCCCGCGGCCCGGCCTTTCGTCGGCGCGCATTCATCAATGCGCGCTCACTCCTCGTTCGCGCGCTGTCCTTCGCTCGCCCGCTCGCTGCGGACGGCGGCGCGCCGGGCTCGCTCCGCTCGCGCAGGGTGCGGGCTGAGTTTTTCAGCACCCTGCTAGTGCCCGGCTTCCTGGAGCTGGAACTTCTTCATCTTGTAGCGAAGAGCGTCTCGGCTGATGTTCAAGAGCTTCGCCGCCCGCGTCTGATTTCCCCGCGTGCGGGACAGCGCCTGGCGGATGAGCTCTTCTTCGACCTTCTCGAGGGACGTGCCCTTCTCCGGAAGCGCGATATCGGGGAGAGCGGCGTCGCGCGCGCCCGGCGAGTATTCGGCGACATCGATGGGAAGGGCACCGGCTCCGATGTGAGTCCCCTCTTCGAGAATCATCGCCCGCTCGATCAGGTTCTTGAGCTCGCGGACGTTTCCCGGCCAGTGGTAGAGCGAGAGGAGCCGCTCCGCCTCCGGAGTCAGGCCCAGTATGTTCTTTCCGAAGCGCGCGTTGAACTCGGTCACGAAGTGACGGCAAAGGAGCTTGACGTCATCGCCGCGCTCGCGCAGCGGCGGGAGGGTGATGGTCATGACGTTCAGGCGGTAGAAGAGATCCTGGCGGAACTTCCCGTCGTCCACCATCTTCTTCACCTCGCGGTTCGAGGACGCGATGACGCGGACATCGACACGGACGTCCTGGACGCCTCCCACCCGCTTGAAGCTCTGTTCTTCGAGGACCCGAAGGAGCTTTGCCTGCAGGCCCGGCGGCATCTCCCCGATCTCGTCCAGGAAGAGGGTGCCACCGTCGGCCAGCTCGAGAAGTCCCTTCTTCTGCTGCCGGGCATCGGTGAAGGCACCTCGCTCGTAGCCGAAGAGCTCGCTCTCCACGAGGTTCTCGGGGAGGGCCGCGCAATTCACCGCGAGGAACGGGCGGTCCCCCCGAGAGCTGTAGAAGTGAATCGCTTTTGCGAACAGATCCTTGCCCGTTCCACTCTCGCCCTGGAACAGGATCGTCGTCGCCGGGCTCGCGGCAACTTTCTTTATGAGCGCGATCGCATTCTTGATTGGCTCCGACTCGCCGACCAGATTCTCGAAATTGAAGCGCTTGCGGTCGCGGTCCCGGAAGTGGCGCACCTCCTGCCGGAGCTTGACGGTCTCGAGAGCGTTCGCAATCGTCGCGCGGAGCTCCTCGAAGTTGAGGGGCTTGGAGACGAAGTCGTAGGCCCCGAGTCTCAGGGCGGCTACCGCGTCCTCGAGCACCCCGTAAGCCGTCATGATGATGACCGCCGCCCGGGGGTTCCATTCCTTGATCGTCTTCAACACCTCGAGCCCGTTTTTATCCGGCAGGTGAACGTCCAGGAGAACGAGATCGGGGCTCTCGCTTTCTGTGAGCGAGATGGCGGTTTCCCCGTTCGGGGCTTCGAGCGTTCGATAGCCCCAACTCGAGAGCTTCTGCTGGAGAGACCAGCGAATCAGGTCTTCATCGTCGACGACGAGAATACGGTCGAGCGCCATGGCGATATGGTGATAGTGACGAGCGCAGGCTGGCCGGCGTCCCTAGGTCCGGAGGCCCAATCTCGGCGACATCGGGGCGCCTGGCCAGCTGCAGTCGAGGAATAAGCAGGAATGCTGCCAGTTCTCTGAGTCTCTCGGGTGCGCGCATGCTCAAGAAAATGAAGGACGTGGCCAAGGGCGCCCGCAGGGAGTTTAGACGAACTGCGTGAAAAGACGCAACTAACGCGCAAACCAGGGTAGGCCTGCTAGACAGCATCTGCAGGAAAGCTTCGCTGGCAGTGGCCGCACTTCCATCGAGCGCTGTGGGGTTTCATGACGAGGCCTCCCCAGAAGAACGCGCCCCGAGCGCGATCCTCGGTGAGCGAGTCGGGAAGCGGGCCGTAGAGAATGGGAACGAGCTCGCTCTCGTTGCACGCAGGGCATCGCCGCTTTTTGCGATTTGCGTCTTTTGCCTCACACATGGTTCGTATTCGGCACCCGATCGCTCTGGATCGGCCGCGTCCGTTCCCGCTGCGCGGTGCCTATGCAAGGAATGTTCCGACTCTTTGTAGAGGGGTCGGGGTCGCCTCGCTCTTCGCTCGGCGCGGCCTGGTACGGAGGTTGCACTCTCGAGTCGACCGGAGGCAACCGGTGAAAGAGAAACCAGTCAGAGAGGTCTTTCGCAAGGATATAACTCTCCTTCATGCGGGAGGAGCACTTCGCCCGCGCGCATTGGAGGCGAAACTCATGAAAGTTCAGGACCTGATGACGACGGAAGTGGGCGCCTGTCGCGCGTTCGACGGCGCGGATCGGGGCGCGCAAATCATGTGGGAACGGGATTGCGGCGCCGTTCCCGTTCTGGATCAGGAGGGGGGCGTGGTCGCCATGCTGACCGACCGCGACCTCTGCATGGCCGCCATGACCCAGGGAAGAGCGCTCTCCGAAATACGGGTCTCGAGCGCGATGAGCAGGAACCTCTGGTCCTGCCGCCCCGACGATGACCTTTCCCAGGCGGAAGCGGTGATGCGGGCGCGGAAGGTGAGGCGGCTCCCCGTCGTCGACCCCGAAGGAAAGCTTCTCGGAATTCTATCGCTGAGCGATCTGGCTCGCGCGTCGATGGAGCCGAAACGCGGCAGGGCTCAGAAAAAACCGGTGGAGCCGTCCGAAGTCGGGGCGACCCTCGGCGCGATCAGCTCGGTCGGCAACTAGTTTGTCTAGAATGGACGCTCACGCTCCGTCGAGGACTTGCCGCACCTTTTTCGTGAGCTCGTTTCGGGTGAAGGGCTTTTCGAGAAACGACAGTCCTCCCTCGAGGATTCCGTGGTGGAAAAGGGCGTCGTCGGCGTGGCCCGACATGTAGAGCGCCCGAATCGCGGGCCAGCGCTCCTCGAGACGCTTCACGAGCGCTGGGCCGTGGATTCCAGGCATGAGCACGTCGGTGAGGACGAGGTGGATCGGTCCCTCGTGGGCCGAGGCCACCCTCATAGCTTCCTCCCCGTCGCTCGCTTCCAGGACGTCGTAGCCCGCTTTCCTCAAGCTTCCCACCGCCACCAACCGCACGGTGTTCTCGTCCTCCACCACGAGCACCGTCTCCGAGCCGCGGTTGGAAGACTCTGACGGGGCCGTCGTGGTCTCCGGCTCCCCGCTGCGAGTGATCCGCGGCAAATAGATGCGGAACGTCGTTCCCTTTCCGGGCTCGCTATAGACCCGGATTTTTCCTTCGCTCTGGGTGACGATCCCGTAGACGGTCGCGAGGCCGAGCCCCGTGCCCTTGCCCCTCTCCTTGGTGGTAAAGAACGGCTCGAAAATGTGCTTCAGGGTCTCCCGGTCCATGCCCGAACCCGTGTCCGAGATCGAGATGAGAACGTAGGGCCCGGGCTTCAGGCCCAGGTGCTGGTCCACGAACCCCGGGTCGACGTCCATGCTCGCAGTCTCGATGACAAGGCGCCCGCCAGTAGGCATGGCGTCCCGCGCGTTGACCACGAGATTGAGAATGACCTGTTCGATCTGGCTCTGATCCGTGCGAACGAAGCCGAGCCCCGGCTTGAGCTTCACCAGAAGATCGACGTCCTCTCCCAGGACGCTCCTGAGCATCTTCTCGATCTCGGCGATCTTGGGGTTGAGATCGACCACCTCGGGCTGGAGCATCTGGCGGCGGCTCACTGCGAGGAGCCGGCGAACGAGCGAAGCCGACCTCTGACAGGTCTTGAGGGTCTCCTTGGCTCCTTGGTAGAGCGGGTGGTCCTCCGGAAGCTCGTCGAGCACGACCTCCGCGAAGCCGGAGAGCGCCGTGAGGAGATTGTTGAAGTCGTGCGCGATTCCGCCGGCGAGACGTCCCACCGCCTCCATCTTGGTGGCGTGCTCCAGGGAGCGCTCGAGCTTCTGCCTCTCGTTCTCCGAGCGACGCCGCTCGCTGACATCGTTCATGAAGGCGACGGCGACGGTTCCGCCCGCGGTGGCGATGTGGCTGAGACTGATCTCGACGGGGAACTCGCTGCCATCCTTTCTCCTCGCGACGAGCTCCATCTCCAGGCCCATCGGGCGGCTGTGCGGATCCTCGAAGTACTGACGGCGATGCCGCTCGTGAGTTTCCGCGAGCTTCTCCGGCATCAGGACTTCGAGCTTCTTCCCCACCATCTCCTCTCGCCGATATCCGAAAATTCTCTCCGCCATCGCGTTGAACGAGAGGATTCGTCCCGCGACGTCAATCCACAGGATCCCCTGCGCTGCGTTTTCGAAGAGCGCCTCGTATCGGGACGTGAGCTCGTGGCGCGCGTGCTCCGCCATCCGGCGCTCGGTGACGTCGGCTCCCACGAGATAGAGGATTCCGGATTCCGGGCCGACTCGGCCCCGCCACTCGACGGGAAGATAGACGTCGTCCCGAGAGCGATGGCGGCTCACGACCTCGATGTCACGTCCGCTAGAAGACGCTGCCGCGAAGGCTTCGTCCACGGCGGCCCGATCGTCGACGTGAACGAGATCCTGGAACGTTCGCGATTGAAGCTCGCTGGCTTCGCCGCCGAACGCCCTGCGAAACGCCGGGTTCGCGGCGAGTAACCGCCCGTCGGATCCGACGATACAGAGCATCTCGGAACACAGATCGAAGAACTCGGTCTTCAACTCAATTTCTCCATCACCATACTACGGCCGCACGCCATTCGTGCCAAGCCAGGGCTCCATATGCTCGAGCAGGTCGAAGTCGTGATGGATCATGCACACGTGCCCGTAGCCTTCGAGGACCCGCACCGTGGAGCTGGGCATTCGCGCCGCCATGAAGCGCGCCTCGGCGACCGAGGGGACCAGGTGATCTTCGTCGGCGGCGAGAAGGAGCGTGGGGACTTCGATCCGGTGGAGCTCGTCCCGGATATCGAATTCGCGGAGTAACTCGAGTCTTCGGATGTAGCCCAGCCGGCCGATGGCCCGGGTACGCCGGTGGAACTCCTCGAGGTCTTCGGGACGGGTGTGGGAACTGTGGAGCCGCGATTCGGTGAACCGGCGGACCAGAGGCATCGCTCCCCAGGGCATGATCTTGAGAAGCGCCGGACCGAGCCGGATTCGCACGCGCTGCCTTATATACGGGAAGGAGTTCAAGATGACGAGACCGGCGAGCCTCTTGGGATGGCGGAGAGCGAAGCTGAGGCTCAAGGCCCCTCCGAACGACTCGCCACAGAGATAGACCCTCTCCTCGTCCCGTTCGCGGGCAATCCGGTCCACGGTTTCTTTCAGCTCCGCCACCAGGCTCTCCATCGTGCACGATTCATCGTCGGGAAGCGGGAACGTCTCCACGTGGAACCGGCGAGCGAGAATCGGCGCCTGGCGATAGAAAAGAAGCGCCGTGCCGTCGAGGCCGGGGACGAGAACGAGCGCGCCCGAGCTCATCTCGGCTCCGTTTTCTTAACGGGAATGCCCACGTATACCGCTCCTTCCTCGAGCTCCGCGAACTTGGGAACGAGGCTCAAGGCGCCGATCTGGCATCGATCCCCGGCAACGACCCCGATACCGACGACGCTCCCGACACCCACGGTGACTCCGCGACCCAGCCGGACGGGCGCCGTCTTCAAGACACCGCCCTCCACGGTATGTCCGGAGAGGTGGGCGTCGCCGCCCACTACCACGTCGTCACCGAAGTCGAGGAGGTTGTGGTCGGTCACCTCGAGGCTGTTTACGAACACCCGTCTTCCCATCCGCGCGCCGTTGAGACGCATGTAGAACGTCCAGATCGGCGTCGCGCGGAAGAGAGAGCCCGCGAAGATGCGGACGAGCTGGATCGAGATCACGTAGCGGGCCCAGTCTAACAGGGGCCAGGAGAACTCGGAGATGTCGAGCTCGGCGTTCGACGGCGTGCGCCACCCGGTGATGCGCGTGGCGACGCCGGAGAGCAGGATGAGCGCCAAGGTGAACAGCAGGTAGGCGGGAATGAATGCCATGCTCAGGAAAACCACCCGGAGCGGAGCCGAGTCCAGCTCCCATCGAAAGTGCCACTCCCAGAACAGGACCGCGGGCAGCACGGCGAGCCCGAAGACGAGGCTCTCGACGACGAACACCGAACCCAGCGCCCAAGCAATGCGAAGTAAGGCCGTGGTCAAACTTGCTCTGCGCGGCATAGGCTTTGCATGCGATAGTAGCTTATGCCAGCGTACACCATGAAGGTTCGCGAGCTTATGACCACGGATGTCGCGACCATAGGCCGCAACGACGAGCTCACGATTGCGGGCGACATCATGACG
>Ga0209002_10004226_pt1 | contig 11344 bp, 11 predicted proteins | sample Rifsed16ft2_FD_184010 | JGI IMG/M metagenome (GOLD analysis project Ga0209002, IMG submission 184010) | Soil microbial communities from Rifle, Colorado, USA - sediment 16ft 2 (version 2) | ecosystem: Environmental > Terrestrial > Deep subsurface > Rock core/Sediment | place: Rifle, Colorado...
CCCGAAACGTTCGCCTATGTGCTGCAGATATTCGCGCTGCTTGCGCGCGCGCCATAGCAGATGGAGCAGGACGTAGGGCAGCAGCAGCCACAGTCCCAGGGTGTAGAAGAAGCGCGGCTTAAACATGGACGCCCAGCTCCTTAAGCTTGACGATGACAGCATCCGCTGTGGGTGGCATACCCTTGCCGCCGAGATTGACGGCGCGTGTGCCGGCATAGAGTCCGGTCAGGCCGGGGTCGGTGGCGGTATAGATGCCGACGGTCGGCACATCCAACGCGGCGGCGAGGTGGCTCAGGCCGGTGTCCACGCCGACCACGGCACGCGCCCTGCCCAGCAGCGCAGCCGCCTCGTTCAGATTGAGGCGGGGCGCGCATACCGCACCGGGGATGGCGGCGCTCAGGCGTTCAGCGCGGGCTTTTTCCTGTTCGTTGCCCCAGGGTAATACCGCGCCCAATCCGGATCGGTGCAGATGTTCGCCCAGCGCGATCCAGTTCTGTTCATCCCACAACTTGTCGTCACGGCTCGTGGCGTGCAGCAGCACGACATAGGGCCTGTCCGGCAACCAGGGCAGGGCAACGTCCGGGGTGCGGATGCCATAGTCCGGCGCCCCTTCTACGGTGTAGCCGAGCGCGGCAGCGGCCAACTGGCGGTTGCGCTCTACGGCATGCTGATCCTTGGATACGGCATAGGTGCTGTCATAGAACCAACTGGCCAGCGGTTCGCGCGCACTTTTCCTGTCGTAGCCGCAGCGTTCGGCGCGGACCCAGCGCGTGATAAGTGCGCTCTTCAACAGGCCTTGCGTGTCCAGTGCAAGGTCGTAATTCCGACCTTTCAGGTCGCGGCAAACGCTCTGCATCTCGCCCCGAGAAGCCCACCAGGATCTGCGCCAGCGCCGCATGGCGACCGTGATCACACGCTGGACAGCGGGGTGTAGCGCAGGCAGGGCGGCAAAACTCTCCTCTACTACCCAGTCGATGCGTGCCTCCGGCAGGTGTTTGCGGATATCGGTAACGACAGGAAGATTGTGCAGCACGTCGCCCAGCGAAGAGGTCTTGATCAGGACGATGTTGGGCGCTTTTTGCATGCGAGGGCTTCGGACAGAGACAAGGTCGCAATGATACACGAGCGGGTTTTGCTGCTTGACACCATCCGTCTGTGGCTGTTGTAATATGGCCTGTTCATCGAATGAACGCGCTATATGCGCGCGGTGCCTAAGAGCCGCGATGCAGAAAGCTTTGGAGTGGCGCAGGCTTGGAAAAAAACGGTGGTGAACATGGTGCTATCAACTTGAATCCATCACAAGTTATCGATGGTGGCGAGTAAGTATGACTAGATTCGACTTCATTGCCACTCCCTTGGACGGACTGACTCTGGTTCAGCGCAAAGCAATTGAAGACCAGCGTGGTTTTCTATCGCGGTTTTACTGCGACGATGAATTTCGGGAGGCCGGCCTTACCAAGGCGATTGCGCAAGTCAACCAAACCTTGACCCGCGGCAAAGGAGCTGTACGTGGGTTGCACTTTCAATACCCACCCTACGCCGACGCCAAATTGGTCAGTTGCTTGCGCGGAGAAATATTCGACGTGGCGGTCGATCTGCGGCGCGGCTCCCCCACCTTTCTGCACTGGCACGGCGAAATTCTTTCTGGCACAAATCGCAAAAGCCTGCTCGTCCCTGAAGGATTTGCTCACGGTTTCCAGACGCTAACCGCGGATTGCGAATTGTTCTATCTGCATACTGCGTCCTATCACCCGGAATCGGAAGGAGCGCTGAATGTTGCTGACCCAGAATTGGATATTAATTGGCCTTTAGAAATTACAGAAATTTCAGATAGAGATCGCAATCATCCCCTTGTTAGTCAAACCTTCCAGGGAGTTATATTATGAAATGTCGCCACTGCGGGAGTGAAATTTCGCTAAAACTCATCGACCTTGGTAGCGCGCCTCCGTCAAATGCCTATCTCACTCAATTGACAATGCGTCGCCCGGAAAAATGGTTCCCCTTGAAGGTTCTGGTCTGCGAAGCTTGCTGGCTGGTGCAGGCAGAGTCCTATTCAAGGGCGGCAGAGCTATTTAACGACGAGTATGCCTACTTCAGTTCGTTTTCAGATCAATGGCTTAAGCACGCAGAACGATATGTAAGCACGATGACAGATCGATTTGGCTTGACTACCGAGAGTCACGTAATTGAAGTGGCTTCAAATGATGGCTATCTGCTCCAGTACGTGCAGCAGCATAATATTCCCTGTCTGGGTATCGAACCCACGGCGAGCACATCAGCTGCCGCACGCCTTAAGGGAATTAAGACGATAGAGGAGTTTTTTGGGACCAATCTTGCGAATAGATTGGCAAAGCAGGGTAAGCAAGCCGACCTGATGGTGGCAAATAATGTGTTAGCGCATGTACCCGACATCAACGACTTTGCGGCTGCATTTGCAGTCTTGCTCAAGCCGCAGGGTGTAGCTACCTTTGAGTTTCCGCATCTCATGCATCTGATTGAAGAGAATCAGTTTGATACGATCTACCATGAACATTTTTCATACCTTTCTTTTACGACCGTTGTGAAGATATTCAGTGCTAACGGACTCAAGGTATTTGATGTTGAAGAACTGCTTACACACGGCGGCAGTCTTCGTGTTTACGCACAAAGAAAAGACAGCGGAATACATCCCGTAAACCAGTCAGTCACCGAACTGCTCAATAGGGAAGCAGCTGCGGGAATGAACAGTGCTAGTTACTATAAGCGTTTTCAGGCTCACGCAGACAAGGTCAAGAACGACTTTCTCACTTTCCTGCTGGAAGCCAAGCGTGCCGGCAAAACCGTGGCCGGATATGGCGCGGCGGCAAAGGGAAATACTCTAATGAATTATGCTGGAGTCCGGCCAGACTTGTTGCCTTATGTAGTTGATCGCAACCCTGCAAAGCAAGACAAGTTCATGCCCGGTAGCAGGATCCCGATTGTTGCTGAAGAACATCTTAAACAGGATCGGCCTGATTACGTGCTGATCTTGCCATGGAACCTGCGCGCCGAGGTATCCCGTCAACTCGAGTACATTCATGAATGGGGTGGGAAGTTTGTAACTGCAGTACCTGCCTTGGAAATCAAGTAATGAAGCCGCGCATTTTCTACACAAAACCTTCCATAACGGAGAAGGAAGTCGAATATGCGACCGACGCGGCCAAGAACGGCTGGGGCGAGCGTTGCTATGAATACATCAACCGTTTTGAAGAGTCGTTCAAGCAGCATCTGGGGGTCAAGTACGCCATCGCCACTTCCAGTTGCACCGGAGCGTTGCATATGGGCTTGGCTGCATTGGGCGTAGGTCCAGGCGATGAAGTAATACTTGCAGATACCAACTGGATTGCCACTGCGGCACCCATCACCTACCTGGGGGCCAAGCCGGTCTTTGTAGATATTTTGCCTGATTCTTGGTGCCTTGATCCGGCGTTGGTCGAACAGGCGATTACACCATGTACCAAAGCTATCATCGCTGTGCATCTCTATGGTAACTTGTGTGACCTGAACCAACTCCTGGCTATAGGCGAAAAGCACGGCATCCCGGTCCTCGAAGATGCCGCCGAGGCAATCGGTTCAATTTATCAGGGCAAGCGCGCCGGCTCGATGGGAAAGTTCGGCGCATTTTCTTTCCACGGCACCAAGACGCTTACAACCGGCGAAGGCGGGATGTTTGTTACCAACGATGCGAATCTGTACGAATATGTATTGACTCTGAGCAATCATGGCCGCGCTAGGGGCCAAACCAAACAATTCTGGCCGGACATGGTCGGATTCAAGTACAAGATGTCCAACATTCAAGCTGCCATCGGCTGTGGCCAGGTTGAGCGCATCGATGAGTTAACCCGACGCAAACGCGAGATACTTTCTTACTACCGTGATCACTTGGCAAATTTCGCAGGGCTATCGATGAATTCCGAGCCGGCAGGTACGGTCAATGGCGCGTGGATGCCGACGGTGGTATTTGATGCAGAAACCGGCATTACGAGTGAGATTCTAAAAGCTTCTTTCGCAGCAGAAAATATAGATGCTCGAGTGTTTTTTCACCCACTTTCAAGTTTGCCGATGTTTAAGGCGCGACCGCAGAATACCCTGGCGTGGAGCATTCCCCAAAGAGCCATTAATCTGCCCAGTTTCCATGGAATGACCCATTCACAACAAGATTGCGTCATCGAGGTCATAGAAAAAATATCAGGTAGATATTTGTAACATGATGAACTTTGAAGAAATAAAAAAATACTGGGAAGAGCGCGCGGCAGGGGATACAAGTGTGCAATCAACAACGCAGGATTTTTACCTGCGCGAAATTGAATTCAGAGTACTGCTCGAGCGGATACGGAAATATTCATCTGATTCTGTGGCAGATGTGGGTTGTGGCGACGGTCGGACAACTGCTCGACTTGCACGTAAATTTCCCACTATATTTTTTTCAGGGTTCGACTATTCATCATTCATGGTTGAGAATGCCAGAAATCATCTTCTACCAGGTGAATTGTCAAACGTTCACTTTGAGCAGTTGGACATTAGTGAGGGGATGCAAGCATCTTTTGGGCTAATCTACACAACAAGATGCCTCATTAATCTACCATCTTGGGAGCTCCAACAAATCGCCATAAATAACATACATAAGGCTTTAACAGATGGAGGGGTTTACTTGATGGTTGAAAACTTTCTCGAAGGACAAGAAAAATTCAATCAGGTAAGAAAAGGCTTCGGTCTAGAGGAAATTCCAATTAGGGAACACAACTATTTTTTTCAAAGAGATCGCCTCATTGAATATATTGATGGACGATTTGAGGTCGAAGAAGAGGTGAATATCAGCAGTACTTATTACCTGATGAGCAGGGTAATTTACTCAAAAATTTGTTCCGAAACAGGCCAGCAGCCGGACTATTTTGATGACCACCACCGATTCTCGGCAGGTCTCCCATTTGCTGGAGAGTTCGGCCCAGTCCGTCTAATTTGTCTCAGAAAAATATAGGGATTCAACGATGAACCACCAGGATCAAGTAGCTGAGAACATAAGAAGATTGGGTACAGATGCCAATTTCAGGGCAAACTCTATAGCGTGGATTCGCGATTCCGCTAAGCGGAACTACTCTTACAACTTTTCTTGGCAAGGCCGTCCCATTATCCAGTATCCACAGGATATCGTAGCCATGCAGGAGCTCATCTGGTCGATTAAGCCCGATCTGATTATCGAAACTGGCATTGCACACGGTGGATCGCTCATTTTTAGCGCGTCGATGTTGGCGCAACTTGATATGTGCGACGCCATCGAAGCGGGCGAGAGGCTTGACCCAAAAATCTCGCGCCGCAAAGTGCTGGGCATTGACATCGATATCCGCGATCACAACCGCGCTGCCATTGAGGCACATCCCATGGCATCGCGAATTCACATGATCCAAGGTTCCAGCATAGCGCCCGAAATTGGCGAAGAGGTATGCTCCATCGCCGCGAATTATAAGCGCGTACTGGTTTGTCTCGACAGCAATCACACTCACGACCATGTGTTGAGAGAACTGCAAATGTACGCACCTCTAGCCAGCAAGGGCAGCTATTGCGTGGTGTTCGATACCGTGATTGAAGATATGCCGAAGGAAATGTTCCCAAATCGCCCTTGGGGGCCTGGCGACAGTCCCAAAACCGCCGTGTGGGAATACCTGAAGACGCACCCTGAATTCGAGATCGACACGAGCATTCAGCACAAGCTACTGATCACGGTCGCGCCGGATGGGTATTTGAAGCGCGTCCGCTAAGCCCGTTTGCCGCGAACTATCTGAATGTCGCTGAGAAAAGATGTACTCGCCAACTATCTTGGGCAGGGCTGGAGCGCCCTGATTGGGATAGCCTTTGTGCCGCTGTACATCAAGTATCTGGGGGTGGAGTCGTATGGACTGATTGGCATATTCATGGTCATGCAGGGCTGGTTAGCGCTGCTGGACATGGGTGTGACGCCAACCTTGAATCGCGAAATGGCGCGCTTCTCGGCCGGAGCGCACAGCCCGCAATCGATACGAGACCTGCTCCGCAGCCTGGAAATTCTTTCTCTTTGCATAGCTGCGCTCGTCGCGGTGGGGCTGTGGGCGGCATCCGGCTGGCTGGCACGCGACTGGCTCAACTCCGGCGCCTTGCCTACCCCAGTCGTTGCACAAGCCATTTCAATAATGGCCTTTGTGGTCGCCCTGCGGCTTATTGAAGGAATCTACCATGGGTCGCTATTCGGGTTGCAGCGGCAGGTTTGGTACAACACCACCAATGCAGTACTGGCTACCGCGCGCAGCGGCGGCGCGGCAGCGCTTCTCATATGGGGCAGCCCCACGATTCAAGCCTTTTTTCTTTGGCAGGTGTGTTTTTCGCTGTTTTCGGTCGCGGTGTATGCCTCAAAAGTTCACAGAACATTACCTAAGTCGCCACGCGTGCCGAAATTCTCACGAGAAGCACTGGCGGGCATCGGGCGTTTTGCGGGGGGGGTGATGGGCATAACATTCCTGGCGGTGCTGCTGACCCAGATAGATAAGGTGTTACTCTCGCGGCTGATAACGCTGGAGTCTTTCGGATACTATGCATTGGCGGCAGCTGTCGCCACCGTCATTTATATGGTGACTGGGCCGATTGATAATGCGATCTATCCGCGCATGGTGAAGCTCGCAACCCAAGGAGACGTGGATGGACTTGCTGCGATTTACCATCAGAGTGCCCAACTGATTACGGTTCTGACCGCCCCGGCGGCCTTGCTGCTCGTATTCTTTGCCGACGGGGTGGTTTTCATGTGGTCGGGAAATTCCGCGCTTGCCGCAAATACCGGCCCGATACTGTCTGTCCTAGCGTTGGGGACCTTCCTGAACGGGCTCATGCACATCCCGTATCAACTTCAGCTTGCTCACGGCTGGACTCGTCTTGCCATCAAAACGAATGTCGTGGCAGTGACGGTTCTTATCCCCGCAATCCTCTGGGTAGTACCCTACTACGGCGCCGTGGGGGCAGCGTGGGTGTGGGTGGCTCTGAATTCGGGGTATGTTCTGATTCACATCCAGTTCATGCACCAACGGCTGATTCCGAATGAAAAATCCCGCTGGTATTTCGGGGACGTGCTTATTCCTGCGGTCGGTGCAGCCAGCGTCGTCTTGCTGGCGCAACAGTTTCAGCCTGCCAGCCACCAGAATCGGCTGGCCTGGCTTGCGTTCCTGATAATTACCGGTTGTCTTGCACTGGTGGCATCAACGGCAATGGCGAAACGTACCCGGCTTCTCTTATTGGCCGCCGTGAGAAACGCCTTTCACGTGCCGACGTAAGCATGGAGGTTATAAACTTGCCCTCATGTTCAAAGCACACTCACCCTTTGCAGGGTGTTATTCACTGAGATTGGACAATGACAAACACTGAGCAACCATTGGTTAGCATTGGCATTCCTACATACGAACGGCCTGAGGGACTGCGCAATACCCTGCGCTATATGACCCGCCAGACATATCCGAATCTGGAAATCATCATTTCGGACAACTGTTCATCGGGGAATGAGACGCGAGCTGTGGCTGAACAGTTCATATCCGAATATCCGTGTATCAGATATTTTCGGCAAGAACAGAATATTGGCGTCATGGCCAACTTCAAATTCGTCCTGGAAAAAGCTTCCGGCGAATATTTTATGTGGGCGGCAGATGACGATGAGTGGGAAAGCGATTTTGTAGAGGTATGTCTAAAGAATTCCGGACCCGGCTGTTCGGTCATGACGGGGTTCGTGACGCATTACAGAAAAAGCGGCCTGCGAGTTAGCAACAGACTGCCAGATCTGAAATGTAGTTCCAGCCCATATCAGAATGCGAAGAATTACATGAATTGCATGCAACCTTCCTTGTTCTACGGGCTGCATAAAAGACAATCCATATTGTTCTTCCTGTCGGACGATTTCATGTATTTCTATGACTGCTACTTCATCCTGAAAGTGATTTTAAACGGGAGTTTCAGGACATTGCCGAATGATATGTTGTATGCGGCCGGCGTCGATGCTGATGAATACGTGCTGAAGCATCCCGAGCCTGCACAAAAGCAGAAATTGAGATACTGGCCATTCTATAAGGCAGTTGTCACCCTGATTCTCAAATCGAAGAGGGTCAGCCTCTTTGAGAAGATCGCCTTGATCAAGGATATTTCAATGGGTGTTGCAAGACTGGTTCGTTTCCACGAGAAGCCGTTCCTGAAAAGCTCCTTCAAAGGCAAGAATGTTGATGTTATTGAGATTGAAAAATAATGTATAGAAAATCCCTGGCGCCACTTCGCATACTGGTTCGAAAAGTGCTTTCAGCATGGGAAAGGTCGAGGCCGTCAACTTCCTATTCCCAGTCTGGCGAGGATCTGATCATCCGATTCATCTTTAACGCATTACGAATAGCGAAACCCTCGTATCTTGATATCGGCGCATATCACCCGATACATTTCAGCAATACATATTTGCTGTACAAGAACGGGTCTTCCGGTGTCTGTGTTGAACCAGATCCTCAGCTCATTGCGGCCTTCAGAGGAAAAAGGCGGCGCGACATCTGCATAAATTCCGGCATAGGGGTGGGCAGAGAGGCAACGGCAGACTTCTATGTGCTTTCCACCAAGACCCTGAATACATTTTCCAGATCAGAGGCGGAAAGATGCGCGGCCTATGGGCAGAAGATAGAAAAAGTAATTCCTGTCCCGCTAGTCACGGTTAATGACGTCTTGAGCCAATACGGAAAACCGAATTTTATATCTCTGGATATCGAAGGGCTGGATCTGGAGGTCATCAAAACGTTCGATTTTTCTTCATTCAGGCCGGAAGTGTTTTGCATCGAGACACTGACATATACTGAGGACAAAACCGAGGTGAAGGTCAACCAAATAATCGATTACATGAAGTCAAAAGACTATTTCGTTTATGCGGATACATATATAAACACGATCTTTGTCGATAGGGCGGCGTGGAGTGGGCGTTGAAAGATATGTTTGCATTCACGTTGATAGAGTGACGCTTGTTTGTATCTGGAAAGATAAGGCATAGGGATGTCCTACATCAGAAAATTGTTCAACTATCTGGCTCGCAGCAATAAGGCGGGCACCGAGAACGAAGCTACTCGACGACTGTGGGTTGAAAAAAAACTGACCAGCCTTCCGGCAGGACTGCGCATCCTGGATGCCGGGGCAGGAGAGCAGCAGTACAAAAAATACTGCACCCATCTGAACTACGTCTCCCAAGACTTTGCGCAATACGATGGCGTCGGCGACAACGTCGGACTGCAGATGGGCAAATGGGACAACTCGAATCTGGATATCGTCGGCGACATTACCGCTATTCCGGAGCCGGATGCATCCTTCGACGTGATCCTGTGCACGGAAGTGTTCGAGCATCTGCCCGATTCGGTGCTGGCGATCCAGGAGTTCTCCCGGCTGCTGAAGAGCGGCGGGCAACTGCTCATCACCGCGCCATTCTGCAGCCTGACGCACTTTGCGCCCTATCACTATTCCACCGGCTTCAACCGCTATTTCTATGAGAAGCATTTTGCCGACAACGGGCTGAAGACGCTCTCCATCGAGCCGAACGGGAACTATTTCGAATATGTCGCCCAGGAAGTGAGGCGAATAGAGGACGTTGCGATCCAGTATTCCGGAAAACAGCGTCCCCACCTGCTGCAGCGCGTCGCGATCTGGATGGTCCTCGGTATGCTGAACAAGATGTCGCAGACAGACAGGGGATCAAGCGAATTGCTGCACTTCGGCTATCACGTGCATGCCGTAAAGATCTGAGCCGCATGAGCGATACGAAGCTACGCCTGAGCGTCATTCTGCCGGTTTGCAACGGCCGGGACTATCTGGCGCAGGCGATCGACAGCGTCTTGTCGCAGTCTTTCCGCGATCTCGAACTCATCATCATCGATGACGGCTCGACCGATGGCTCGGGCGCGATCATCGAAAAGGCGGACGATCCGAGGATTCGCTCTTTCCGCCAGTCGAACCGGGGGTTGGCCGCGACACTGAACAGGGCGATCTCGCTTGCGCGCGGTGAGTACATCGCCCGTCAAGACCAGGATGACATCTCTCTCCCGTCGCGTCTCGGGAAACAGGTCGATTTTCTTGACGCGAACCCGGATGTAGGGATGCTCGGCACCAGCGCCGAAATCTGGGTCGGCAATGCGCGGAGCGACAGGCAGTTGAAGCATCCCTCAGATAATGCCGCCCTCAAATTCGGCCTGCTTTTCGATAATCACTTTGTCCACAGCTCGGTCATGATCAGGAGGGATGTGCTTGAGGACGTGGGCGGCTACTCCGAGGATCCCGCAAGGCAGCCGCCCGAAGATTACGAACTCTGGTCCAGGGTGATGAAGCGATACAGACTCGCCAACCTGCCTGATATTTTGTTGGCGTATCGCGAGGTCGCAGGGAGCATGTCCAGGACCGGAGTGAACCCGTTCCTGCACAAGCTGGTAAGGATCAGTTCGGAAAACATAGCATGGGCATCGGGCCTCCCGGTGGACTCGATCGGGGTGAATGCAGTGGCGAATCTGAGCCATGGCGTATTTGAACGGATCCCTCGTGGGGCGGGCTTCTCCGGGATGAAGGCCATCTTGCGCCGGGCGGCCCAAGGAGTCGCTGCGGATGCAGGGGTTCCCCCCCTGCAACTCGATGGCCCGCTGCGCTGGCGCATCCGCCAGCTGCGCTACCGCTACCTCGACTACCGCTGCGGCGGCCTAATCGGAAAGATATTGCGGGGCCGCGCAAGAAGCATGGCAAAACGCATGGCTGAGCGAATCTTGTGAAGGACACTGAATTGAAATTGAATATCTGCGAGGCATGCAATGAAGATCCATAGCCGAGTCGCACGCAAGTTACGTCAGCTGATCGGTGCTGAACGCGATGCACCGGCAAAGAACGTTCAATGCACTGAATTCGAAGTCGACAACTGGATGGTTTCCGACTTCATCGTCAGGAAGCTGATCCCGGTCGTAGGCACACATCCCTATCCCATCGCCGAGTTGAACCTGATGGTGGCAGCCGTATGCCGGCTGCAGCCCCAGCAGGTCTTCGAATGGGGGACGAATATCGGAAAGTCGGCGAGGATCTTCTACGAGACAGGGAGACGCTTCCATATCCCGATGGAGGTCCATTCGATTGACCTGCCCGATGAACTGGAGCACGAGGAGCATCCGCGTTCCAGCCGCGGTCGCATGGTCAGGGGCTATTCTGGCGTCGCGCTCTACCAGGCGGATGGCCTGTCGAAATCGATAGAGCTGTACCAGCGCCACCCGGAAAAAAGAACGCTGGTATTCATCGATGGCGACCATGGCTACGAATCGGTTCGCCGCGA
>Ga0209002_10004227_pt1 | contig 11343 bp, 9 predicted proteins | sample Rifsed16ft2_FD_184010 | JGI IMG/M metagenome (GOLD analysis project Ga0209002, IMG submission 184010) | Soil microbial communities from Rifle, Colorado, USA - sediment 16ft 2 (version 2) | ecosystem: Environmental > Terrestrial > Deep subsurface > Rock core/Sediment | place: Rifle, Colorado...
GCGGTGGTGATCGTGCACCGCAATCCCTACTGGCATGGATACGGCAACCTGCTGACGCTGACGCCGCCCTTCCTCGAGAGCGACCTGAAGCTGATCTACGAACGCGGGCCGGAGATCGATGCCCGCGCGGCGGCGCTCTTCCCGGACCTCCCGGTCTACCACTATTACCCGGACGAACCTGGCCGGCTGGCCTCCTCATCACGCGGGGAGTGACCATGGATTAGCCTGCGTCGGTACCCAGGGCGGGGTAGGGCCGTTTCGCCTCGGCGGGCCGCTGGGGCCTCAGGCCCGAACGGGGTGGGCGTGAGAATGACCCTTTGGAAGAGGAGTAACCGCTGCGCCCCGAGAGGTAATGCGGGGCCGGTGCCGACGTCCACCATCCTCGACGCGCCCGAACATTCGCGGGCCGTATAATGCCGCCGTGCCCTCTATCCTTATCGTCGAAGATGACGATACCGTCCGGGAGACCCTGGCGCTCAATCTGCGCGCGGAAGGCTACGAGGTACGCGAGGCCAAGGACGGCCAGGCCGGCCTGGATGCCGCCCGCGCCGAGGCGCCCGATCTGGTCATCCTGGACGTGATGCTGCCGGTGCTGGATGGCCTGACCGCTTGTCGCATCCTGCGCAAGGAAAGCGCCGTCCCGATCATCCTGCTGACAGCGCGCGGCACCGAGACCGACAAGATCATCGGTCTGGAGACCGGCGCCGACGACTACGTCGTCAAGCCGTTCTCCCTTGGGGAGCTGCTGGCCCGGGTGCGGGCCGGACTACGCCGGGGCTCGGCTTCCCGCCGTGTACCGACCGAGCTGGCCGGCGCCGACGTGCGCCTCGACTTGAGCGCCCGCCGGGTGTTCCTGGCCGGAGGCGAGGTCAACTTGGCCCCGCGCGAATTCGATCTGCTGGCGACGCTCATGCGCGACAAAGGCGCCGTCCTCAGCCGCGACCTGCTGCTCTCACGCGTGTGGGGCGACGACTACCCCGGCGACCCGCGCACCGTCGATGTCCACGTGCGCTGGCTGCGGCAGAAGCTCGAGGCCGATCCATCGGACCCCCAGCGCATCACCACCGTGCGCGGCGTCGGCTATCGGTTCGAGGGCTGATCCGTGAACCTCGCCGCCTGGGCTCTGGTGCTGGTCGCCGCGGCGCTGTGCCTGGCGATCTGGCAGTGGCGCGCCGAGCGCCGGCGGCGGGAGATGGCCGAACGGCTGGCACGCCGCTGGGCGACGGAGGTCCAGAAGATCGCCGAGGACAAGGATCGCATCGGCCTGCGCTACGACCTCCTGGCCGATTCCAGCGCCGACCTGCTGCTCATCACCGATCGTAATCTCCGCCTGACCTACGCCAACGCCGCCGCCGAATCGCTCTTCGGCGCGTGGGAGCCGGAGGTGTCGCTTATTCGGTACACCCAGAGCCAGGCTCTGGAGGCGCAGGCGCAGCAGGCCCTGGCCTCGGCCGACCTCGAGTCCGAGCGGTTGTTGAGCCTGCGCGACCGTCCCTACCGCAGCCGGGTCCGGGTGCGCGGCGACGTTGTCGGCCTGGCCCTGACCGATGCCGCCGAGGTGCAGCGCCTGACCCGCGCCCGGCAGGACATGGTCGCCAATCTCTCGCACGAGCTGCGCACGCCGCTGACGTCGATCGGCCTGTTGGCCCAGACGCTGGTGGCGCGGTCCGGCGATCGCGCTTCGCATAGCGCTTCGCATCCCGGAGGGGATAGCGCTTCGCATCCCGGAGGGGATAGCGCTTCGTATCCCGGAGGGGATAGCGCTTCGTATCCCGGAGGGGATAGCGCTTCGTATCCCGGAGGGGATCCCGGCGGGGAGGCCGCGGCGACAGGCGAGCTGGCGCATAAGATTCTGGCTGAAGTCGACACGCTGAATCAGATGAGCCAGGAGATGCTCGATCTGGCGGCGATCGAGTCGGGCCGACAGGTGATCCGGCTGGTGGCGGTGCCGCTGCAAGAGATCGTCGCCGTCCCGCTGGAGCGGTTGCGAGAGCAGGCTGCCCGCCAGGGAGTCAACCTGCGCGCCGAGATCCCGACAGGGCTTTCCGTTCTGGCCGACCGCGATCAGGCGGCGCGGGCCATTCTCAACGTGCTGCACAACGCCGTAAAGTTCACGCCGAAGGGCGGGAGCGTGAGCCTGACGGCAGCGGCCGACCCGGATGGGGAGCATGTGATCTTGACGGTTTCCGATGAAGGACCCGGCATCGCCCCGGCCGAGCTGGGACGCATCTTCGAGAGGTTCTTTCGCGGCGATCAGGCCCGCGGCACTCCCGGCACCGGGTTGGGGCTGGCCATCACCCGCCACATCCTCCAGGCGCACGGCGGGGACGTCTGGGCCGAGAACCGGACCCCTCCGGCGAGCGGCGCCGTCGTCCGCCTGCGCTTTCTGACGGGATAGCCCCTCGGTTGAGCGGGGTAGGGCACGATACCGCGGCACCGTCCCGCTGTCCTGCCCGAAGGGCAGGGGGGCCGTGTCCCTGCGCGCCCATCCGGTTAACGCAACTTAACGCCTCGTTGACCCGGCCTTAAGGCCGACGTGTCATGCTACGGCCATGGATACGCTGACCCTCTTGATCTCTACCGGTGCGATCGCAGGACACGGCGTGGCGGCCTTTCACCCCGGCGTTGCGGGGCGGCCGGCGCCGCATTCGATCGGCGACCAGCAAGCGCAAATGGCGCTGCGGGCTTGCCGCGAGCCGGCCGCTCCCGAGAGCGGCGGAGCTCGCTCGGACTACCACGACCTTCTGTGCCCGCACTGCGGTGTGGAGATGCGCCTGCTCGAGGACCTGCAGCTGGGCGACTCGCTGCACCTTTCGGCCGATGTCCCCGCTGCGGCTGCCTGCGCGTCACGACCGTCGAATTGACGGCGGCGTCGCAGCGGTTTCTGGAGATTCCCCAGGAGGCCTCCTTCGACTAGACCTTCCGGCGCGCAGCCTTTCTCTCCTTCTGTTGTCGACCTGCCCCGTTCCCCGCCGGGGCAGGTCCGATTAAGGGGCCTTAATCCGTTCATGACCCCCTCTTAAGAGCAGGTTGATAGTCTTCTCTTGAATCCAAACAAACCTGGAGGAGAGACGCATGTCCACGGTTCGTCGTTCTACCCTTCCGATTCTCCTGCTGGCCTCGCTGGTCCTGGCCGCCTGTGGCACCGCCACGCCGACCAGCGCGCCGGCGCACCCGACTTCGCCGCCTGCGGCGCCGACCGAGGCGACGATCCAGAGCAGTGTCCCGCTGCCCGAGGTCGACCCGTCCTCGGTCACCGGAGACATCATCACCGCCGGCTCGTCGACGGTATTCCCGCTCACCGAGCGCATGGCCGAGCTGTTCAACGATGACGGCTACACCGGCGAAATCACGGTCGATTCGATCGGCACCGGCGCCGGCTTCGAGCGTTTCTGCGTCGCCGGCGAGACCGACGTCTCCAACGCCAGCCGCGCCATCCGCGACACGGAAGTCGCCTCCTGCGCCCTCATCAGCCGGGATCCGGTCGAGTTCCGCGTCGGCACCGATGCCCTGGCGGTGGTCGTCAGCGCCGATAACGACTTCGCCACGGACGTAACGCTCGAGGAATTGGCGCTGCTGTTCTCGACGGCCGAGACCTGGGGCGACGTGCGGGCGGAGTGGCCGGCGCAGCCGATCCTGCGCTTCAGCCCCGGCACCGACAGCGGCACGTTCGACTACTTTGTGGAGGAGATCTTCGATACGGAGGAGGAGCCGCTGCTGGCCGCCGCCAACCTGCAACTGAGCGAGGACGACAACATCCTGGTGCAGGGCGTGCAGGGCAGCCCCTATGCCATCGGCTACTTCGGTTACGCCTACTTCGCCGAGAACGAGGACGTGCTGCTGGCGCTGACGGTGGAGGGCGTTGAGCCGACGGCCGAGTCGGTGGACGACGGCAGCTACCCGCTGGCGCGCCCGCTGTTCATCTACTCCGATGCCGCCATCCTGCAGGCCAAGCCCCAGGTGGCGGCCTTCATCAACTACTACCTGACTCACGTCAACGAAGAAGTCCTGGACGTGGGCTACTTCCCGGCCAGCCTCCCCGCCTGGGATGCGGCGCGACAGAACTACCTGAATGCGCTGGGCGCCTCGGTGGTCCTGCTGCCCGAGGTCGATCCTTCGGCCGTCAGCGGCGACATCATCACGGCCGGATCGTCGACGGTCTTCCCGCTCACCGAGCGGATGGCCGAGCTGTTCAACGACGATGGCTACACCGGCGAAATCACCGTCGACTCGATCGGCACCGGCGCCGGCTTCGAGCGCTTTTGTAAGGCCGGCGAAACGGACATCTCCAATGCCAGCCGCGCCATCAAGGACAGCGAGGTCGAAAGCTGCGCCGCCATCGGCCGGACGCCGATCGAGTTCCGCGTCGGGACCGACGCGCTGGCGGTGGTGGTCAGCGCCGAGAACGACTTCATCGAGAACGTCACCCTCGAACAGCTGGCGCAGATCTTCTCCACCGCCGGGCTGTGGTCGGACGTCGATCCTGCGTGGCCGGCCGAGCCGATCCTGCGCTTCAGCCCCGGCACTGACAGCGGCACTTTCGACTACTTCGTCGAAGAGATCTACGAATCCGACGAGGCCCCGCTGCTGGCCGCCGCCAATCTCCAGTTAAGCGAGGACGACAACATCCTTGTGCAGGGCGTGCAGGGCAGCCCGTACGCCATCGGCTACTTCGGCTACGCCTACTATCAGGAGAATGCCGATGTGTTGAAGGCGCTGTCGGTCGAGGGCGTGGTTCCCTCGGCGGAATCGGTCAACGACGGCAGCTACCCCCTGGCCCGACCGCTGTTCATCTACTCGGATGCGGCCATCCTGCAGGCCAAGCCGCAGGTGGCGGCCTTCATCAACTACTACCTGACCCACGTCAACGAAGAGGTCCGCGACGTGGGGTACTTCCCGGCCGGCGCGGCGATCGAGCAGGCCAAGCAGGCCTGGCTGGACGCGCAGTAGATCGCCCGGCCCCGGGTTGATCCATATCGTTGGCGGCACGGGGACGGGATAGTCCCCGTGCCACCAGCTTTGTTGGCGAACCGGTCGGTGTAGACTCTAGGGCCCACAGGAATACCGTCATGGAACAAGCGCAATCCAGGCCATTGCCGGCCGGGAAAAGCCCGAGTGGGCCGCCGGCAAGAGTGGCCGATCGCCTGCGGCGCTCGCCTCGCGTCGGGGAGGGGGCGATCCAGGCCTTTCTCTTCCTCAGCGCGGCGCTCTCGATCGTGATCACCCTGGGGATCGTCGTCGTCCTGGTGCGCGAATCGCGGCTGTTCTTTACCAACCCCGAGGTCTCGGTCCTCGAGTTTCTGACCGGCACGAAGTGGCAGCCCCACATCAGCCAGTTCGGCCTCCTGCCGCTGCTGTCCTCGACGCTGGTGACCTCGACCATCGCCATGATCGTGGCCCTGCCGCTCGGGATCGGCGTCGCCATCTACCTGAGCGAGTATGCCTCGCGCCGGGCGCGTTCGATCCTGAAGCCGACGCTCGAGGTGCTGGCCGGCATTCCGACGGTGGTCTTCGGCTACTTTGCCCTGACCTTCATGACCCCGCTGCTGCGGTCCGTCTTCGGACGGGATACGGTCGAGATCTACAACATGGCCTCGGCTGGAATCGTCATCGGCATCTTGATCCTGCCCCTGATCAGCTCGATGTGCGAAGACGCGTTGAGCGCCGTGCCGCGCTCGCTGCGCGAGGCCGGGCTGGCGATGGGCTCGACGAGACTGGAGACGGCGGTGCAGATCGTCGTGCCGGCCGCCTTCTCGGGGATCATGGCGGCCTTCATCGTCGGCATTTCGCGCGCCATCGGCGAGACGATGGTCGTCGCGCTGGCGGCAGGGGCCGGGCCGAATTTCACCCTCAATCCCTTTCGCGGCGCCGAAACGATGACCGGCCATATCGTGCGCATCAGCAGCGGCGACCTGTCCTACGATTCGATCGACTACAACAGCATCTTCGCTATCGCCCTGGCGCTGTTCTTCATGACGTTGACGCTCAATATCATCAGCCAGGCGATCGTCCGGCGCTACCGGGAGAAGTACGAATGATGGAATCGCGCGATCGGCCACGCTTCGATGGAAAGCTCGGCCGGCGTAAACGGCTGGGGCAGGCGATGACGTCGATCTTCTTCTTGTCGACGCTCATCGGGGTCCTGGCCCTGTCGGCGCTGCTCTACAACATCATCAATCAGACGGCCGGTCTGCGCGCCGTCGAATACAAGAACGACCCGGCGGCGCTGGCGGTCGACGGCCTGCCGGTGGAAGATCTCTCCCGGGAGAAGATGGTGATGGTGCTGCAGGCGAACCTGACGCGCGGCGCCTACAACAAACTGGAGAATGAGAAACCGTTCGCCGAGCGGTCGCGCGACGACATCTACGGGCTGATCGTCGAACGGCTGCTCAAGCCGAAAGTGGTCGAGAACTGGTCGCTGGTCGACTCGCTGACGAAGCGCGGCGAGATCGAGGCCTTCGTCGCCGCCGAAGCGCCGCAGGCCAAGCTCGAGTTCATCTCCTGGCTGACCCCCGATTTCGTCTCCCGCCCGCAGTCGAGCGAGCCGCTCCGGGCGGGTGTGCGCACCGCCATCCTCGGTTCCCTGCTGACGATCTCGATCACGATCTTGGTCGCCTTCCCCATCGGCGTCGGGGCCGCCATCTACCTCGAGGAGTACGCGCGCGACACCGGCCTCAATCGCCTGATCCGCACGAATATCAACAACTTGGCCGGCGTGCCTTCGATCATCTACGGCATTCTCGGACTGGCGATTTTCGTGCGCGCCCTCGAGCCGGTGATGAGCGGCGCGCTGTTCGGTCTGGTGCAGGACCCGACGACGGCCAACGGCCGCACGATCCTGGCCGCCGGCTTGTCCCTGGCCTTGCTGGTGCTGCCCCTGGTGATCATCAACGCCCAGGAAGCCCTGCGGGCCGTGCCCGACTCGCTGCGCCAAGCCGGCCTCGGCCTGGGCGGGACCAAGTGGCAGACGATCTGGAGCCATGTCTTGCCTACGGCCATGCCGGGAGTGCTGACCGGGACCATCCTGGCGGTCTCGCGGGCCTTCGGCGAGACGGCGCCGCTGGTGGTCATCGGCGCCTCAACTTACATCAGCAAAGACCCAAGCGGCCTGTTTTCGAAATTCACCGCGCTGCCGATCCAGATCTACCAATGGACTTCGCGGCCGCAATCGGAGTTCTGGAATCTGGCGGCGGCCTCGATCGTCGTCCTGCTCGTTCTCCTGCTGGCGCTCAACGCCGCCGCCGTCCTGCTGCGCAACCGCTACGGACGACGGGCGGAACAACTCTAAAGGCGGTGTGTCATGACGGATATGGAGGTATTCTTGACCGAAGAGCGCCAGACGGCCGGGGGCGTGGCCCGTCCTCGGGTGGGGATCGAATTGAAAGCGATGGACGCCAGCGGCACCGATACGATCCAGGATCCGGTGGTGGAGATCCGCGATCTGTCCATCTACTACGGGACGTTTCGGGCCGTGCGCCAGGTCAACTTGGGCGTCCAACGGCACCGCATCACCGCCATCATCGGCCCGTCGGGGTGCGGCAAGACGACCTTGCTGCGGGCCCTCAACCGAATGAACGAGTTGGTGCCCACCGCCCGCGCCGAGGGCCAGGTCCTCTTCGACGGGGCCGACATCTACGCCCCGCAAGTCGACCCGGTGGAGGTGCGGCGTCGCGTGGGCATGGTTTTTCAGAAGCCGAACCCGTTCCCCAAGACCATCCATGAGAACGTCGCCTGGGGCGCCCGCATCAACGGCTTCGCCGGGAACATGGACGAGCATGTCGAGAGCTGTCTACGCCGGGCAGCACTGTGGGACGAAGTTCACGACAAGTTGAAGCAGAGTGGATTGTCGCTCTCCGGCGGCCAACAGCAGCGCCTGTGCATCGCCCGGGCGCTGGCGGTCGAGCCGGAGGTGATCCTGATGGACGAACCGTGTTCGGCCCTCGACCCGATCGCCACGCTCAAGATCGAGGAGTTGATGCGCGAGCTCAGCCGCTCCTACACCATCATCATCGTCACCCACAACATGCAGCAGGCGGCGCGCGTCTCGGATTTCACGGCGATGATGATGATGGACGAAGAACGCGCCGGCAGCGTGATCGAGTTCGACCTTACCAACAAGATCTTCACCCGCCCCTCGGATCGACGCACGGAAGACTACGTCACCGGCCGTTTTGGCTGAGGCGAAGCCATGCGGCTGGCGGTCTTCTCCGATGTCCATGGCAACTTGCACGCGCTCCGGTCGGCCTGGGCCGACGTCGAGGCCCAGCGGCCGGACGCCGTGTACTGCCTGGGCGACCTGGTGGGTTATGGCGCCTTCCCCAACGAAGTCGTCGAGTTCATTCGAGCGCGGACGATCCCGACAGTGACGGGAAACTACGACGAAGGCGTCGGCTTTGACCTGGACGACTGCGGCTGCGCTTACCGCGGCGCCGACGAACGGGCGCGCGGCGATGTTTCCCGCGTGTGGTCCCAAGCCCAGACGACTCCCGAGAACAAGGACTTCCTCCAGCAGCTGCCGATGCAGATCCTGCTCGAGGCAACCAAGCCGACGCTGCTGCTGGTCCACGGCAGCCCGCGCAAGATGAACGAGTACCTCTACGAGGACCGTCCGGCTGCGACCTTCGAGCGATTGGCGGCCCTGGCCGGGACGGACCTGGTGGTCTTCGGCCACACCCACAAGGCGTATCAGAAGCGCGTCGGCAAGACCCTCTTCGTCAACGTCGGGTCGATCGGCAAGCTGCACGACGGGGACTCCCGGGCATGCTATGCTGTACTGGACTTGGGCCGCGAGAGCCGCGTCGAGTTGCGTCGGGTGCCCTACGACGTGGCGGCGGGCGAGGCTCTACGGCGGGCCGGGCTGCCCGGCGAATTCGCCGAGATCCTGGAGCACGGCGGTCCGTCGATCGCCGAGGGAGTGAAGGCATGACCGGGTCGACACGAGCTACGCTCGAGCGCGAGCTGCAGGAGATGCAGGACGACCTGCTGCGGCTGGCGGATCGCGTCGACCAGGCGATCGCCGACGCCATGCGGTCGTTGGAGCAGCGGGATTTCGACCTGGCGCGCCAGGTCGTCGCCGGCGACGCTGACATCAACGCCCTGCGGTTCCAAATCGAAGAGAACTGCCTGCGCCTGATCGCTACCCAGCAGCCGGCCGCCGGCGATCTGCGGTCGGTGGTGGCGGCGATGAACATCGTCGTCGATCTGGAGCGGATGGGCGACCACGCCGCCGGGATCGGCCGGGTCGTCCTGCGGATGGGCGACGAGCCGCTGCTCAAGCCGCTGATCGACATGCCGCGCATGGCCGAGATCTGCCGGCAGATGCTGCGAAAGTCTTTGCAGGCCTACGTCGATCGTGACGCCGACGGCGCCCTGGCCATCGCCCGTCAGGACGACACCATCGACGGGCTGTACCAGCAGATCTTTCGCGAGCTGTTGAGCTTCATGATCGAGGATCCAAGGACGACCACGCGGGCCCTGGCCCTCTTGTTCTCGGCCCACAACCTGGAGCGCATCGGCGACCGCGTCACCAACATCGTCGAGCGAATCGTCTTCATGACCAGCGGCGAAATGCGCGAGGTCAATCCGGAGCCGCGCAACTCGGCCGAACTGCAATAGCAGATATCGGGTGCCGAGCGACCCGAACATTGGCGTAGGGGCACGGCAGGCCGTGCCCCTGCGATTCCCGATGGGGAGCGTGCCGGAGCCGTAAGATCGATCGATGCCGACCCCGGCCCGGTCCGCCGTTATAATGACGCGGGACGTGGAGCCTCGACCGTGACCGCTGCCCCATCGCCATCCGCCGCGCCGGCGGATTTCGTTCGCCGGCGCAGTTCCTGGCACGCCACCGAGATGAATGCCGTGGCGGCCGCCCTCGGGACCTCGCCCGAGTCCGGCCTGACGCAGGCCGAGGTCGACCGCCGGCTGGCCGAGCACGGGCCCAACGAGTTGCGGGAAGCGCCACGCCCGGGCTTCCTGCACTTGCTTCTGGCGCAGTTCAGCAACTTCATCGTGCTGCTTCTGATCGGGGCAGCCGTCCTGTCGATAGCGCTGGGAGACTATCTGGAGGGCGGGGCGATCCTGGCGATCGTCATCCTCAATGCCGTCCTGGGCGTCGTCCAGGAGCGGCGCGCCGAGGAAGCCCTGGCGGCGTTGCGGCGCCTGGCGGCTCCGGAAGCGCAAGTCGTGCGCGACGGCCACCGCACCGGGGTTCCGGCGCGCCAGCTGGTGGCCGGCGATATCGTCCTGCTCGAGGCCGGCAATTACGTCCCGGCCGATCTGCGCCTGATGGAGACCGTCAACCTGCGCATCGAAGAAGCCGCCCTCACCGGCGAATCGCACGCCGCCGAGAAGGACGCCCGCGCCGTGCTGACGGAAGACATTCCCATCGGCGATCAGCGCAACACCGCCTTCATGGGGACGTTGGTCTCCTACGGCCGCGGCCGCGGCGTCGTCGTCGGCACCGGTATGCTGACCCAGATCGGCCTGATCGCCTCGATGATTCAGTCCTTCGCCGAGGAGCCGACGCCGCTCCAGCGCAAGCTCAATCAGCTCGGCAAGGTCCTGGGGACGGCCGCCCTGGTGGTGTGCGCCGCCGTCTTCCTGGTGGGCTGGCTGCGCGGCGTTCCGCCGCTGGACATGTTCCTCATCGCCGTCAGCCTGGCGGTGGCAGCGGTCCCGGAGGGCCTGGCCGCCGTCGTCACCATCACCCTGGCGCTCGGCATGCGTGAGATGATCAAGCGTCATGCTCTGGTGCGGCGGCTGTCGTCGGTCGAGACCCTCGGCTCGACGACGGTCATCTGCTCGGACAAGACTGGGACCCTCACCGAGAATCAAATGACCGTCACCCGGTTGTGGGTCGACGGCACCACATTGGAGGTGGGCGCCCGCATCGGGGAGCCGGAGACCTTCCGCCTCGCCGGCCAATCGGTGGACCTCGGCCGCTATCCGGCGGTGCGCACGGCGCTGTGGATCGCCGTACTGGCCAATGACGCCGCCAGCGAGCCCGGCCGGGTCGTCGGCGACCCGACGGAGACGGCGTTGATCCACGCCGCCGCCAAGGCCGGTGGGGAACACGACTCGCTCGACCAGGCCTATCCCCGCATCGACGAGATCCCCTTCGATTCGAATCGCAAGCGCATGACGACCGTTCATCGCGTCGAGCGGCCGCTGGCGGAGGACCTCAGCCCGTTCACCGATGCGGCGCAGCGCGGCTGGATCGTGACCGCCACCAAAGGCGCGCCGGACATCGTGCTCGACCTGTGCAGCCACGTTCAGGAGACCTCCGACACGGCCGTCCCCCTCACCGACGAACGGCGTCGTCGGATCCGGGAGGCCAACGATTCC
>Ga0209002_10004230_pt1 | contig 11341 bp, 13 predicted proteins | sample Rifsed16ft2_FD_184010 | JGI IMG/M metagenome (GOLD analysis project Ga0209002, IMG submission 184010) | Soil microbial communities from Rifle, Colorado, USA - sediment 16ft 2 (version 2) | ecosystem: Environmental > Terrestrial > Deep subsurface > Rock core/Sediment | place: Rifle, Colorado...
GGAAGTCGGGTCGAACCCTCTGGCGACGGTTTTCCGCGGAGAGCACGACCCGCTGGGAAGCCCGGAGCAGTACCCCTATGTGGCGCTCACCTATCGATTGACGGAGCACTTCCACTACTGGACCAAGCACGTGGAGACGAACTCCCTTCTGCAGTCGAGCTTCTTCGTCGAGGTACCCGAAGCGCTCGCTCGTGAGAAGGGGATCGAGAGTGGCGATCGCGTTCGCGTCACCTCGGCGCGCGGGATGGTCGAGGGCGCGGCGATGGTCACGAAGCGCATACGGCCCCTCGAGGTCTCTGGAAAGACCATCTACCAGGTGGGGCTTCCGATCCACTGGGGGTTTCTCGGCCGAGTCAAGGGTCCTCTCATCAATAACCTTACTCCGTCGGTCCTGGATCCCAACGCGGGCACCCCGGAGTACAAGGGGTTTCTCGTCAATCTGGAGAAGGTGTGATCGTCGCCAAGCTCATCGATACGACGAGCTGCATCGGCTGCAAGGCCTGTGAAGCCGCTTGCCAGGAGTGGAACGATCAGGGCCTGAGGGTGGGCGTGGCCAAATCCGACGACGGCACCTACCAGACGCTTCCCGACCTCCGCCACGATTTCTGGAACCTGATCAAGTTCAAGGAGGTCACGCGCGAGGACGGAAGCTTCACCTGGCTCATGTCGAAGTACCAGTGCATGCACTGCGTCGACGCCGGGTGCCTCGAAGCCTGCCCCGCGCCCGGCGCCATCTTCCGGCGGGAGAACGGCATCGTCGACTTCGATCACGACAAATGCATCGGCTGCGGCTACTGCATCACCGGCTGCCCCTTCGACGTCCCGAAGCTCTCGCCGGTGACGCAGAAAGTCTACAAGTGCACGCTCTGCTCCGACCGCACCTCCGTCGGTCTCGAGCCCGCCTGCATCAAGGCCTGTCCCACGAACTGCCTCACGTTCGGAGCCCGCGACGACCTCGTGCGGCTCGCGGACGCGCGCGCCGAGGCGCTCCGCGCCGACGGCAAGGGCAACGCGGGCGTCTACAACCCCGCCGGGGTCGGTGGGACGAACGTCCTCTATGTCCTCGCGGACGCCACCCGACCCGAGGACTACGGCCTTCCCCGGGATCCTACGATCCCCTGGCAGGTTCGACTGTGGAAGGGCCCGATCAAGTGGATCGGAAACGCGGTCCTGGTGGGAGGAGTTCTCGGAGCTTTCCTCCATTACCTTCGCTACGGCCCCAAGGAGGTCGAGCAGTGACCGCCGTAAGAAGGGTCCTTCGCTTCTCGGTCGCCGAGCGCGCCGTCCACTGGATGACGGCGTTCTCGTTCCTGTACGCCGCGCTCACCGGCCTCGCGCTTTGGAGCCCGTCGTTTTTCTGGCTCTCGAGCTTCTTCGGTGGAGGAGAAGCCGTCAGGCGCTGGCATCCCTGGGGCGGAGTCGCCTTCGCGGTAGCACTCGGACTCGTGTTTCGAAACTGGTCGAAGGACATGAGGCTCGACTCCGAAGACCGCAAGTGGTTGCGGCGAGCTCACCGCTACGCCATCCACGACGAAAAAGGTCTTCCCGAGGCCGGCCGGTTCAACGCGGGCCAGAAGATGCTCTTCTGGACGCAGAGCGTCGCCGCGCTTCTCCTTTTCGCGAGCGGGGTCGTGCTCTTCTGGCCGGAGCTCATGCCGAGGGGGCTACGGCTCGCGGCGGTCCTCGTCCATCCTTCGGCGGCGATCGTTTCGATCGCCGGCATCCTCATTCATATTTACATGGGAACCGCTGCCGTCCCCGGCGCCTTGCGGGGGATGATCGACGGCTGGGTGTCGGAAGCCTGGGCGCGGGCGCATCACCCCCGCTGGTACCGCGAGAGTAGGGCCGTCAAGACGCATAGTGACTGACGACGAGGTCGATGTCCAAGGCTCCGGCCCTCCACAGGAGCTCGGCATCGAACACGTCGCTCTGGATGGCGACGTCTTTGCGATCGATCGCGAAATCGAGACATACCGCCTCGACGCCCTCGAATCGACCCAGGCGCTGGAGCTCTTTCTCGTGCCGTGAGAGGAAGCGCAGGGCGTCTCGAATCTGACCGGGAAGGTCGCTGAGCTCCGCTTCACTCACTCCGACATGGAAGCCCGAAGATTGCCATGTTTCGCCGCCGGGTCGAGGCTCCCCGCGCCGGTAGGTAGGGTTGGCGGTGAGCTCGCTGTCTACCAGAAACGCCTCGGGATCGAACTCCGTGCCGCTCGCCCGCAGGACACAGCTCATGAGCTCACCCCGGTGCCGGTCATCCTGCTTCCATGCTACTCGAAGATCGCGCGCGCGTCAGGCGCTGCCTTTGCGTGTACGGGTGGCTCCGGCGGGTCCCATCATCGCCGACCGGGGTTACAATGGAATGATCCCAATCGCGAAACTCCCCGGTGGCGGGCCGCACGCGGCTTCGCTCGAAAGGACCTCATGACCACGAAGTGGAAAGTCTTCGTCCTTCTCAGTCTCACGCTCAACCTCGTTTGTTTCGCTACAATCGCCACCATCGGAGAGCGGCTGGTGGAGGCTCAAGCCGAGAACTTGAGTCTCTTTCAGAAGCTGTCGGTCGACCAGCAGTCGCTGCGGCGCGAGTTGAACCAGGCGGCCGCGCAGCTTAGCGAGGGAGCGTTGCGGTAAAGACGGCTGCCGCGACGAGCGTCACCGCCCCCAGGCGGTTGACCCAGGTGGCGACGCGCGGGCTTCGGGCGAAGCGGCGGATCTCAGCCGCGACCAGGGCATAGAACACGAGGCTCGTGAGCGCGAGGACGAGGAACGTTCCGCCGAGGAGGAGCATCTGCGGAAGGAGCGGTCTTTCGGGCTCGAGGAACTGGGGGAGGAACGCGACGAAGAACATGCCGCTGTGGGGATTCAGGACGGTGACGGTGAAGGCATCGACCGCCATCCGCAGACGGGAAGCCTGGACCGATCTCGGGCTCGCTCCGGCGAACGCGGTCGGCGCGCGCCACATGCGGATCCCGAGGTAGACGAGGTAGAGCGTCCCCGCGGCCTTCATCGCGAGAAAGAGCGACGTCGAGCTCCGGAGAAGCGCTCCCAGGCCGAGAATCGCGAGCGCCATGGCGACGGCATCTCCGAGCAGGACGGCGGCGATGGTGCTCGGCGCCGATCGTCTTCCCTGCGACATCGCGTAGCTCACCACCAGGAGCACCGTCGGGCCGGGGATGTAGACCAGCACCGTCGAGGCGGCGACGAAGGCCAGGAACAGCTCGGAGGTCACGCGGGAAGCCCGGGACTCCGCAAGTAGAACCGGGTTCTCTCCGGGTACGCTTTCGCGAGCCGCATCTTCGCCCAGAGCGCCCCCGGGAAGAGTGTCGAGGCGAGGCCGACGCGGGAGAAGTAAGCGAGAAAATCTCTCCGACGCGCGCCGTCATCCATGGCCCGGGATTGTAATAGAATCCCTCTCCCGTGAAGGGGCTTCCGCACGGGCCTTCGAAGGTGCATCGATTCTGATGCTACGAAGCTTTCTCTCTCGCGCCGCACGCGCCCGCGTTCTCGCCGAGCGCCGTCCCGAGGCGCGGGAGGCGCTCTGCTTCTACGCCGAGATCGCCGCCTTCCAGCACGAGGTGGATCCGGGAGCCCCCCTCGCCTCGCTTTCCCCGCTCGTGGCCCTGGTTTTCGCCCTTGGGCCGGACCCCTTGCGCGCCGCCGCGCGGGAGATCGACGAGGAGCGCTGCCGCCGCGCTCTCGAGGACACGGCGTCCCCGCGGAGCTTTTTCGCCCGGGTTTTGTTCCAGGCCGCGAGCGATCCCCCCCGAGGCCGGGATCCTCGCGGCTGTCCCCGCTGCGGGCATCCACCGCAGGCGGGATGTCTCCGCCCGCAGGGCGACGGCGCGGCCCTCACCCTCGTGTGCTCGCTCTGCTTTCACGAATGGCCGGCTTCCCGCGATCGCTGCAGCGGATGCGGAGGAGAGGTCGCGTTCCACGAGGCCTCGGAGCTTCCCCAGCTCCGGGTACGAACCTGCGAGAGCTGCCGGCGCTACCTCCACCTCGTTCGTCTCGACGTGGAACCGGAAGCCATCCCCGAAGTCGACGAGATCGAAGCGCTCTCCCTCGACGTCTGGGCGAGAGAGCGGGGCTACGAGAAGATCTTCCCGAACCTGGTGGGGATCTAACTAACTCTTCTTCCTCATCTGGATGATGAAGTCGACCTCGATGTTGGTGAGGACGTTGATGGGCTCGCCCTTGACTGTCGCGGGGTCGAACTGCCATTTGCGGATGGCTTCCGCCGCCGCCTCGTCGAGCTCATCGTCGAGGCTCTGGTCCACGCGCACCGGTCCGATGGATCCGTCCTTGCGGATGATGACCTTGAGGACCACTCGTCCCTCGATCCCGCGGTCGAAGGCGTTCTTCGTATAGAGCGGCGGGGTTTCCTTCAGCACCCTCGGGGGCACGAGGGGCTCGGTGCCGACGTCGACCGGCTTTTCCGCCACCGTCACTCTGGCGATGCTCGGCCGGCTGGCGATGCGAATGATCTGGGACAGATAAGTGCGGTTATCCTTTTCCGCCCACTCGAGCGCGGTTCGGCCTCGGGCGTCCTTCGGTTGCAAATCGGCCCCGGCCATCAGGAGCTGCCGGGCGGCCTCGACGTTTCCCCGCTTCACCGCGACGACGAGAGCAGTCTCCCCGTCCCGGTTCACCAGGTCGAGCGCCGCCTCCGCCTTCAAGAGAAGCTGCACCAGGTGGGGGTCTTCAGAGTGTGCCGCGTACATGAGCGCGGTCCACCCTTCGGTATCCCGAGAATCGGGATTGACTTCCGAGTTCTCGAGGAGCTTCTCCACGAGCTTATACCGTCCGGCGCGGACTTCCTTGCGGAGCTCCTCGTCGAGATCGACGCTCTGGCGGGTGAAGGCGATCGTCGCGAGAAGGACTAGAACGTTCATGGTCCTACCAATGTAGCAAGAAATTTTGCCGTGGGAGTAGCTTCGAAGGAGCCCGGCAACATCTCATACCCTCGAAGGAGCCCGATGCGGACGATTCACTCCAGTCTTAATGCCCGGATGCGGGCCGCGAGCCGGCGCGGATCCCGGGCCGAGGCCTCGCGCACGGAGGACCAACGAAGCGAAAGCCGCTCGACCGAGCCCTCGGAGAGGGCCGCGGGGAGGGGGAACGCCGTCTCCTGCCATCCCGGGGTGAGCTCTCGTACCCCGAGACTCCGTCCGTCGAGCCGCGCCTCGACTTCGACCGGGAGTCCTTCGAGAGGCGCGACCTCGAGGATCGCGAGCCGCACACCCGAAGGACGGCGAAACAGGATGGTCGAGCGCTCCTGGTTCACCCACCGGAACGAAACGTCTCCCTCGCGCTCCGGGCGCAGGAAACCGCTCTCGAAATGCTGCCGGGAAAAGGGAGCGTCCGCCTCGACGACCCGTGGATCCGGCGGAAGGTCCTCCCGGCGCGTTTCGAGGACGATGACGCTCTCGTCCTCGTACCATCGCTCGACGGGGAGCACCTGCTCCAGGTACGAGACGACGCCGCGTTTCTCGTAACCGCGGTCGATGACGAAGTATCCGAGGCCGAGGAAACGGGCCACCCGGGGAGCGCTCTCCCGGTCCCTCTCGACGAGCGCCGGATCCAGATCGATCTTTCCTTTACGCAGATCGATGAGCGGCCGCACCAGGGGAAGACCGAGGTAGTACTCGCTCTTCTCCCGGGGGATGCGCGCCGCGGTGCCGATGAAAATCGGCTTCTGGTGAAACGTCTGGTGGTACATCGTCTCGACCGACGCCGCCTCGATCCCGGGGATCTCGACGACCGTGCCCTCCTCTTTCTTCGCCAGCTCGCGATAGAGGGGAGAGACGCCCGCTTCGAACCGCGGCGTCGGAAGCGCCACGTACTCGAAGACGAGGACCGCTCCCGCGGAGAGCGTGAGTAGCCACTCCCGGCTTCGGCCCTTCGCCACGTGGGACCACACGAGGGCAAGAAGGACGGCGAGCGAGAGCATCGTCATGACGGAAAACCGCGACGGGGCGCGCAGCTCGTCGAGAACGGGTATCGTCGTGAAGAGAGCGAACGGAAGCGGAACCCCGGTGTCGACTCCCCCCGCCCGAAGCGTCGTCCCGAGACTCAGCACGAAGAACAGGGCGGCGGAAGCGAGCCAGAAGGAGATTCCCGGGATGCGTCTTCGGAGCGCGAGCCCGGCGAGCCCCGAGGCGAGGACCAGGTAGCCCGCGAAGACCGTGGTCTCGGTGAGGTTCGGATCGAACGCATGCCCCGCGATCGGTCCGAGAAAACTCTGCCGTGGGGAGGGCGCGAAGTACGCCCCGAGATCCGCGACATAGCGGGAGGCGCCCGGGTAGGGCTCGTACGTCCAGCTCGTCCGATCGACGTACGCCTGGTGGAGGATCGGGAGGAGCAAGGTCGCGGTGACGACGCCGACGGCGATGGCCCGCGGGACGATTCGCGGGCGCAACGCCAGAAAGAGGAGCGTGAAGCACGCGAGAAAGACGAGGTAGGTGGACGCGGTATAGCCGCTCGCGGCGGCGAGAGCTCCCGCGGCGAGGACCCAAGGAACGGAAAGACGCTCCTTCTCCGCGAGCTTCCAGAAGGCGAGCACGTAGAGAGCAATCCACTCCGTTCCCAGGAGATCGTAGTGACCCGCGAGTCTCGCGAGCCGATAGGGGCAGAAGGCGAAGACGACGCCGGCGAGGAAGGATCCCGCGACTCCCGCCCCCACGGCGCGGGCGAGGGCATAGGTCGCGAGGGCCGATGCCGGAAACGTCCAGAGGACGACGAGGTTCGCCGCCGCCACCTCAGAGACGGCGTAGCTCAAGGGAATGAACAGAACACCCTGCAAGAAGCCGAGGGTATGAAACGCGAGGCCGATCCCGATGGGATGGAAGATGGCCTCCGTCTCGAAGGGGCTCGTCCCCCGTTCGAGCGCCGTCTTGGTCCACCAGTAGTTCCAGAGATAGGCCTTGGCGTCGCCTCGAGCGTCGCCGACGTGGTGCGTCCCGAGCTCGAGGACCAGGGGGTAGGTGAAGAGGCAGGTGAGCGCGACGTACCCGAGAACGAGAAGACAAGCCCTCGAGGCCCGTCTTCTCATTGAGGTCATCGAGGCCGCCTTCTTCGGAAATACTCCACCTGATACTTCCGAACCGCGTTCACGTGCTCGGAATAGGTGCTGGAGAAGTGGTGGGAGCCGTCGTTCCTCGACACGAAGTAGAGATAGGACGTCTCCTTTGGCTCGAGCACCGCGCGAATCGACGCTACTCCCGGAGAGGCGATCGGTCCCGGAGGAAGACCGGGGAAGCGATAGGTGTTGTAGGGGGAGTCGAACTCCAGGTCTGTCCTTCTCAGGTTCCCGTCGAATCGACCCGCGAGCTGGAGAGCGTAGATGATCGTGGGATCGGACTGGAGCGGCATGCCGATGCGGAGCCGGTTCCAGAAGACCGAGGCGATGAGGGGCCGCTCTTCGGGAAGCCCGGTCTCTTTCTCGATCACCGAGGCCAGGGTTACGACCTGGCGCGGGGTGAGGCCGAGCTTCGACGCCTCCGCCCGCCGCTCTTCGTCGAAGACGCGCTTGAACTGACCCACCAGAGTCCGGGCGAGCTCGTCCGAAGCGACCTTCCGCGGGAAGCGATAGGTGGTGGGGTAGAGATAGCCCTCGAGGTCAAAGGCCTCGGGGTCGAGATCGGCCACCAGGGTCCCGTCTTCGAAAGCGGATCGAATGGCGCTCCGCTCCGCGAGGTCTCTTCCCGCGAGGAGCTCCGCGGTCTCGAGGAGGGTCAATCCCTCCGGGAGGGTGACGGCGAACGTGAACGTGTCCCCCGAAACGAGCTTCTCGAGGACGTCGAACGTGGAAAGAGGCTCCTCGAATCGGTACTCCCCGGCCTGCACCGTCTTCCCGTCGGCGCGGAAACGAAGCGCGAGGAGGAAGAGCCTGCGGTCGCGGATGATTCCCCGTTCTTCGAGGGACTCTCCTATCCGGATGCCGGTGGCGCCTCGCTCCACCGTGAAAAAGACCTCGTCTTCGTCGTATCCGCGGAATGGCTCGCGCGCCATGGTGTAGGCGCGATAGGAGACGATCCCGGCGCCGACCGCGGAAAGAGCCAGTAGAAGAACGAGAGACTTGAGAAGACGCATCGCGCGCTAGGTCTCGAGGCTTTCTTGGGTGGCTTGGGTGGCCCGCCTCGCGTCGAGGTAGCTCTGGAGGATGAGCGCCGCGGCGACCCGGTCCACGGCGCCGCGCCTTTTGGCGCGAGAGACATCCGCCTCGATCATGGCGCGCTCGGCCCCTACGGTCGAAAGCCTTTCGTCCCAGGTCGTAATCGGGATATCGGTCGACCGACGGAGAGCCTCGACGAAACGGCTCACCTTCTCGGCCTGGGGTCCGGAGGAGCCGTCGAGCTTCCATGGCATCCCCACCAGAATCTCGGAAACCTCTTCGCGGCGCGCGAGCTCGAGGAGATGGGCGATGTCCCTCTTGTTCCCTTGTCGCTCGAGCGTCTCGCGGGGAGAGGCGATGAGGGCGGTCTCGTCGGAGACCGCGATTCCGATTCGCTTGTCGCCCACGTCCAGCCCCAGTAAGCGCATGACCGTCGAGATTGGAGTATAGACCCGGGCTTGCATCGTTGCCACGCGGCCGCTCATACTGTCTCGAAAGTTGAAGATCGCAAGGCTCTTCTCTTGGTGGCTCTTCGTCCTGACAGGAGTCTCCGCCACCTTCGGGCAGGAGCTCGACCGGCGGCTCTCCACGGAGGAAGAAAAGCTCGAGCTCCTGAACGAGCGGCTCTCTGACCTCCGCCGCGAGCTCGAAAGCCTGGACCGCCGCGAAACGTCGCTCCTGGGCGAGCTCCATCGGCTCGACCTTTCGATCCGCGTCGCCGGCGACGAGCTCGAGCTCCTGAGGCTGCGGCTCGACCGAGGTTACCGGGCGATGGACGAGAACCTGAAGCGGATCCAGGTCCTGGAGAAATCGATCGACGAGCTCCAACCGTACCTGCAGAGCCGCGCCCGAAGCCTCTACAAGCTGGGTCGGTTGAGCTACGTGAAGCTGCTTTTGTCCGTCGAGAAACCGTCGGAGTTGACTCGGGCCTACCGTTACGTTTCGCGCCTCGCGCGCGAGGACGCGGAGAGCATGCGGCTCTTTCTGGAGGACCAGAAGCTCCTGGAGGAGGCCAAGGCCGAGCTCGTGGCGCAGACCGAGGGGATGCTCCAGATGAGGAAAGAGCTCGAGGACACGACGAGGACTCTCGAGAACCGCCGCGCGAGCCGGGAGGCGCTCCTGGGAGAGGTTTATGCCCGGAAGGAGATGGCGGGGAGCCTCGCGAGCGAGCTCGAAGGCGCGAAAGAAGAGCTCGGAAAGCTCGTCGAGTCTCTCTTGGCGGGCGAGGCCGCCCCGGTCGAGACGGTCGACCTTCCCATGAGGATGTTCGAGGGGGAGATCGGATGGCCGGTCGATGGCGAGCTCGACGCGCGATTCGGCACTCAGCTTCACCCGCGATTCAAGACGGTGACGGTCCGAAACGGCATCGAGATCGAGGCCCCCGCGGGAACGAGCGTCTCGGCGATCTACGAGGGTCAGGTGGTCTATGCCTCCTGGTTCCAGGGGTACGGGAAGCTCCTCATCCTGAAGCACCCGGGAAACGTGCATAGCCTCTATGGATACCTTTCCGATTTCCAGGTCGAGGTCTCCGACCGGGTCGTCCGCGGCGAACCCATCGCCTGGGTGGGAGACACGGGCTCGTTCGAGGGACCGCGTCTCTACTTCGAGATTCGAGCGCAGGGCCGGCCCGAGGACCCGGAGAAGTGGCTCGACCCCGCGAGAAGGCTCGCGGGGCTCGAGGGTGCGAATTGACCGGGGGGCCTCCCCAGGTCAAAATGAATGACAAGCATCCCTCGGGAGGTTCCAGGCGCCAATGAAATCCAGAAGCCTACGGTTCAAGCATCTCCTTCTCGCGTTCTCCATCCCCTTCGTCCTCTACGCCATCCTCGGCGGCTTTCTCGGGAGGGCTCTCGCCCGCGATAGCGCCTATCGGTATCTCTCGGTGTTCCAGGACGTGGTGACGCTCGTGATGAACAACTACCTCACCGCGCCGGAGATGGATCAGGTGATGGACGGCGCGATCCGGGGCATGCTGGAGGCGCTCGACCCCGATAGCTGCTATCTCAACGCTGAAGAGTACCTGGCGTTCAAGGATCCGGAGGCTCACAAGAAGGCCGACATCGGCGTCGAGCTCACGAAGCGGTACTACCTTCAGGTGGTGAGTGTCCTTCCCGGCTCACCCGCGGAGAAGGCGGGAGTCGAGCCCGGGGACCTCCTCAAGTCGGTGGGAGGCGTGAACACGCGGGAAGTGAACGTCATCGCCGGAGAAGCGATGCTGCGCGGCGGCGCGGGAACGAAGGTTTCGCTCGAGGTGATTCGAGACCGCCAGCCCGATCCGGTCGCGATCGAGGTCGAAAGGCGCGATGTCCTGGTGTCTCCCGTCACCTTCGAGATGCTCGGGAGCGGCGCCGGCTACATCAAGATCACCTCGTTCCGCCCGGGGACCGATACCGACGTCAAGCGCGCGGTCGAGATGCTCAAGGGGCAGGGGGCGGTAAAGCTCGTGGTTGACGTCCGCAACAGTTTCGGGCGCGTCGCGGAAGAGGGCGCGAAAGTGGCGGAGCTCTTCGTCTCCGGTGGAGTCGCCGCGCGGCTCCAGTCGCGGAAGGGTGAGACCGCCGACGTTCGCCTCGCACCCGATCGAGTCGCCTTCGCGGGCGACATGGTCCTGCTGGTGAACGGCGGAAGCTCCGGAGCCGCGGAGATCGTGGCCAGCGCCTTTCGTACGGCGAAGCGTGGAGAAATCCTGGGGGTTCCCACTTCGGGCCGAAGCGCGGTGCAGAGAGCGATCTCGCTCGGTGATGGCACGGCCGTCGTTCTCTCCGTCGCTCAGTACTGGACTCCAGACGGGAAGCCGCTTCTGGGGGAAGGCCTCGAGCCTACGGTCACCGTCGAAAAGACCCCCGAGGACGAGGAGGCGGGCATCGACCCCGTGCTCAATAAGGCGATCGAAGTCCTGGGCGATGCCGCGAAGCTGAAGAAAGCCGCCTAGACTGTCTAGACCGGGCTCTACTGCGCCTGGACCTGGAACGGAATCTCCTGGGTGATCGTTTTCTTCGTCACGTGGTCCGTCACCTTCACCGTGACCTTGTAGTTCCCCGGCTCCTTGAAATTCGGGATGCTCAGGGGAATGTCGAAGATGGTGAGCGCCATTTCCGCCGCCTGCAGCATGAAGGGCTCGTCCTTGGTCGCCCCGCGCCCTTCCCCTTCCTTGGAGAACGACAGATGGACGGTGAGGTTCGGCTTGTCGCCTTCGACTCCGTAGTTGTAGGCGTAGAAGACCCCTGA
>Ga0209002_10004234_pt1 | contig 11333 bp, 7 predicted proteins | sample Rifsed16ft2_FD_184010 | JGI IMG/M metagenome (GOLD analysis project Ga0209002, IMG submission 184010) | Soil microbial communities from Rifle, Colorado, USA - sediment 16ft 2 (version 2) | ecosystem: Environmental > Terrestrial > Deep subsurface > Rock core/Sediment | place: Rifle, Colorado...
TCCAGAGCTTCTCGTACTCCGCCTTCTGGTCCGTGAAGACGGCAGGAAACACGGTCGGGATATCGGACAGGAGCCCAAGGACCTCCTCCACCTGTCGCGCAAGGGAATCCGCGTCGCCGGCCCGGGTCTCCACGAGAAGCCCCGTCGCGGAATCCCCGAGGGTCTTCAGATAGGCCGGCATCCCTTCCTTCTCCTCGACGGACCGGAGAGAGGCCCGGTCCATCAGCTCGACAGCGGACACCGGGCCGGTCTTGAGCCGGATGGTCGCCCGGCACGCCTTCCCGATGTCCGGAAACAGGATCAGGGCCGAGGCGCTGTGCGCGTGCTCTTCCACGGTCCGGTACGTGATTTCCGCGATGAACCCCAGGGTCCCTTCGGACCCGACCATCAGGTGGAGAAGGATGTCGACGGGGTCGGAGTAATCCACGAAGGCATTGATGCTGTATCCCGTGGTGTTCTTGATGCGGAACTTGTCCCGGATCCGCTGCCGGAGAACGCTGTCTCCGGCGATCTCGTCCCGGATTTCCTCGATCGCCCGGATCATCTCCGCGTGGGACGCCAGGAAGGAGCGGCGCGAGTCCGGGTCGGCGGTGTCCAGCACGGTTCCCTCGTGGAAAATGATCTTCATGCTCTCGACGGTCCGGTAGCTGTTCTGCGCCGTTCCGCAGCACATGCCGCTCGCGTTGTTGGCGGCGATCCCCCCGATCATGCAATGATTGATCGACGCGGGGTCCGGGCCGATCTTCCGCCGGTGCGGCGCGAGGCGGGCATTGGCCTCGGCCCCGATGACCCCCGGCCCCAGCGAGATTTTCTCCCCGTTGCCATGGAGAACGCAGTTCCGCCATCCTCCGGCCAGCACCACCAGGACGGAATCCGTCACGGCCTGGCCGGACAGGCTCGTGCCGGCAGCGCGAAACGTGACGGGAATGTGCAGGGGGGCCGCGGTCCGCAGGAGATGCGCGACCTCCTCCGGGGTGTTCACCTTGACGACGATTTTCGGGACGAGGCGGTAGAAACTGGCGTCCGTGCCGAAAGCAAGTGTCCGGAACGGGTCACAGAAAATTCGGGACGAAGGGATGGGGGGAGAGATGCCGTCGTGGAAAGCCCTGTACGCTTCCGGGAGCGCCAGGAAATCTTCCTTTCTCGGGCGTAGGGTCATTGAACGTGTCCTTCCCGCGGGGATTTGCACCAGCCGAACCGATGTCCCGTTTTTCTTCCCGGGTTCCAGCAGACCCGGCAGATTCCGACAACGCGACCGGTTTATTGTATATTCATCCCGGGAAACGGAAACGAAAAAAGGGAAATCATTGTTGTGACCCGAAGGAACGGATCGAGTATGCAACCCATGTCCCGTCATGCACCCGTCTGGATGTCCTGGCTGATGTGGGGGCTGGTGGGCAGTTTCTACCTGATCGGGTTTTTCCAGCGCGTCGCGCCCGCGGTGATGGTCGAAGAATTGATGCGGGAATTTCAGATCGGCGGGGCCCTGCTCGGAAACCTGTCGGCCACCTACTTCTATTCCTACACGGTGATGCAGATTCCCAGCGGCCTTCTGGCGGATGGGATCGGCCCGAGGCGCCTGAGCGCAGCGGCGGCCTTCCTGGCCGCGGTCGGCACGCTGATGTTCGGGCTTGCGGATCACCTGGGGATGGCCTATGCCGGCCGTCTGCTGGTCGGAGCGTCGGTCGGCGTCGCGTTCGTCACCTGCATGAAGCTCGCCGGGCACTGGTTTCCGGCCAACCGCTTCGCCACGGTGACGGGCGTCGCCCTTCTGCTTGGCAATTTCGGCGGTGTGCTCGCCGGCGTGCCGCTCTCGGAGGCGGTGGGTCTCTTCGGCTGGCGAACCTCGATGGTGGCGAGCGCCGCGTGCACGTTCGCCCTGGCCGCGGCGGTCTGGGCAGTAGTGCGGGACGACCCGAGAGAGCGCGGTTTCACAAGCTTCGTCCACGCCTCGGTCATCGAGAAAGGCAGCCTCCCCCCCATGCGCGCGCTGCGCCTCGTATCGGCCCAGCGGGAAACGTGGCTGCTGCTTGCGGCCAGCGGTCTGTCGGCCGCTCCGGTTCTGGTGTTCGCCGGATTATGGGGGGTTCCCTACCTGACCCAGGTGTACGGGATCGACCGCAATCATGCGGCCGCGCTGACCTCGACCATGCTGGTCGCCTGGGCCGTCGGAGGTCCGACCCTGGGGGCGATGTCCGACCGCCTCGGGCGACGCAAGCTTCCCTATATGACGGCGAACGTCGCGAGCGCGACGCTGTGGGGGGTCTTTCTTTTCGGGGGGGACATTCCCCGGATGCTGTTTTACCCCCTGTTTGCCGCCATCGGGTTCACCTCCGGGGCCCTGATCATCGGGTTAGCCCATTCCCGGGAAGCCAACCATCCAGGAGCCGCCGGCGCCGTGGGCGGAGTGGTCAACATGGGCCCCATCGGCATCGCCGCGATCATGCAGCCCTTGCTTGGGAGCGTTCTCGATCGGCATTGGGACGGACTGCTGGTCAACGGAGCGAGAGTCTACCATGCGAGCGCCTACTCGTCCGCTTTCACCTGGTTGTTCGTCAGCTCCTGCCTGTCGGTGGCGGCGGTGTACTTCACACGGGAAACCTATTGCCGCGTCCGGGAGATCGACGAAGCAGGACCATGCCGATCGAGGAGGATTCCATGAAGGAGCAGAGGAAACCATGAACGTGGCGATTGTCGGAGCGGGCGGAGTGGGCGGCTATTTCGGTGGACGGCTCGCGCAGGCGGGAGAGGACGTTGTCTTCATCGCACGTGGGGAGCATCTGCGGGCGATGCAGAGAAATGGGCTTCGGGTCGACAGCATCAACGGTGATTTTCGCGTCGATCGGGTCCTGGCGACGGACGATCCTGCAACCGTCGGCGAGGTCGACTACATCCTGGTTGCCGTCAAGTCGTGGCAGTTACCGGCCGCAATCGAAACGATGCGCCCCATGGTGGGGGAAAAGACCTCTATCGTGCCGTTGCTCAATGGCGTCGAAGCGCCCGATCAATTATCCGAGGTATTCGGAGACGAACGGGTCCTCGGTGGATTATGCAGCATGATCAGCATGGTCGCGGCCCCTGGGCACATTTCCCATGTCGGCGCGCACCCCATGATTACGTTCGGCGAGCGGAATCATCGCCGCAGCGAGCGGGTGGAACGCCTGCGGAAAGCGTTCTCGCGCACGGAGGGTGTGCAGGCCGAGATACCGGAGGACATCCATGTTGCGATGTGGAACAAGTTCCTCATGATCGCGCCCTGGAGTGGCGCAGGCGCAGTCACCCGGGCACCCATCGGAGTGATCCGCAGTCTGCCGGAGACGCGAAATCTGCTCGAACATGCCATGGAAGAGATCTATGGTCTTGCCCACGCGCGAAACGTTGCAATGGAACAGGAAGCGATCCGCCGGGCGATGGCGTTCCTTGATACGCTGCCCGACGAGGCTACTGCATCCATGCAGCGGGACATCCTGGCGGGACGACGGTCGGAGCTGGACGCCCAAAATGGTGCAGTCGTTCGGCTCGGCAAAGAAGCGGCTGTCGCAACACCGATCAACAGCATGATCTATTCGAGCCTCCTCCCCCAGGAGATGCAAGCGAGGAAACAACGAACATTCCATGCCGGTTAGCCGTTCCCGCCCGGATTCCCGACCGATTTGGGGGATCTCCCTTCCGGCATGTCCGCGAACGAAGCGTACCCCCCGGAAAAGAATGCGATCCTACTTCATGGTCGGCATGACGAAATCGGCGCCCGCGCGGATCCCGGTCGGCCAGCGGGACGTGATCGTTTTCATCTGGGTATAGAAGTTTACGCCCTCGGTTCCGTGCATGAAATAGTCCCCGATAATGGAACGCTTCCAGCCCCCGAAGCTGTAAAACGCCACCGGCACGGGAATCGGAACGTTGATTCCGATCATCCCCACCTCCACCCTTCCTGCAAATTCGCGCGCGGTATCGCCGTCCCGCGTGAAGATGGCGGTCCCGTTGGCATACTCGTGATCGTTCACCAGCTTCAAGGCAGCCTCGTAGTCCGGGACCCGCACCAGGGAAAGCACGGGACCGAAGATCTCCTCCCGGTAGATCCTCATCCCGGGCGTCACCCGGTCGAACAGGCATGCGCCGAGGTAAAAGCCGTTTTCGTGGCCCGCGACCTTTTGCCCCCGACCGTCCGCCACGAGTTTCGCCCCTTCCCTTACGCCCAGGTCGACGTATCCCTTCACCCGCTCCCGGTGTTCGCCCGTGACGAGCGGGCCCATCTCTGCGTCCGGATCCTGGCCGGGCCTGACCTTGAGCGTCCGGATTCGGTCCACAATCCGCTTCACCAGTTCTTCGGCGACCTTGTCCCCGACCGCGACGACGACGGAGATGGCCATGCACCGCTCCCCCGCGGACCCGTACGCGGCCCCCATCAAGGCGTCCACCGCCTGATCGAGATCCGCATCGGGCATCACGATGGCGTGGTTTTTCGCGCTGCCCAGGGCCTGGGCCCGCTTGCCATGGGCCGTGGCCGTCCGATGCACCTGCTGGCCGACTGCACTGGACCCCACGAAACTTACCGCGGAGACCTTCGGGTGCGAGGTCAACAGATCGACCGCCTCCTTGTCCCCGTTCACCACGTTCAAGACACCCGGCGGCAGCCCCGCCTCGGAAAACAGCTCGGCGAGCCGCAACGGGCAGGAGGGATCCTTCTCGGAGGGCTTCAGGATGAAGGTGTTGCCGCAGGCGATGGCGACGGGAAACATCCACATCGGCACCATTGCAGGGAAATTGAATGGGGTGATCCCGACGCATACCCCGAGCGGCTGCCGGAAGGAAAAACTGTCGACGCCGGTCCCCACGTTTTCCGAAAAGCTCCCCTTCAACAGGTGGGGAATCCCGCAGGCGAACTCCACCACCTCGATCCCCCGGGTCAGGGAGCCGCGCGCATCGCTCAGCACCTTGCCGTGCTCGGCCGTGATCAGGGCCGAAAGTTCCTCCGCATTCCGGTCCAGCAGCTCCTTGAACCGGAACAGGACTCTTGCCCGTCGCAGCGGCGGAGTGGCCGCCCAGGCCGGAAACGCCGCCGCGGCTGAGGCAACCGCTTCCTCCACCTCGTTCTTTCCGGCGAATGAGACGCGGCCGGTGACTTCTCCCCTGGCGGGGTTGTAGACGTTTCCGTACCGCTCTCCGGTGCCGGAAAGGATCCTGCCGTTGATGAAATGATCGATGGTTTTCGGAATCGTAATGCTCATTGTGAGTCCTCCCGGGACGGTGATCGGCAAACGCTCAAGGAAAACATTATTATATACCACAAGATAAACAGAGGATTGTTTTTCGTCGTTCCCTTGGATTTCACGCCGAGGCGGAGAAGTACCCATCAACGTTTCAGCGGGGTGGAATGGTTATGGAAAAGGATCGGACGAAAGAAATCGACGAGAAACAAGAGGATGGAAAAATCGACCGCCGCAAGTTTCCGAAGAAGGCGGCAGTTGCCGGGGCGGCAACCGTTGGCTTCCCGGTGGCACGTCCGAAAGGGGATGCGGATCCGTCCCTGATGAACGCCACCGGGGCGGCAGAGGCGATTCGCGCAGGCCGGATCACATCCGAAGAGCTGGTGAGCGCCTGCCTCGACCGCATCGCGGCGCTCGAGGAACGGGTCGGCGCCTGGGCCTTCCTGGACCCCGGGCATGCCCTGAAACAGGCACGTGAGGCGGACCTGGCGCGGCGGGAAGGCAAGGCGCTCGGTCCGCTCCACGGCGTTCCGGTGGGGGTCAAGGATATCTTCGACACGAAGGACATGCCGACGGAGGACGGCACGGTTTTGCACGCGGGGCGCCGGCCGGCGGAGGATGCCGCCGCGGTCTCCTTGCTCCGCGAGGCGGGCGCGGTCATCCTGGGCAAGACCGTAACCACCGAGCTCGCGGTATACTCGCCCGGGAAAACCCGGAACCCGCACGATCCGGAGCGCACCCCCGGCGGGTCCTCGAGCGGCTCCGCCGCGGCCGTGGCGGCGTTCATGGCGCCCCTCGCCATCGGCACCCAGTCCAACGGGTCCGTCATCCGTCCGGCATCCTACTGCGGCGTTTACGGGTACAAGCCGAGCCACGGCCTCATCTCCCGGCATGGCGTGCTCCGGCAGTCGCGGCCCCTGGACCAGGTGGGTGTGTTTGCGCGCACCATCGAGGATGCGGCTCTGGTCGCGGAGCAGATCATGTCCTTCGACGACCGCGATCCCGACACGCGCCCGCGGGCACGCCCCGCCCTCTTCAAGACGGCGTCCGAAGAGCCCGCTGTCGAGCCGCGCCTGGCCTTCGTCAAGACCCCGGTGTGGGACCAGGCCGACATGGGTACCCAAGAGGCGTTTGCGGAGCTGGTCGCGCACCTTGGGGAGATCGTCGTCGAATTCGAACTACCGGATATGTTCCATGACGCGGTCGCGCTTCACCGCACGATCATGGAGGCGGACCTGGCCGGAAGCTTCGATCAGGAATACGCGCGCGGCAAGGAACGCTTGAGTCCCATCCTGCGGGAGATGATCGAGCGGGGGCAGAAGGTGCCGGCCGTGGATTACAACCGCGCGCTTGGCCGGGTACTGGTCTTCAACCGCGCGCTCGACAAGGTGTTCGAGCGGCACGAAGCCGTCATCACTCCCGCCACCACCGGTGAGGCCCCCGTCGGACTGGAATCGACGGGAAGCCCGATATTTTGCACGATATGGACCTTGTGCGGGATGCCGGCGATCACGCTTCCCGTCCTGCAGGGCACACACGGCATGCCGATGGGCGTGCAGCTGGTCGGGGCCAAAGGCGACGACGCCCGGCTGCTGCGAACGGCCCGCCGGCTCGTGAGTCTCTTGGCGCGGGCGTCGTAGTCCCGTTAACCGACCACCATGTTGGTGCAGGCGGACCGGACCCTCAACCGCCGTACACCAGACTCGGCAGCCACAACCCGATCTGCGGGAACATGTACAGCAGGAAGATGGCGAGCACCTGGAGCACCATGAACGGCATCATCCCCAGGAAGATCTGGTTCAGCGTCACGTGCGCCGGCGCCACGCCCTTCAGATAGAACGCCGCCATCGCCACCGGCGGCGACAGGAACGCCGTCTGCAGGTTGAGCGCCACCAGCAGGCCGAAGAAGAGCGGATCAATTTGGAAGTGCGTCAGCAGCGGGAGGAAGATCGGCATGAAGATGATGATGATTTCGGTCCATTCCAGCGGCCAGCCCAGCAGGAAGATGATGACCTGCGCCAGGAGCGTGAATTGCAACGGCGACAAGTCGAGCGAGGTCACCCACGTATTGACGATCTCCTGGCCGCCCAGCAGCGCGAACCCCGCGGCGAAAATCCCCGACCCGACGAACAGCCAGCACACCATCGCGCTGGTCCTTGCGGTGAGGAAGACCGCCTCCTTGAGCATCCTCATATTGAACTGTCCGTAGAGGACCGCCAGTACCAACCCTCCGAACGATCCCATCGCCGCCGCCTCGGTCGGCGTCGCCAGGCCGGCGATGATGCTGCCGAGCACCCCGAGGATCAGGAGCGCCAGCGGGAAGAACGACCCCAGCATCATCTTGAAGACCTCGAGCCGGGTAAAGGAGAAGTACGCATAGAATACCGCGACGCTCGCCAGGCAGAGACCAAGGACAATCCAGTACCACATCGCTGCGGGCCTGCGCGTCGCCGGCGTCTTGTCGGGGGAGGCGCCAGCTGCCGGGGCCGCCTCCTTCACCGTTTCGGCAGGCGCCTCCTCGGCGACGGTGCCCGGCGGTTCCTTCAGTCCGCTGGCTTCTTCCGGTTCCTGCAAGCCCCCGGTTTCGGCCTGGGTTGCCTCGTCCTCCGCCGCAATGCCCATCGCGACCACGCCCTCGGGCACCGCTTCCTTGGGCGCCGTCACGCCGAGATAGATCGAGCCCATGAGCAGCACGGCCGCCAGCGCCGGCAGCAGCGAAATTCCCAGATGCCTGAGCACTATGGACCTCGGGACGTCGGCGTTTCGCTTGCCCACGATCGAGCCGGTCAGCCCCACCACGGCGTTGCTGCCGTCCCGGGAGAGGACTTCCATGAATTTGGGAAGCTCCACGCGCTTGTCTTCCTCGGACAGCGGCGGCGCCGCGCTGGGCTTGAGTTTCGCGTAGATGATGATGGCACCGATGTAGAGCGATGCCAGCATGATGCCCGGGAAGAAGGCGCCTGCGTAGAGCTGCATCACCGAAACGCCGGCGACGGCGCCATAGAGGATCAGGAGCACCGACGGCGGGATCAGGATGCCGAGGGTGCCGCCCGCGGTCACGGCGCCCGCCGCGAGCCGGATGCCGTATCCGGCCTTGAGCATCGCCGGAAACGCGAGCAGGCCCATGAGCGTCACCACCGCGCCGATGATGCCGGAAGCGCATGCGAAGATCGCGCAGGTCACAACCGTTGCGACGGCCAACGATCCGGGTATGAACGAGGACGCCAGGTGCAGGCTCTTGAACAGGCGCTCGATCAGGTTGGCGCGCTCGACCAGGTAGCCCATGAAGACGAACAGGGGGACCGAGATCAGCACGTCGTTGTTCATGACCCAATAGGCGCGCTGCACCATCAGTTCGAGTGTATGCTGAACCGCCGTCGACGGGTCCGCGCTGTGGTAGGCGAACCAGGTGAACATCGTGCCCAGGCCCATCAGCGTGAACGCGGTGGGAAAGCCGAGCATGATCGCCACGACGATCAGCCCCAGCATCAGGAGGCCCAGGTGGCCGTTGGTCATGTGCTCCGGCGACGGCATCGCCACGAACAGACCAATGACGACCAGCGCCATCATGGCAAGTCCGAACCAGACCCCTTTTTTCATTTGTGGTCCTTTTCCCTCGCGGTGATGATCTCATCGAGCTTGGCGATGTCCTCGTCCTTGACGTGCAGCAATTCCTTCAGCTTTTCGACGTCGACTTCCTCCACGTCTTCCTCGCGCGAGGGCCACTTGCCTTCCTTGAGGCAAATAACGCAGCGGATCATTTCCACGATGCCCTGTATCAGCAGGAAGCCACCGGCGACCGGGATGACGGTCTTGAACGGGTAGATCGGCGGGCCTTCGGCGGTGATGCTCGAGTGCTCCAGGATCCTCCAGGAATCGCCGGCATAGATGTAGCCGGCCCAGCAGAGCGCGACCACCCCGGGCAGGAAGAACACGAAGTACAGCGTCAGATCGAGGGCGGCCTGCGCCCGCGGCGGGAAGAAGCCGTATAAAACATCGCCGCGAACGTGGCCGTTCCGGGACAGCGTGTACGCGCCCGCCATCATGAACAGGGCTCCGTACATCATGAGCGTGACGTCGAAGGCCCAGGGATGCGGTTCGTCGAGCGCGTACCGCGAGAATATTTCATAGGTGATGAGAAGGGTGAGCGACACGATGAACCAGGAAAACGTTTTCCCGACGAAGGTGCTGATCTTGTCGATGATAAGCAGACTTTTCTGCATGTTCGACCTTTCAAACATCAGCCATCCGGGCACCGCCCGGATGGCTGATGGAGGATGCTGGAAAAACCGTTAGCCTTTCTTTACGCCCTTCTTCGGCGCTTCTTCCTTGGCGCCGTGGTAATAATTATGCGCCATGCGCCGGCCGACGTTGGTATCCATGTCCCAGCTCACCGCGCGCTTGGCGAACGCTTTCTGCGATGCGATGATCTCCTTGAACAGGGGGTTCTCCGCCGACTTCTTCTCCACGATCACGTCGTACACTTCCAGCTGCTTTTTCAGGATCGCGTCGGGGGTCTTGTAGAACTTCACGTTTTGCTTGGTCTGCATCTCGATGTAGTCCTTCGAGTAGCGATCGATCGCCTTCCACGACATGTCGGCCGAGGCCGCTTCCACGCAGACCTCGATGAGCGCTTTCAACTTGTCGGGCAGCTCATTGAACTTGGTCTTGTTGAACAGGATCTCGAAAGACTCCGCGTTCTGGTGGTAGCTCTGCAGCATGCACACCTTGGACACGTCCGGGAAGCCGAGCAGGCGGTCGGAGCTGGCGTTGTTGAACTCCGCCCCCTCGAGGAGGCCGCGGTCCAGCGCCGGCACGATCTCGCCGCCGGGCAGCGCGTTGACCGCCGCGCCCATCATGGTGTACATGTCGACGGAAATCCCCACGGTGCGGAATTTCATGCCCTTGATGTCCTCCAGCTTGGTGATCGGCTTCTTGAACCAGCCGAACGGCTGCGTCGCCATCGGCCCGTAGGCGAACGAAACCACGTTCGCGCCGATGGACTCGTAGATCTTCGCCAGCAGTTGCTTGCCGCCGCCGTACTTGTGCCAGGCCAGCTGCATGTTGGCGTCCATGCCGAAGCCGGGGCTCGACCCCCACAGCGCCAGGGCATTCTGCTTGCCGTAGTGATAGACAAAAACGCCGTGGCCGCCGTCGAGCGTGCCCTTGGACACCGCATCCAGCAGGGCGAAGGCCGGCACCACGGATCCCGCCGGCAGCACCTCGATCTTGAGATCCCCGCCGGACGAGTCGTTGACCTTCTTGGCGAAGTCGAGGGCGTACTCGTGGAAAATGTCCTTGCTCGGCCAGGTGCTCTGCCAGCGCATCGCAATCGGCCCCGCCGACTTGGCGATCGATGGGAAGCCCAGTGTCGCGGCGCCGGCAGTCGCTACGGCGGCCCCGGCGAGGAACTTGCGGCGTGATACGCACGTCTTCTTTGTGTCTGTGCTCGGTTTCTTCTTTGACATAATTTCCCCCCCCCGTGTGGTAATGAAAAAACTGTCTGCCACAACCCGATCCGGATGCTTTCCCCGATGACCTGTTTCCTGATCTCCCCCCTTTCTGCCATCCCGTCAAAGACAATGGAGGAACCACCACCCCGTTTCCCCTCTCGCTCGGAGGAGAGAAAGACCGGCGGACTGCTCCATGGATGATGGGTACGGCGTTTTATTTTATTTTATTCGCCGGCACCTCGTCCGAGGAGTGGGTGGAATTGGTTGGTCATGAGATCACGGCCATGTAGCATTACTGCATGAATGGCAAAGGAATGAAGTAAAACAGCGTAACAAGCGTTTAGATAGCACAAGCGGACGAAATGTGTCAACAGAAAACGGCTACGGGGCGGCATCGGCAACTAAGTACTCCGCTTCATAAATACGGTGTCGCACCGAGAGCGTCGACTCGCCGCTCGAATGCAACCGTAATTGTGAAACGGAGTACTAAGCGCGCCGCGGCCCGCTGGCTCGCGATCATCTTACGGCGATCCGCCCGGGGATCGTCCTGCGGCTCAGGGGATTTTCACAAAGTTGGACGCTCTTTAGGCAACGCGGTCGCGGGGTTCCCGCCCGGCGAAGATGGCATCCAGATTGTCGAGCGCGCGGAACCCCATCGCGTCTCTCGTTTCCT
>Ga0209002_10004236_pt1 | contig 11327 bp, 10 predicted proteins | sample Rifsed16ft2_FD_184010 | JGI IMG/M metagenome (GOLD analysis project Ga0209002, IMG submission 184010) | Soil microbial communities from Rifle, Colorado, USA - sediment 16ft 2 (version 2) | ecosystem: Environmental > Terrestrial > Deep subsurface > Rock core/Sediment | place: Rifle, Colorado...
CCGCGGGACCTCCGAAGGATGCACTTCCCACTCGGCACGCGGGCGCAATCACGGGTAGACTGGACGGCATGATGCTCGAGCATCCGTGGACCGCTGCGCCCGCGCCCGGCACCGTCATCGAGGTGGCTCCTGGCATCCGATGGCTGCGCATGCCGCTGCCATTCCAGCTCGACCACATCAACCTCTGGCTCCTCGACGATGGCGACGGCTTCACCGTCGTCGACACCGGCGTGGGGGTCGACGCGACCCGCGAGCTGTGGGAGCGGATCTTCGCGATGGCGCTCGGCGGCCGGCCTATCACCCGCGTCATCCTCACCCACTTCCATCCCGACCACATCGGCAATGCCGCGTGGCTCACCGAGCGCTGGCCCGCCGATCTCTGGTGCACGCCGGCCGAGTACTTCGCGGCGCAGCACGCGTGGCGTTCGCGCGAGCCGGCCGACGTCGAGCGGCGCATCGAGCACTGGCGGCGCCACGGCATCAGGGACGAGGCGCTCGCGCGCCTGCGCAAGCGCGGCAATCACTATCCGGAGCTCGTGCCGTCTGTGGTGACCCGCTTCCGCGGCGTGCGCGAGGGCGACACGATGGCCATCGGCGATCGTCGGTGGCGCGTCTTCACGGCGCAGGGCCACTCGCCGGAGCATGCGTGCTTCTGGTGTCCCGAGGCCCGCGTCCTGATCTCCGGTGACCAGGTCCTGCCGAAGATCACCACGAACGTCAGCGTGTGGGCGGAGGAGCCGTGGGGCAATCCGCTGCGGCTCTATCTGGATTCACTCCGCCGCTTCGAGCCGATCGCGCCCGACACGCTGGTGCTCCCGTCGCACGGGCTGCCCTTCCGCGGGCTGCCCGCGCGCCTGCGTGCGCTCGTCGATCATCACGACGCACGGCTGGCCGAGTGCGCCGCGGGGCTCACCGAGCCGCGCACCGCCGCGGAGCTCCTCCCCCTGCTCTTCCGTCGCGAGCTCGACACCCACCAGCTCGCGTTCGCCATCGGCGAGGCGCTCGCTCACCTGCACTTCCTGGAAGCCGATGGCCGCGCGGTGCGCACCGTCGGCAACGACGGTCTCATTCGCTTCGGAAAGCGGTGACGCGACCGGTCAGGTGAATTAACGCTGGACGATTCCCGTGCCCGGCGTGAGATCCCACTCCGGGTACCGCAGACCCCGGATGAAGTCGATTTGCCCGTGGTGGTTGTTCTTGTGCGTGATCATGTGGCGCAGTTGCGTGGCCACGTTGCGGTCGGGCTGGGCTGGATCTGGCACCCGGTCGAGGCCGTCGGGCGTGAGACCGCGCAGCTTCTCCAGCGTGTCCTCGTGCAGCGCGGCGAGGTAGGCCCTGACGTCGTCGAGGCGGGGCGGCACCGCGCCCGCCCTCTTCAGGAACTGGTACGGCTCCCGCGGCCGGATATCCTTCGTCGTGCCCAGTCGCTGGCTCCACCCCTGGCTCGCCCACAGCTCTGGCCCGAGCCCTGTTGCGCGCCGCCCGAGTCGGTCGTCGACGCGCGCAACGTGCCATGCGATCTCGAGGATGGTGTTGGCGTGCGGCGCCGGCCGCCACGTGGCGTCGGCGTCGGTGAGCCCGCCGAGCGTCGCCATGAGCCGCTCGTGCACCTGCGTGAGCGCCTGTCGGATGAACGTGATCGCGTCCATGCTCCTCCTCGTCAGTTGATCTGCCGCGTCTTCGGGAATGTGCCGGGCGGATGCACGGGGGGACCGAGTTGACCCGTCACTTCGGGAGCATGCCCACGAGCGGATCGAGATTCTTGGGGTCGGGCTTGAGGGTGCCTGGCGGCACGCGCGTGATGAGCTCCACGACCTTGTCGTTGAAGGGTGTCGGGACGCCGACTTGACGCCCCTGCTCGGAGACGTAGCCGTTGAGGTATTGCACCTCGGTGCGGCGACCGCGCATCACGTCCTGGAGGAGCGAGGGGCGCCCGCCGGCCAGCTCCTTGGCCCGTTCGGCCATGTCGCGCTCGACGTCTGCGAGCCCACGGCCCTGGACGGCGTCGATGAAGCGCTGGGCCTCGATGCCCCAGATCGGCTCGACCTCGTGGCCGCGTGCGCGGCCCACCAGGATGGCCTCGGCGGCGAGATGGATGGCCACGCGGCGGACGCCGTCCCGCGTGCGCACCTCCGCCGATCCCAGTCCCGAGAGGCCGGCCAGGCCATTGGCCATGCAGTTGACGGACAGCTTGGACCAGCGTTCTCCCCAAAGGTTGGTGGTGACCTTGGTCGGGGCCACGTCGCACATGATCTTGGCCAGGCGCTCGGCGCGATCCGTCACCTTGCCGTCGTGCTCGCCGATCTTGAACCCGATGCCGCTCCGGTCGGTGCGGATGGCGTGGCCGGGCTCGTACATGCCGGCCCCGATGGTGATGACGCAGCCCAGGCACCGCTCGCGCCCGGCGAGCGCGGCCACCCGCTCGTCGTTGATGCCGTTCTGGAAATCCACGAGCACGCCGTCGGGCTTCTTCAAGTACTGGAGGGCGAGCGACACCGCCCACTCGGTGTCGTAGGACTTCACGGAGATGAAGACGGCGTCGAAGGGCTCGGCCACGGACTGAAGCTCGTGGATCTGCAGCGCCCGCACGGGGATGAGGTGCTCGCCACAGGTGCCGGACAGGCGGAGCCCAGTGTGCTTCATGGCCTGGACGTGGTCGGGCCACTGGTCGATCAGCGTGACGTCATGTCCGGCCTTGGTGAGAAGCCCTCCCACGACACTGCCGATCGCCCCGACCCCGATGATGCCAATCCGTGTGCCCATGGAGATCTCCTTTAGGATTGCCCCTCTCGCGGCGGGCTTGCCCGAGATAGCTTTGAGAGTGCCAGGTCGTATGGATCAAGCGCATACAGGCGGAGATACTTGAATTGACCCGGGAACAGCTCCGTCAGGCGTTCCTCATACGACTCTGCAGAGACGCTTCGCCACCCAGCTTCTCGATGAGACCTTGGGCGTTACGAGGGGCGATCTCGAGATAGTCCAGGTCAGCAGTGGTCCGTGGCAGACCGTAGTGCTGCGCAGCGACGAAGCCGCCGTGACAGTGAAGGACGACGGCCTCCGCCAGCTGGCCATCGACCTCTGAGAGAAACTCGCGCCACGGGGACGACAAATCATGGGACATAGCGGAGGTGATTCGCTGTCCAATCGGTCACTAGGTTCCAGTGCTTTGCCTCGTCAGACCGGTTAGCCTCCAGCCATCGACGCTCAGGCTCTCGCAGGGATGCCTTGCACAAGGTGTCTTCGTGAACAAGACGGCTTCGGTCGAGTTCCGCCTCAAGGGCGCCCAGCGCCACCCTCTTGGGCTCGTCGTGCGTCCGTTCAGCAAGATTGCGCGCCAAGTGAACCACAAAACCCAAACGATTCTGTAGGTTGCGCAGCTTCGCTTCCCGCACGAGCCACTCGCGGTCAACGTTCCAGTATTTCAGGACAAGCCATGGAAGGGCCTCGACGAGGCGTGCTTCGAGATCATGCTGGGCCAAGGCCGCCAAGAGAACATCGCTGGGGTTCTTTGGTTTCTGCTTTGGTGAACTCCGATGGGCAAACCCGGGATATCCCAACGCGGCAAGATCATTTACTAGAGTGTCGGCACTCACTCCGGGGCCGGGGACCAAGTGCGAATGCGGAAGCACGGTTGGGGGCAGGCCATAGACTTTCGCCGCCCGCCGAGCCAACTTGGGTGTGAGTCGCCGTGCGCCGTTCTCCAGCATGGCGAGGTAAGACTGCGAAACGCCTAGGCGGGCGGCCGCCTGCGTTTGCTTCAATCCCTTCGCAGTACGCCCCGCCTTTAGAACCTGAAAAGTCATGGCACAGGAAAGATTATCACAGAACTTGTAATAGTCTAGCAGACTTGCATGATGCATCAAGAACCGAATCGTCGCCAGCATACCTCCCTCTACCATTCGGACGCCGTCAGGCCAATGCGTCGAATTCAATACACCGGTTCTCCATTAAGTAGGGGCCGGAGCGGGCCGTGACCCTCCCTGTCACAGCAGGGATACATGCTGGCCGTCCCGGTTCGGAGACCGAGCAGCGCCCTCTATTTAATAGGAGGCCCTACATGCCCACGGTGGCCGACGTCGAGACGATCGCGAAGACCCTTGGCAGCATCCTGGCCGGCAAGCCCCAGCGCCACGGCGCGCTGACCGTCATCCCCATCCTGGCGCCCATGCAGACGGAGCCCGAGTGGCTCACCCTGGCCGAGGCCGGGGATTTCGTGCGCATCACGGAGGTGGACGACGAGGGCTCCGTGCCCGAGCTCCGCGTGGCCAACCTGGGAGACCTGCCGCTCCTGCTCCTGGACGGCGAGCAGCTGGTGGGCGCCAAGCAGAACCGCATCTTGCACATGACCGTGCTGGTGGCGGCGCAGAGCGAGGTGACCATCCCCGTGAGCTGCGTGGAGCGGGTTCGACTCTGCTAGACTCGCGCCCGTGCGGGCTTATGTCGCCGTCACGGACCGGGACTGGTACCGCTTCCTGCGGGACCGCCCCGATGTGGACGAGGTGAACTTCTGGCAGCCCGGCGGCAATCGACTGTTCAGAACACTCAAGCCCGGCGAACCCTTCCTGTTCAAACTCCACTACCCAGAGAACGTCATTGCTGGTGGAGGCTTCTTCACGCACGCCTCACTCCTCGACGCCAGCATCGCTTGGGACGCGTTCGGTTCGAAGAACGGGGCGCTCTCATATCCCGAGATGTGCCGGCGGATCGAGAGGTATCGCAGGGCACCCGTAGGACCGCATGCGCAGTACACGATCGGCTGCATCATTCTGCAAGAGCCTTTCTTCTTCCGTGAACGCGACTGGATCCCGGCCCCGGCTGATTTCAGCCGGCACATTGTCCAGGGCAAGACATACGATCTCGAGTCAGGTGTGGGTCGCCAGCTGTGGGAAGCTGTTCTTGAGCGCTATCGCTTCACTCGAGCCTCCGTTAGCGCCGAACCTGAGGGGCCCGTCCAGGGACGAGTCGTTTCAGTGTGGCAGCGGCTGGGGCAGGGCGCCTTCCGTGTGCTCGTCACTGACACGTATGAGCGCAGCTGCGCGGTGACACGCGAGAAGGCCTTGCCCGTCCTCGAAGCCGTGCATATCCAGCCAGTCGCTGAAGGTGGCCCGCACAGCATCAGCAACGGGCTGCTGCTCCGCTCCGACGTCCATACGCTCTACGATCGCGGGTACGTGACCATTGCGTCCGACCTTCGGTTCCGCGTCAGCCGTCGGCTCAAGAAGGATTTCGACAACGGCGAGCACTACTTCCAGCTAGACGGCAGCACTATCTGGGTGCCGCGAGGGGCCGATGAGCGCCCAAGGCGCGAGCTGCTCGAATGGCACGCCGACACGGTGTTTCGGGGCTAGAGCAGATGGCTGACCATCAGCGAGGGGTCGTTCCAGTCCTTCACCGAGGCCGAGTTGAAGCAGAACTGGTTCGAAATCCGCGACGGTGCTCGCCTCTGGACTATACGTCTCTTCCGTGAAGAATTCTTCGCTTCGCGCGGCCGCACAACGGTCTTACTACTCGGGCACGATCACGGAGTTCTGTGCGGCTGACTTAGACGAGATTTTTGCGCGAATGGTCCAGCGGAACGATTTCGATCTGACGGGAACCCAACGGGACGCATGGCTCGAGCAGGCCAAAATCCTCAAGCGCGTTCTGGCGGGCCGTCAAGGCACGCTCTACTTAGAGTTCACCATTCCCCGCATGGGTCGCCGAATCGATGCGCTTGTCATCATCGGACCGGTCATCTTCGTCCTTGAGTTCAAGGTCGGGGAACAGGCCTATTCGTCGCAGGACGTAGATCAAGTCGTCGACTACAGCCTGGACCTTCACAACTTTCATGAAGGCAGCCACCACGCATATATCGCGCCGGTGCTGATCTGCACTCAGGCGGACGGGAAGAACCAGCGTATCCCCGACACGCGTCCCTCGGACCGTCTGTTCGAGGTGTCGCGGACGAACTCCGACGGTTTGGGGTCGACGATTGAGCGAATCCTGAACCTCGTGGAGGCGCCGGACATTCGGATCGATCAATGGGAGGAGAGCGGTTACAAGCCCACTCCGACGATCATCGAAGCGACGCTAGCGCTCTATCGTGGCCATTCGGTCACCGAGATCTCACGGAGCGACGCCGGCGCCACAAATCTCAGTCAGACTGCAGGCACCGTCGCCTCCATCCTCGAGGAGGTCAAGGCGCGCTCGCAGAAGGCCATCTGCTTCGTGACCGGGGTTCCCGGAGCTGGCAAGACACTGGTCGGCCTCGACGCGGCGACGAAGCACATCGACCACACGGATGAGCTCTACAGCGTGTTCCTGTCAGGCAACGGCCCTCTCGTTGAGATCCTGCAGGAGGCCCTGGCACGGGACAAGATCCGTCAGGAACGCCTCCGAGGAAGGGTTGTCCGCAAGGGGGTAGCATTGAGCGAGGTCCGCGCATTCATTCAGAATGTCCACCACTTCCGCGACGAATGCCTCGTCGACGTGGAGAGGCCCCCGGTCGAGCATGTCGCCATCTTCGATGAAGCGCAGCGTGCCTGGAATCTGAAGCAGACGGCCGACTTCATGAAGCGCAAGAAGGGCCGCGCAGACTTCAGCCAGTCCGAGCCCGAGTTCCTCATCTCTTGCCTCGACCGGCACAAGGATTGGGCCGTGGTCATCTGTCTTGTGGGGGGCGGTCAGGAGATCAATACCGGTGAGGCAGGAATCGGCGAGTGGCTGAGGGCGTTGGGCCGATCATTTCCGGAATGGCGGATCTACGTCTCTGACCGACTCGTGGACAGCGAGTACGGAGCGGGTCGGGTCCTTGAAGCCCTGCGGACCCGAGAGCACGTGGTGTTCAAATCGGACCTCCACCTTTCTACGTCGGTCCGGTCGTTTCGGAGCGAGAAGGTGTCAAAGCTGGTGAAGGAGCTTCTGGACTTGGAGCTCGATGCGGCCCTCGAGACTTTGCAGCTCGTGCAGGAGCGCTACCCGATCGTGCTGACCCGGGATCTGAACACCGCCCGGCGATGGCTCCGCGGCAAGGCTCGGGGTTCGGAACGGTATGGCATCGTGGTGTCGTCCGAGGCTGAACGTCTGAAACCGCATGCGCTGGACGTCAAGACTCCCGTCAACCCCGTGCACTGGTTCCTCAACGACAAGGACAATGTTCGCTCGTCCTACTATCTGGAGGACGTCGCCACGGAGTTCCATGTTCAGGGCCTTGAGCTGGACTGGACCTGCGTAGTCTGGGATGCGGACTTCCGGTATACGCCCAAAGGGTGGCAGCACTGGTCCTTTCGCGGAAACGGCTGGCAGCGGATGCTCTCACCCGAGAGGCAGATGTATCTAAAGAATGCTTACCGAGTCCTGCTGACCAGAGCCCGGCAGGGCATGGTGGTGGTCGTTCCGCGGGGCGATGACGAAGATCTAACCAGAAATCCCGCCTACTATGACCAGACATTCGACTATCTCAGTCGCTCTGGAATGTTGTTGATCTAGGGGCACCGCCCGTCCGCTCGGGAGCGGGGTACCCGCGCCGCCCCGGTTTATGCTTGCCGGCGCCTATGGTAAGGTGAGCGGCCATGCGCAGCGGAAGCGCCTACGTCGCCGGTCTGATGGACGGCCGCACCGTGTATCTCGACGGCGAGCCGGTCAAGGACGTCACGGTCCATCCCGCGTTTGCCGAGCCGATCAAGGGGATCGCCCGGACGTACGACCGCGCGCGCGCGGCCGCGGCGGATCCGGCGCTCACCTTTGCCGAGCTGGGGACCGAACGGCGCCACAGCAACATGTGGCTCGTCCCGCGCTCGGCCGAGGACCTCGGCGCGCGACGGCGCGTCCACCGCTTTTGGGCGGAGCCCTCGTACGGACTGATGGGCCGCACGCCCGACCACGTCGCGTGCGTGTTGACGGCGTTCGCGGGGTGGCGCCAGCTCTTCGACCGGGGCGGGGCGCGCTTCGGCGACCACGTCGTGCGGTGCTACGAGCGCGCGCGCGATGAGGATCTCTACGTCACCTACGCGATCGTGCCGCCTCAGATCGACCGCTCGCAGCCCGCCCATCGGCAACCCGAGCCGTTTCTGTATCCGGGGGTCGTGGCCGAGCGTGAGGGCGGCATCGTCGTCCGCGGCGCCCAGGCCATCGCGACCTCCGCGGTGCTCGCGGACTGGCTGTTCCTCAGCTACATCACGCCGCTTGTTCCGGGCGACGAGGACTACGCGCTGTCGTTCGTCGTGCCGATGGCCGCCGAGGGCCTGCGCCTCTACCCGCGGCGGCCCTTCGCCGGGATCGCGACGAGCGTCTACGACTACCCGCTCTCCTCGCGCTTCGACGAGGTCGATGCGACGGTCGTATTCCACGACGTGTTCGTGCCCTGGGAGCAGGTGTTCGTCTACCGGAACGTGGACCTCGTCAACGCCCAGTTCCACGAGTCGCCCTCGCACACGCTCGCGAACTTTCAGTCGCTCGTGCGCTTCTCGGTGAAGCTCGAGTTCATGGCCGGGCTCGCCATGAAGCTGGTCGAGCTCCACAGCAACGAGAAGAACGCGGCCGCCCAGGCCACGCTCGGCGGCGACATCGCCGCGCTCTGCGCGAGCTTCGACGCGCTCGTCCAGGCGGCCGAGCGCGTCCCGCTGGTGCTGGACGGGGTGGCCCGCCCGCACCCCCAGTACATCTATGCCGGCATGAGCCTCCAGCGCCGGCTCATCGTGGACATGATGCGGACGCTCCGCGAGCTGGCGGGCGGAGCCTTCCAGGCCGTGCCCTCGTCCGAGGCGAGCTTCACGAGCCCGGAGAGCCGGGCGGACACGGAGCGCTACTACCGGTCGGGCGTGGCGAACGCGCGCGACCGGATCAAGCTGATCAAGCTCATCTGGGACTTCGTCGGCACGGAGTTCGGCGGCCGCCAGCTGCAGTACGAGATGTTCTACTCGGCGGCGCAACCCGTGGTGAACACGCGGATGTTCAAGGCCTACGATTGGCCGGCCGCCAAGGCCGCCGTCGACCGCTGCCTCGGCGAGTACTGAGCCCGTGGCCACGCTCGGCCTCGTCAACATCGGCGCCCTCGCGACGGGCGTGCTGTCGGCGCCGCGGCTCGAGGCCGAAGCGATCCTGGTCGAGAGCGGGCTGATCGCGGCTGTCGGCGCGGCTTCGAGGACCGCCGCGGCGGCGGCCGACGTCGTCGTGGACTGCCAGGGCACGACGGTCATGCCCGGGCTCATCGACTCCCACTGCCACGTGGTCCTCGGCGACTACACGCCGCGCCAGAAGACGGTGGACTTCCTCGACTCCTACGTCCACGGCGGGATCACGAGCGTCGTGTCCGCCGGCGAAGGGGTCCACGCTCCCGGCCGTCCTCACGATCCGGTGGCGGCGAAAGCGATCGCGATCGCGGCGGCGATGTGCTTCGCGAACTTTCACCCGAACGGCATGAAGGTGAACGCGGGCTCGGTCGTGCTCGAGCCCGGGCTCACCGACGACGACTTCGCCGAGATGGCGCGCCACGGCGTGCGCCACGCCAAGTACGGCTTCGGCGGCTACGCCCACCCGCGGGACGGCGAGCCGGACGTGCGCCGGGCGCAGAAGCACGGGCTCTGCGTCATGTCCCACTCGGGCGGCAACTCGATCCCGGGCTCGAGCCCGATCAGTCACGACGTGCTCCTGCATCTGCGGCCCGACGTCTGCGGTCACGTGAACGGCGGGACCACGTCGCTCGACGAGGACGGCCTCGCGACGATCATCCGCGAGACCGGCATGGCCTTGCAGATCGTGCAGGCCGGCAACCTCCGCTCGGCGCTCTACATTCTGAAGCTTGCGCGCGAGGCGGGCGCGCTCGAGCGCGTGTGCCTCGCGAGCGACACGCCGACGGGGACGGGCGTCATGCCGATGGGGGTGATCAAGACCATCTGCGAGATCGCCTCGCTCGGCGACCTCGCGCCGGAGATCGCGATCGCGCTCGCCACCGGCAACAACACGCGCGCGTTCCGCCTGGCCACGGGCACGGGAACGCTGGCCGTCGGCGCCCCCGCCGACCTCGTCGTTTGCGACGCGCCCGCCGCCTCGAAGGCGCGCGATGCGTTCGGGGCGATCGCGCGCGGTGACATCCCTGGCATCTCCTGCGTGATCATCGATGGACACGTGCGGACGGGGCGGAGCCGCAACAGCCCGCTCGCCACGCGCCTCGCCGCGTTCAAGGGCGTCTCGGTGCCCGGCGCCGGCCACTGATCAAGGACGGTGCCGGGCGCGGACGAGGACGAGGTCTAGGTGAGCCCCCTCACCCTGCCCTCTCCCCCTCACGGGGGAGAGGGTTCAGTTTGCAAGCGATCCAACGCTTCCGGGACGTCTACTCCGAAGTCCGCGATCTGAACGCTGGGATTTCCGCTACCACGCTTACAGTCTCCGGATCGCGCGTGAATGCGATCTGATACTGCAAGACCGCCTGCCCACTCATGGATTGGACTGATCCCTCTCCCCCACCGGGGGAGAGGGCAGGGTGAGGGGGCGAGCCGCTGGCCTGATTCGGGAATGTATCCTCCTTGCGACATTGACAAGGTGCGAGTGCGCGGCGAGACTTGGGCCGTGGACCCTGAGATGCGCGAGGCACTCGACCGGTTGGGCGCCGACCTGCGCGGCGAGATTCGGGCGGGCGACACCGAGACGCGCGCTTACGTCGACGAGCGCTTCCAAACCTCCGAGTCCGGGATGCGCGCCTATATCGACGAGCGCCTCCAGCTGAATACCGGGAGCCTCCTCCACGAAATGCGTGAGTCGGAATCGAGGACGCGCCGCTACTTCGATGTCGTGGGCGAGTCGCTTCGTGGCAGTATCCGTGGCGTCGCCGAGCTCGTGGCGCTTTCGACCGAAGGGTCGAAGCGGCGGGATGACGAGCAGGCGGGGCGGATCGACGGTCTCGAGAGCAGGGTCGTGCGGCTTGAGGTGCGTGTCTTGAGCCTCAAAGACAACCGGAAGCCCCGCCGGCCACGCCGGCGGCGGTAGCCCCGGGCGGTGACGGCCAACGGTTCGACGCTCAGGGTCGGATTCATCGGCGCCGGTTTCTCCGCGCGCCTGCACGCCGAGGCCTATCACCAGGTCCGAGGCGTGGACGTGGCGCTCACGCGGGTCGCGGCCGCCCGGCCGGAGCGGGCCGCGCGGTTCGCCGAGGAGTTCGGCGTCACGACAGTCGCGGCCAACGCCGAAGAGGTGATCGCCGCGCCGGACGTGGACGTGGTCGACCTCTGCGTGCCGACGGCGCTCCACGCGCCCCTCGCCATCAAAGCGGCCCGGGCCGGCAAGCACGTGATCATCGAGAAGCCGCTCACGGGCTGCTTCGCGCCGCCCTCGACGCCGCGCAAGGAGATGCT
>Ga0209002_10004241_pt1 | contig 11324 bp, 7 predicted proteins | sample Rifsed16ft2_FD_184010 | JGI IMG/M metagenome (GOLD analysis project Ga0209002, IMG submission 184010) | Soil microbial communities from Rifle, Colorado, USA - sediment 16ft 2 (version 2) | ecosystem: Environmental > Terrestrial > Deep subsurface > Rock core/Sediment | place: Rifle, Colorado...
CCACATCGGGAAATGGTCCACCCCTTCATAATCCGTGACCCTTTCAATCTCATAGGTATTCAAATCATAGATCCAGATCTCCTGGGCCATCCCCCCTTTGTAGCGCTTCCAGGTGCGGAAGTCCCGGAAAGTCCGGCAATAGGCAATTTTTTTTCCGTCCGGTGAAAAAGAGGCCAGTCCACCTTCTGGGACAGGCAAAGGCTCTGCCAATCCACCTTCTACCGGAATGCCGTACAGTTTTCCCAACCAACTGCTAAATGTCTCTCTTCGGGAGCGGAACAGCACCTTACTTCCGTCTGGAAACCAGTCTAAGACCATATCTTCATACCCCATTCTCTCTGCGGTCCTTTCACCCCCTGGGTGATAGGTCAATCTCTTCGGCTCCCCTCCTGCAGAGGGTAGAAGATATACATTCCTGGTTCCGTCATACTCAGCAGTAAAGGCTATCTGTTTCCCATCCGGGGAAAATTTGGGGAAAAATTCTAAGCCGGGATGGTTAGTCAACTTCCAGGCGGTTCCCCCTTGGCTATTGACGTTCCAGAGGTCTCCGGCGTAGACGAAGACGATCTGGTCTTGATGTATATCTGGAAAGCGCAAGAGCCGGCCTTCTTCGGCAAAAGCTATTGAAAGAAGAAACAAACTGGCTACGACAAAACAGAATATCCTTACTATCCGCATTTCCGCTCCTTGTTTAATCCTCAAACCTGTCTTGCAAAACTTTGGTTTCATTATTGCTCAAGACGAATCTATTTCCTACAAAAACAACTATCCTACAAACTACCAATACTGCAAAATACGCTGAAAGTTTCACCCCTGCAATTCCTATTTATTCAGACAGGCCAACTCTGAGATGGCAGTAACTTTACCCTCAAAATCTGATTACGTGTGAAAATAGAAAGAAGCCTATTAGGCTGAATTGACTGGAAAATAAATAGACCGGGATATGTACTCCAATCCCCAGGTCAATACTTTAGTTGAGTAAGGTTATCCTAGGTCTATAAACTCTTGAATAGTGGCGTGTATCTCTTCCTTGCCCTTAAGCTTGTCCGGATAAGAGACAATCTTCAAGGGTAAAGGGACCGGGGAAGTCAACTGCAGCTTCTCCCTCAAAAAAAACCTTATCCCTTCCTCCAGCCTCTTGGCCAAGGACTTAGCCCCCTCCTGAGGTGTTTCCGCCAAAAGTAGACCCAAACGGTTTTCTTCGAAACCTGAAACCAGGTCTGTCTCCCTGACAGAGCTGCTGATAAACTCGCGCAGTTCTTTCAAATATCCGCCGCGCTGGAGGGGAGAAAACTTCGCCAGAAACTTAGGTCTGGACTCTGCCAAACTGGCTAGGTCCAAAATGACTAAAGAGAGAAACTCACAGTATCTCTCCGCCCGCTTGAGCTCCTTTAGGGCTTGCAAGCCAAAGTTGCGGTGTGACTTGAAGAGTTCCTCAAAACTTCGGTTAAGATTTTGTTTCCCATCCTTGGGTTGAACTAACATAGTTTTCCTCCTGGTAAATTCACTTGTCTGTTTAGAAATTAAATCTAGCGGCATTACTTTAGAACCTCTGAAAACTTTTGGTCAAAACTGTCCACTGTGGGGACTGCTTTGCAGCTATAGCTGGCGAGAGCTATTTCTGTCATCTGGAATGGAAACCAACCTATAAGCTATCAGGCTTAACGTGAGCAAAACTTATGCCACACAACCAATAAGCCAAAGAGAGGCGGAATCGGGGTGGTTGGGGCTGAGGATTTATCTGGACTCTTTTAGCAGGACAGAGCTTTAAGTCTAAATTCAGGGAGAGGCGAGCTTAGCCGGTAGCGGACAACTATGTGCAAATCTGTTCATAAATAGTGCAACTGGCTAAATAGTGGGGAAAATCATTCCCCTCCCAAATTGTACTCTTTGATCTTATAAAGTAATGAACGGTAGGAAATCTCTAATATATCGGCTGCTTTCCGTCGATTCCAATTAGTTTTATTTAAGACTTCGGCAATTAGCCTTTTCTCTTCTCGGGCTACGGTTTCACTGATTCTCTTTTTCAGAGAGTAGCCTTTTTCTTTAGGCAAACCGACCGAAGGAGCACTTTCCTCTGGCAAAGGAGAGGTGTAGAGCTTGAGAATGTCCGGAATTACCCCTTCATCTTCCCTGACTACAATCTGCTTTATCAGATTTTCTAACTGTCGGACATTTCCAGGCCAGTTGTATTCCTGCAGAATCTTCATACTCCGGGGGGTCAGGTTGCGAATAATCTTGTTGTAGAACAGGTCGTATCTCCTCAAGAAAAACTCTATTAGGAGAGGGACATCGATTCTTCTTTCCCGCAGGGGAGGCAGGTGAATGGTGATTTCGTTTAACCGGTAATACAGGTCGTCTCGGATGGCCTGGGTCTCCAGGGCTTTTTCTAAGTTGCGGTTGGTGGCACAGATTATTCTGACGTCCACTTTGATGGGCTGTATCCCCCCCACCCGCATGAATTCCTGCTGCTCTAGAACCTGCAAGAGCTTGGACTGCAAATCTAAATGCATATCCCCGATTTCATCTAAGAAGATAGTCCCCTTGTTGGCGATCTCAAAACGACCAGGTTTATTCTTGTGAGCCCCGGTAAAAGCCCCTTTGTCATATCCGAATAGCTCCGCTTCCAATAAATCTCTGGGGATGGCGGCACAGTTGACTTTGATGAAAGGCTCATTAGCCCTAGAAGAGAGGGCGTGAATTTTTCTGGCAACGATTTCTTTGCCGGTTCCTGATTCCCCTCGAACCAATACGGTCAAATCCGAATCGGCAATCTGTTCGATGATGCTCCGGATCTGGGTCATAATGGGGGAATCTCCAATTAAGACATCCCGGTCACTTTTCTCAGTCAACTCTTTTCGCAGGGTGAAGACTTCTCTCTTTAACCGGTTTTTCTCCAAGGCATTCTGCAGGTGAATCTCGACTTCCTTGATATCAAAGGGCTTATTGATGAATTCAGAAGCTCCTTTGCGAATGGATTCCACCACGTTTTGAGTATCTCCATGGCCTGAGAGCATGATCACATCTAACTCGGAGTCTAAAGATTTGATCTTTTCCAAGACTTCCAGTCCGGACATATTGGGCATCTTGATGTCCAAGAGAACTAGCTCTGGCTTCCGGGTAGAGACCAGCTCAATCCCCTCCTGGCCATCCCGGGCAGATAAGATTTCGAAGTTGGGGGAGAGCCCCTCGGTTAAAGCCCAGCTCACTTTGGGGTCATCGTCGATTACTAAGAGCCTGATTTTTTCCTTAGCCATTATGCTTGTTATCGGCAAATTTCAAGTTCACTTCTCTTCAATTTAATTCAAGGGGAGAAAGAGCTGAAAGAGAGTTCCCTTGCTAACTTTACTTTCGACTTGCCAGAAGCCATTGTGAGCCTTTATCACTCGGTCAACCACAGCCAATCCCAGGCCGCTGCCACCTTCTTTGGTGGTAAAATAGCGCTCGCAAATTTTAGCCAGATTCTGTTTGGATATTCCGCAGCCCGTGTCCTGGAATGAAAGCTGCAGGAATTCCTGCCGCCGCTCTTCTACCCAGGCTAAACGACCGGAAACAGACAATCTCCCTCCTTGCGGCATGCTCTCCAATGCATTGATTAGGATATTCAGAAAAGCCTCCAGAATAGTCTTTTCATTCACCAAAAGGGAGGGTAGATCAGCCGGGTATTCCCTTAGCAGTTGTATCTTCTTGGAGGATAAGTCAGGAGTTATTAATTTTAGGGCCTTATCCAGAATCGAAGCTATGGGTTTCCTCTCCGGCTGGTAACTCTCCGGCTTGGAGAAGTTGACTAATTCTTTAACCAAGTCTGCTAAACGCATTACTTCCTGCTCGGCTGAGGAGAGCAGCTCCTGCCGGTTTTGGTCGGCTAATTTTTTCTCCCGCAGGATCTGCAGGGAGCTTTTGATGTTGGTCAAAGGCTTTTTCAAATCGTGAGAAATCTCAGAGATGAGGTTTCCCATGGTTATCAACCGGGTACTATTTAAGAGCGCCTTCTGCCTTTCGTATATAGAAGCGGCCTGGGAAGCCACAATCGAGATTATTTCCTTTTGGGCCTGGCTGATAGGATGGCCAGAAGAACTACCCACACAGAAGACTCCGTGCAGGGACCCTTCCCCCAGAATCGGTACTGCTGCCAGAGTACCTAATTTAAGCTCTGGCCCGGACTCCGCCGCCTGTTTTTTCTCGATTTTATTCTTAAGTTTGTCTAATTGAAAGAGTTCTCCTTTGCCAAAGGGTATTTCTAACTGCATAATTCTAGCCAACTCTAAGACCCCTTCTTTATGTTTTAACTGGAGGCTCTCTTCTTTTTCGTTCCAGGTAAACCAGAGACAATAATCTATCGAGACAACGTTTTTTAAACGGGTGTAAATGAAATGAGCTACTTCCCTAAACTCCCCTAAGGTGGAAAGCCCGCTGGCGACCTCGTATAGAACCGCCAGCTGGTTGGCTTTATTTTTAACTAGGTTAAAATGATAGGCATCATCAATGGCCACAGCAGCTTGGGAGGCAAAAGTGGTCAAAAGCCTCAGGTCATCAGCGCTGAAAGCAGAACCGTCCAGCTTGTTGTTAAGATTGATCACCCCTATGGTCTTATTCTGGATTCTTAAGGGGACTGACAGAAGTGAGCGAGTTTCATATTTGGCCTTGTTGATTCTCTTGAAACGGGGATCGGACTCAACATCTTCTACCATCAAAGGGGTCCCTTTTTCGGCCACGTAGCCGGCGATGCTGTCCCCCAGTTTGAGAGTGGTCTCACGGATTATATCCGGATCTAATCCGATGGCAGCCTCAATCTTGAGTTCTTTCTTGTTCTGATCCAATAGCATTATCGAGCCGATCTTGGCTCCGATTACCCTGGTAGCCAACTCCAAAAGAGCAGGGAGCAATTCCTTAAGTTCGACTGTAGTGGAAATGGACTTGCTGGCCTGGTATAAGGCGTCTAGCTCCTGAACCCTTTTCTGAAGGACCTGATTGGTGGCTTCTAGCTCAGCCAGTAAGCTATTTTTCTCCTGGTCTGCCTTTCTCTTCTGCAGTCCCCTTTGGATGGTCAGCTTCAAGTCTTCCAATTCCAGGGGCTTTAAAAGATAGTCATAAGCCCCCAGGGAAATAGCTTTAACCGCTGATTCCAGCGAGCCATACCCGGTCATAAATACTACGACAGAATCTTTATCCCTTCCTTTGGCCGCTTTAAGCAGGTCAAAACCATCCATTCCAGGCATCTTTATGTCGGTGAGCACCAAGTCGTACGAATCCGATTCGACTTCCTTGACCGCAGCGCTGGCTTCTACTACCGCTTTGGTCTGGTAGCCCAGATCAGACAGTAAACGGGACAAAGATTGACACATCCTCTCTTCGTCGTCGACGATTAGTATCTTGCCAGTCGATAGTTTGCGAGTCATAGTTTGCTTTAAGGTCTAATTTAATGGCAAGCGTATTAAAAAGCTGGCTCCACCCTCAGGGAGGTTTTTGGCTTCTATGGTCCCCTGGTGATCCTGTATGATTCTGCGACAAATGGATAACCCTAACCCGGTCCCTTTCCCTTTTTCCTTGGTGGTATAAAAGGGGATAAAGACCTTCTTCAGATCCTCCTCCGGGATACCCACCCCACTGTCTTTGAACACTATTTCTAAACTCCCATTTCTTTGTCCCAGCATGACACTGATTTTTCCACCTGGGGGGGTGAAATCTCTGGAATTCATCAGCAGATTGAGAAAAACCTGCTTGAGTTCTTCCTGTCTGGCAGAGATTACAGCCGGTGAAGAGGCTATGCGTTTCTCCAGGGTGATTCTGCGCTCTTGGAAGTCCGACTGCACCAAATCCAGAGTCTGGTTTAAGACCGAAGTCACATCCGTGGGTTTGAATTCTTCTTTCTTCTGGGGCTGGTATAGATTCAAGAGCTCCTGGATGATTTTGGCCACCCGGCCCAATTCCTCTTTGACGACTTTGATATATTCCAAAGATGCCTGGTTCTTGTGGCTTTCCTGTTTTAAGAGGGCTAAGTAATTCTTGATTATGCCTAAGGGGTTGTTAATTTCATGGGCCAGAGAGGCGGCCAATTCTCCTAAGGCCGCCAGTTTCTCCTTTTCGGCCAATTGGTTTTGGGCTTTCTGAACTTCCAGATTGGCAGATTTGACCCTCTGATAGAGTCGAGCATTTTCCAGGGTGACCGCCAAGTTGTTGACCAGGGTTGCCAAGAATTCAACGTCTGCCTTGTGGCAGTCTTCTTTCGAGGTCCGGGGTCCCAGGAACAGTATACCCAGAACTTTATCTTTTGATAAAAGAGGGAAACAGACTCCTATCTTTAGTTTCCTCAGCAAAACTAACTCTTCTGAAGCAGAGGGTAGAATCTGCTCTAACTCTGAGAAAATAACTGGTCTAGTCTTTCTGAAGAGTGTTTCCACCAGATGGCCAGTAGTGGAGATTGCCGGAAAAGGTGGAGAATGGTTCATCCCCTGGGTGCGCCATAGACTAAGTTCTTCTTCCTGGCCCACCGCGGCCACCACGATGGCAGCTGAGCTGGACCCAGCTTGGTCCACACAGACTGAAAGAATGGAATCTAACAGCTTTTCCAATTCTAAGACGGAATTTAGCTGCCGGCTGATTTCAAAAATAGTGTGGAGATCGAAGATTTTCTGCTTTAAGCGGCAGTTGGCTTCGGTTAGCTCTTTAATGGTTGATTCTATGGCAGCTTCAAGCCGCCCCCAAATTTCTATCTGACCTTCCATTTTATCAACAACTCTTTGGCTATTTATTTCCCGCTTCCCTGTGGGAGCTAAATTACTTGGCGATTAGATAACTATTTTGCTCTCCAAAATCAAGCAAAATGCCTGTCTGCCACACCCTTGGCCGTGTGATCACACTATATAAATCGGCAGATTGAGATTTCCTCTGTATGGATGGGGCCTAGTTTTTAAGAGGCGAACCCTTCTACAATCTTAAGCAGGATAAAAGATTAAGGAAATTCAATGATATCTGGTGTCAGGAGACTCTCTCCAGATTTTTCTTGGCAGTCTCTTCGTTATAGATTCTGATTCTGTTCTCTGCTCTCTTGAACGCTGCCAGAGCTCTGGGTATATCGATCTCTTTGGCTCTGGACTCGATTCTCTCTCTGGCTCGCTCAACTGCTTTCTCTGCCCGCTCCAAGTCTATTTGGCTGGCTGGCTCGACCGCATCGGCTAACAGAGTTGCCCGGTTGTGGGTGACTTCCAAGAAGCCGCCGGAGACTGCATAGAATATCTTATCCCGGTTTTTGTCTGTGACAGTGAGCTTCCCCGGCTGAAGTGAGGTGATAATCGGGGCGTGGTCAGTTAAGATTTCCAAATAGCCGACTGTGCCAGGGGCAATCACAGAAATAATCTGGTCTTCGAAGGCTACTTTTTCCGGGGTGACGATGGAGAGTTGGTACATTGGTTACAACTAGGTCTGAGAAATGGACTTGACTTTAAGTATTATGGTTCTGACTATCTTCATTACGCCACGCCTGCATATTTGGGAGTTTCTGTAGATAGAACTTGACTCTTGTCGATAGTCACATCAGAGGTTCCCGAAAAGACTATCTCGTCACCAACCCCTTCTTTAACCTCTCCCCCTTCTCGAAAACCTCCTCGATCGGCCCAACCATATAAAAAGCCTGCTCCGGAATCTCATCCATCTGGCCTTCCATAATCATCTTGAACCCTTTGATCGTATCCGAAAGCTTCACAAACCGGCCAGCCGTGCCGGTGAACGCCTCTGCCACAAACATGGGCTGAGACAGAAACTTTTGAATCTTTCTGGCTCTGGCGACGTTGAGCTTGTCCTCCTCGGAGAGCTCATCAATACCCAAAATGGCTATTATATCCTGCAGGTCTTTGTACCTCTGTAAAATCTTCTGAACTTGCCTGGCCACGGTATAATGCTCTTGGCCGATGACTCTAGGGTCCAAGATACGGGAAGTGGAGACCAAGGGGTCTACGGCTGGATAGATCCCCAGCTCTGAGATTTGCCGAGATAGGGCAGTAACCGCATCTAAGTGTGAGAATGTGGTAGCTGGCGCCGGGTCCGTAAAGTCGTCGGCTGGCACGTAGATGGCTTGGACTGAAGTGATAGAGCCAGATTTAGTAGAGGTGATTCTTTCCTGTAAAGCTCCCATTTCCGTTCCCAAGGTAGGCTGATACCCAACTGCGGAAGGCATCCGTCCCAAAAGCGCGGAGACTTCTGAGCCGGCTTGGACGAATCTGAATATGTTATCAATGAATAAAAGCACATCCTGATGCTCTACATCCCGGAAATACTCTGCCATAGTCAAACCGGAGAGACCCACTCTCAACCTGGCTCCCGGCGGCTCATTCATCTGGCCGAAGACCAAGCAAGTCTTGGAGATAACGCCAGACTCCTTCATCTCCAGCCAGAGGTCGTTGCCTTCCCTGGTTCTTTCTCCCACTCCGCAGAAAACTGAGTAGCCTCCATGCTCGGTGGCAATGTTTCTGATTAGCTCCATCACGATAACGGTCTTGCCTACCCCGGCTCCGCCGAAGAGTCCGACCTTGCCGCCCTTTGGGTAAGGCTCCAGCAAGTCGATGACTTTGATGCCGGTTTCGAAGAGTGAAGTCTTGGTCTCCTGCTCTTCAAAGGAAGGTGGAGCCCTGTGGATGGGGGAGCGCAAATTCGAATCCTGGAGAGGACCCAGCTCGTCAATCGGATCTCCTAAGAGGTTGAAAAGTCTGCCTAAAGTCTTGGGGCCTACCGGAACTGTAATCGGCCCACCAGTATCGACTGCCTCCATTCCGCGGACCAGACCGTCAGTGGAGGAGAGCGCCACGCACCTGACCATATTGTCCCCTAAGTGCATGGACACCTCTACGGTTAGATCAATTTTTCTTTTTTCGTCTTTGATTTTTATGGCATTTAGGATATTGGGCAATTCATCCGGCGGAAATTCGATATCCACGGTCGGACCAATCACCTGCTTGACCTTACCTGCCTTCATACCACTCCTTCTATCTGGAAAAATGGAATTCTTTGGTTTTGATTCCTGATTAGTTTCCAATTTCATATACGTAATAGTTTTATTTCAGCGCTTCTGCCCCAGAGGTGATTTCTAACATCTCCTTGGTGATGGAAGCCTGGCGCGCCTTGTTGCGCACCAGAGTTAAATCCTCGATCATCTCCTCGGCATTTTTGGTAGCCGCCCCCATGGAAATCATCCGGGCCGCCAGTTCCGAGGCATAAGCCTCGGCTAAGACCGTTTGTATCTTGGTAACACAGTAGCGGGGGAGAATCTCGGCATAGATTTCAGCTGGATTTGGTTCAAAGATATAATCAGAGAAAAGTTTTCTCTTTTTGGACTGGGGTTTTTCTAGGTTGAGGAACTTTTCTACCAATACCTTGCGAGAAGCAATGCTGATAAAGTGAGTGTAAATCAGCCAGACTTCATCTAATTCTCCACTTTGAAACCAGATCACCAGTTTATTGGCCAAGCTCTTGATCTGGATAAAAGAAATCTTTCCTCCCCACTCCGGGATTCTATGCTTAATCTTCCATTTTCTCCTGCGGTAGTAATCTACCCCTTTTCGGCCGACCAAGATTAGCTCTATTTTATCCAGAGGATAATTCTTGAGGAAACGGTCTGCGGCTTGAAATAAATTAGTATTGTAAGAGCCGCACAACCCCCTATCTGCCGCCACTACCACCAGACCGGTTCTTTTTACTTCCCTCTCTTGGTATAAAGGGTGAGTAAAATCAGTCGAGGCGCTGGCCAAATTTTCTAAGATCTGCCTCATCTTGCGGGCATAGGGCTGGGACTGCTCTGCCTTGGCCTGGGCCCTTCTCAAGCGGGCGGCTGCCACCATCTCCATGGCCTTGGTTATCTGCTTGATATTTTCTACTGAGTGGATTCTTTTGCGGATATCCCTAAGAGTTGCCATTTTGTTTATTTAACTGTTTTGAGCCACCCTTGGCCTTACTTGGGAGATGGCCTCCAGAAGTCTTGGGAGCCTGAGCCTTGCCGTTTTCCTGTGGACACTCCCAGCTACAGGAGATTATTCTTTTCTGGTCGTAAATTTTCTCTGGCTTGTTGTCTTTCATTTTATACTGTGCCTGGTTTTGAATTCCCCCTTGAATTTCTGCACCGCCTTAAATCTCGAATGGATGACATTACTAGTTGCTACCTTTCACTCCCTCGGTTCTTCATAAGGGTTCAATGGCATTTCATCAAGACCCAACTTCTCAACAGCCTCTGATACCTTCACGGCACCCCATTTATGCAACAGCAAGTGCCAGATTCGGATTGGACTGGTGGGATGCCAGAAAAACCGTTCTTCTGGTTTATCCCTACAAACAAGATGCAATAGAGTTTCCAAATCATAATCGTAAAAGAAAATCCAATCCTCTCTCTCAGTCCTATCTCGTGCTTCGCTCATTTTTTTCTTCAATTCATCACTTTTTATGTTCGTTTCTATCAAAACCGTAAAACCAATAGCCAACCACTTCGCCTCAATAAAACTCCCAAGAAGCTTTGCATTCTTCACAAAAGGGCGTGCATATTCCCGAACTTTGACATTTTTGTGCTCTGCTTCACTTAACAGCTCTTCACCAAATCCGCGAATAGCAGCCTCAATCGGATTTTTATCAATATCTTCCCAATCTGATTTTTCACAACTAAGAGTTTCCTCAAAAGAACAAGATATTCTGCTTTTGTAGTATACCACATTCTTGGACCGAATAGTCCCTAAAACCTTATCATCTGATGTGATTAAAACTACCTGTGAACAACACATGTTTGGATAGCGTATCGGGTCATTCAGAAGACGTGGGCCGAAATGCCTCCACATCTCAATTGGCTCAGACCCAGGAAAAGGCGAAACCACTTTTAATTGCAATTGCAGAGGATGTAAGGTATACCAGTCAGATTTGCAAAACTCAAAGAAAAGACTCGGTTCATTGCCTTTGATAGCATCAGAAGGAAATTCCTCCCAATTTCTTAAAGAAAATTTTGGCATATTGTCTCCGCTTACACCTGTTTTGTCTGGGTCAGCAAAAGGACGTAAGTCATCTGTGAGTAAAAGATTTATTGGTGCAAATGGTCTCACCCCAATTTCCTCACTTCCCCAACCTATTCTCCTCCAAAAGATTTCTATGCAATCAAAAGAATAAAACGGGCTAGGATTGTTTTGCGTCTCCAAGAGAAATTTTACTTCCCGTGAAGGACGCCTGAGTTTCCAGTTTAATTCGTGCGAATATGTGCCCGCATGCCCAATTTTTTTGATACGGCCTCTTTTTCTCAAGAGTTTCCACCCTGACTCTAACGCTTTCCAAAGAGCAGCACCAATAATGCCTGCTATGAG
>Ga0209002_10004242_pt1 | contig 11323 bp, 11 predicted proteins | sample Rifsed16ft2_FD_184010 | JGI IMG/M metagenome (GOLD analysis project Ga0209002, IMG submission 184010) | Soil microbial communities from Rifle, Colorado, USA - sediment 16ft 2 (version 2) | ecosystem: Environmental > Terrestrial > Deep subsurface > Rock core/Sediment | place: Rifle, Colorado...
GAGCCACGAGTTGGCCATGTTGTTGCCGTCGCCGATCCACGCCACGACCTTGCCGTCCCAGCCGCCCACGTGCTCGCGCATGGTGAACAGGTCGGTGAGCACCTGGCACGGGTGCAGGAGGTCGGTGAGACCGTTGATCACGGGGACTCCGGACCACCGGGCGAATTCCACCACGTCCTTGTGCCGGTTGGCCCGGATCACCACCGCGTCCACGTCTGGCAGGTCTTCCAGGATTTCCAGCGCAATGGTCCCGTTGCCCGCCATCACGTGCGGGTCGTCGAAGGCGTGAATGAACGTCGCCTCCACGCCAGGGTAGGCGCGCTCCTGAAACGTCTGCCACCACCGCTCGAACGGGACTTTGATCACGCGCCCTCCGAGCCGCTCGATGGCTTCGACCTTCGTCTCCGGCGCGGTGTCCGGCGCGACGACGGTGCAAGGGATGCCCAACTCGCGTGCGCGCCACGCCACGCCCTGCGCCATATTTCCGGCCGAGGCGGTGAGCACCCCGCGCGCCAGCTGCTCCTTGGGCATGTGCGCCATCGCGTTCGCCGCGCCCCGAATCTTGAATGACCCAATGGGCTGAAGGTTTTCGAGCTTGAGATAAATCTCCGCCGGCGCGTCGAAAGTATTCAGCCGAACGAGCGGCGTGCGGATGGCTGAACCGACGATGAGGCGGCGGGCCTCTTGAACGTCGCCCAGGGAGCGAAGCATGGAAGTAAAGAATGCTCTTTTCACGGTGTTTAGAACTCTACCCACGCGCCGATTTCTACCTGCCGCGCCTTGCTGAACACATACTGCGCCGAGGCCAGATCCTCCACCGCTAAGCCGAGCGATTTGAACAAAGTGATTTCGTCCGGCGAGGTTCGCCCCGGCTTCGCGCCGACGAGCACTTCGCCAATCTCCGCCCGGATGTGCTCCGGCCCGATGGCGCCTTCCTTTGCGGCAAAGAGATAATCTCCGGCCTCGTTGAGCGTGGACTCGCGCCGGTCCACGAACAGGCTGGCGGCCGCCATCGTCGCCGTGTCCACCTCGCGCGTGGAGGGGATGCTGGAGCCGACCACGTTGAGATGTGCGCCGGGCGAAATCCACTCGCGCTTCAACACCGGTTCGCGGGCGTTCGTCGCCGTCACGATTAAGTCCGCGCCGCGCACGGCGGCCTCGGCGCTCTCCGCCGGCTCGACCGGAAACGCGAAGCGCGCCCGCATTTCGGCGGCAAATCTCTGCGCGTGCTCGAAACTCCGGCTCGCCACGCGGCAGCGCCGGATGGGCCGGGCGCACGCCATCGCCTCGATGTGCGTGTGCGCCTGCACGCCGGAGCCGAGGAGTGCCAGGTCGCCTGCGTCCTCGCGCGCCAGGAGTTTTGTCGCCACGCCCGACACAGCCGCGGTGCGGATGGCGGTGATGGCCGAGGCGTTCATCAGCGCCAATAGTTCACCCGTCTCCGCGCTGAAGAGCATTACGGTGCCCTGATGCGCATCCTTGCCTTTGGCCGTGTTCTGCGGGAAGACGCAGACCGCCTTCAAACCGTAAGCCGCGTTCGCGCCGCCGATGTAGGAGGGCATCAACCCCATCAACCCGGCGGCGTCCGGCGGGCGCACGACCATGCGCAGGGGGTTGTGCACCTGCCCGTTGGCGAGGGCTTTCATCGCCTCGGTCATGACGCCGATGCATTCCTCCATCGGCAGGAGCCTTTCAACTTCGGCATGGGTGAGGATGAGGATACTCATAGGTCTTCCTTCTTCACCTACGGCAAGGGCGGAAACAGGTCGCCTATCGCGTCGCGTTCCTCTTTCGACAACTTCATCTCTATCGCCTTCTTCGCCGGCTCGAGATGCTCCGGCTTGCGCGGGCCGAGGATGGGCGCGGTGACGAGCGGGTGGGCCATGACCCACGCGAGCGCGAGCGAGGCTATGTCGGTCCCCCGTTCCTCAGCATAAGCTTTCAGGGCCTCCAGACCCCGGTAGATTTTCTCGTCGAGCAGTTTTTGATACGGCTCAGGCCGCAGGGTCATGCGCGACCCAGCGGGGAATGGCTCGTCCCGCCTGTACTTGCCCGTCAGCCAGCCTCCGGCCAGCGGGCTGAAGGGCGTGTAGCCCAGCCCCTGATCGGCGCACAGCGGGAGCATTTCTTTCTCGTCCGCCCGGTCGAGCAGGCTGTAGGAGTTCTGCGCCCAGTCGAAGCGGGACAGGTTGTGCTTGTCGCTGATCCACAGCGCTTTCGTCATCAGCCACGCGGGCATGTTGGACGCGCCGAGGTAGCGCACTTTGCCCTGATGCACAAGGTCGTCCAGCGCACGGAGCGTCTCGTCGAGCGGCGTGGCCGGGTCGGGCGTCTCATGCGTCAAGTACATGTCGAGGTAGTCGGCGCCGAGGCGCTTCAGGCTGGCCTCGACCTGCTGCATGATGTGGCGGCGCGAGAGGCCCCAGTCATTCGGGCCATCCCCCACTGGGTTAAAGACTTTAGAACTCAGGATGAGCTGGTTGCGGACACGAGAACCTTTGGCCTTCAGCCAGTCGCCGATATAAGTTTCGCTCCGGCCGCCGCCGTAGGCGTTGGCCGTATCGAACCAGTTGATGCCCATCTCCCACGCGGCGTCCATGATGGCGAAAGCCTCTTCTTCTGTCTCGCCTTTGCCGAAGAACGCCGGCGCGCTGCCGATGCCGCCGAAGTTGCCGCAGCCGAGGCCCACAGGGGAGATTTTGAGTCCCGTGCGGCCAAGGTTTTTGTATTCCATTTTGATCATCGTTTCAGTTCACGCTCATTGTAGCCATAATTGTGCTCAGGGGCAACGGGAGCCAGCCAGACTAAAGTAGAAATTCTACCGTCGCGTCCGCCAGCACGTCCATCGCGTCCACGACGGGCAGGCGGGTGAAAATCGGGTCGGCAAACGCAGTCAGGTCGCTGCACCCCAGGAGGATCGAGTCGGCTTCACTTTCGAGGCGACGCAGGACCGGGCGCAGAAGAGCATTCGGGTCGGGCGCGTGATGAAGGGTATCCAATAGCACTTGTGTGATGGTCCTCTGCTCGGCTTCGGTGGGGAGGAGATATGAGACGGCCCGGGCTTCGAGCTCCTTCTGATAAAGGCCAAGCGACCGCATAGGCGCCGTGCAGATCAGCGCCGGACGACGGTATCCCTCCTGTTTGAGGCGCGAGACGGTTTCGGCGATGAGATGGATATAGGGCAAGCCCGCGCGGGCCACGATGTCGGGCAGGTAGGCCTGCAGGGTGTTGCAGGGCATCACAATCGCTTCGGCGCCGGCCTGAGCCAATCGGCGCACGCCGTCTTCAAGCATCACCCGCAACCGATCTACTTCGGGGCCGCTCGTCGCGCCGTCGAGCATCACCCGCTCAATCCCGGCTTCCATGGGAACGCTGTAGATGAGCAAAGCCGGTTGGTCGCCCATTCGCCGCTCCGCATATCTGCGGACGACGCTCTGATAAAACGCGGCGGTTGACCCCGGCCCCACGCCGCCGACGACGCCTATCGTTATGCCCACGCGAGTCTGCTCCGCCGTGTGGATATTGCCGACCCGATTTGCTTTTTTAGCGCGGGGGAGTGTATCATGTCCCCCGCTGACTGGCAAACATTTGACGACAGAAGCGCGTGTTTATGTCCGATACTCCAATTGCCGTAGGGCAGAATGCCCCGTTGTTTTCTTTGCCGGCCCACACCGGCCTCAGCCCGCTCAGTCTGGCCGAGCTGCGCGGCAGAATTGTCGTGCTTGCCTTTTACGTCCTGGACTTCACCAGCACCTGACGCGGCGAGCTCCGGTCGTTGCAGGCGAACCTCTCCCGCTTCGAGGAGCTTAACGCCCAGGTGCTGGGCATCAGCGTGGACAGCGTTTATTCGCACGGCGCCTTTTCCGAGCAGTTGGGCGGTATCACGTTCCCGCTGCTGGCCGATTTCCACCCTAAGGGCGAGGTCGTCCGGCAGTACGGGTTGTGGCGCGAGGACAAAGGCTACAGCCGCCGCGCGATGATCGTCGTGGATCGCGAGGGCATCGTGCGCCATAGTGAGGTGATCCCGCAGGGCGCGCCGGACGTGGAGAAGGTGCTGGAGGTCGTGCGGTCCATTGACAGGAGTTCATTGCCGATGGCTGACGGCCAGTAAACGGCAATTTCTAATGGGTCATTTGGAAAAGGAGATTCCCATGAATAAAAATGATGAGTCCATTGATGTCAGTATGGTTGAGGCTCACGCGGGCATCAAGGTCCTGCGGGGCGGCGGCGGCGGGCGCGGCTGGAATGGCATCCGTTACAAGCAGGGGTTGTCCGCCCGGAACTGCGGCGCCCAGGCGCTGTCCATCAACGTCGCCACTGTGCCGCCGGGCGCGATCGCCTACGCCCACATCCACGATGGGTTTGAAGTTATGCTCTACATCGTGCAGGGCCGGGTGCGCCACGACTTTGGCGAGGGGCTGAAGCACTCGGTGATTAACGAAGCGGGGGATTTCATCTACATCGAGCCGGGCGTCCCGCACGAGGTCTTCAACATTGGCGATGGGCTGCTGGTAGCGTTTGTGGCCCGCTCGACGGCGGACGAGTGGGACAAAATTATCAACTACCCCTCTCAATACCGCCCGGTTGAAGGACAGGCCGAGGCGATGCCTGTTTCCTCCGCCGCCGCGTAAGCGGGATGTGACGCCTTACTTTTACCTCTGTTTCTATAAAACTCTGGCATGGCCCAACCCTGGGCGAAAACTTACATAGGAGGAGGTGATGGTCGCACGCGGATAGACGTAGGTCACGATCACCAGGCACGCATCGGTTTTGATTTTGACAAGGAGGAGGACCCACCATGTTCAAACGCTTACCCAGGTTCACACCGCTGATCGGATGGCCTGTCATCGCCGCCCTCGTGCTCTCAGCCTGTGGCGGCGGTGCGGCGACCACAGCGGCTCCGCAGCCGACCGCCGCGCCGACGGAGGCGCCGCAAGGCCCGATCAAGATCGCCATTATGGGACCGTTCACCGGCCCGGCGGCTTCCATCGGCGTCGAGCAACTCAACTTCGCCCGCCTGGCTGTGGCCGACTTCAATAAGGCGATGGGAACGAATATCGAGCTGCTGGAGGAAGATACGCAGCTCGACCCGGCCATCGCGACGACGGTGGCGCAGAAGTTGGTCGCCGATCAAGCTCTGTACGCCGTGATTGGCCCGTCGGGCAGCCAGGAGGTCGAGGCCTCGGCGACCCTCTTCGAGGAGGCGAAACTGGCCCACGTTTCGCCCTCGGCCACGCGCCCCTCGCTCACCCAGTCGGGCTATAAAACCTTCTTCCGCGTCGTGCCCAACGACTCGGTCCAAGGCCCGACGGACGCGCACTTCATCGCGGATACGCTCAAGGCCAAGTCGGTGTTCATCATTGACGACCAGTCGTCGTATTCGGCCAGCCTCGCGGAGGGAGTCGCTCAGGAACTCAGCGGGATGGACGTCACCACGGCGCGCGAATCGGTCACGCAGGAAGATACCGATTTCTCGGCGCTCGTGACGAAGATCAAGGCGGCCAACGCTGAGGTGGTCTTTTTCCCCGGCCAGATCGCCTCGCAGGGCGCGCAACTCTGGAAACAGATGCGCGAGCAGGGCGTCACGGCGACGCTGATGGGCGGCGACGGCTTCAACTCCCCCGACCTGATCGCCGACGGCGCAAACGAAGGCTCCTTCGTCTCCAACTTTGCGCCTGACATCAACGGTGTTCCGGAAGCCGCCGATGTGATCAAGGCCTACCAGGAGCAGTACGGGGATTTTGGCTCGTTCGGCCCGCCGACTTACGTTGCGGCCCAGGTCGTGCTCGAAGCCGTGTCGAACGCCATGAAAGCGGGAGCCCTGACCCGCGAAGCCGTGCTGGCCGAAGTCGCCAAAGTCAAGATCGCGAAGAGCCTCCTCGGTACGCCGATGGAGTTCGACGCCAACGGCGACGTGAAAGGCGCGCAATTCTACGTCTTCCAGGCGCAAAGCGGCCAGTTCACGCTCGTCACGCAGACGACCGAATTGACCGGGCCTCAGAAGGCGGTCAAGATCGCCATCATGGGCCCGTTCACCGGCCCGGCGGCCTCCATTGGCGTCGAGCAGCTGAACTTCGCCCGACTTGCCGTGGCGCTGCACAACCTCGCCGGCGGAGTCCCGATCCAACTGATCGAGGAGGATACCCAACTCGATCCCGCCATTGCGACGACCGCGGCCCAGAAACTGGCGGCGGATCCCGACATTCTCGCCATCATCGGGCCGTCGGGCAGCCAGGAAGTGCAGGCCTCGGCCGCTATCCTCGGGGACGCCGGGGTGGTGCACGTCTCGCCCTCGGCCACACGCCCGACCCTGACGGCAGAAGGCGACCAACGCGAGGCGGCGAAGACGTTCTTCCGCGTCGTGCCCAACGACTCGGTGCAAGGCCCGACGGACGCCAATCTCATCCTGAACGTCCTCCAGGCGACCTCGGCGTTCATCATTGACGACCAATCGTCGTATTCGGCGAGCCTGAGCGACATCGTCGAAGAGGTTGTGAAGGACGCGGGCATCACGGTCGCGCGCGAATCGGTCACGCAGGACGACACCGACTTCTCGGCGCTCGTGACGAAGATCAAGGCGGCGAAAGCCGACGTGGTCTTCTTCCCCGGCCAGATCGCCTCGCAGGGCGCGCAACTGTGGTCACAGATGCGCGAGCAGGGGGTGCAGGCCACGCTGGTTGGCGGCGACGGCTTCAACTCGCCCGACCTCGTCGCCAACGGCGCCAACGAGGGATCGTACGTCACCAACTTCGCCCCTGACATTACCAGCATCGCTGAAGCGGCGGAGGTGGCGAAGGCTTACAAAGACCAGTACGGTGACTTCGGCGCCTTCGGCCCGCCCACCTATGTGGCCGCGCAGGTGCTCATCGAGGCCATCGCGCGCGCCGCCCAGTCGGGGAATCTCACGCGGGAGGGCGTGCTCGCCGAAGTCGCGAAGACGAACATCGCCAAGAGCATCCTCGGCTCGCCCGTCGGGTTCGACGCCAACGGCGACGTGCAAGGCGCGCAGTTCTTCGTCTTCAAGGTGGAAGGCGGCAAGTTCGTGACGTTCACGCCGTAGGCTCGGTCGCCAGTCATCGGTGAACAGTGGTCAGTGAATAGGGATCAGCAGTCGGCCGTCAGAGGCCTCGGCGCTCTCTGACGGCTGGCTGCTGATCACGGATCACCGATCGCCGATCACTGATCGCTGATCAGGGAATGGATCTCTTCCTCGCCCAACTGCCTCAGCAACTTGTCAATGGCCTGACGCTTGGCGCCGTCTACGCACTGATTGCGTTGGGCTATTCGATGGTCTACGGCATTCTGCAACTGCTCAACTTCGCGCACGGCGATGTCTACATGGTCGGCGCGTTCATCGGCTTCGGCGTGATGACGGCGCTCCTGCCCCAAACCGGGCCGCTCCTTCCGGCGTGGCTCATCATTCTCGTCATGATGGTCACGGCCATGGCGGGGTGCGGCGTGCTGGGGATCGGCATTGAATGGTTCGCCTACCGCCCGCTGCGGAACGCGCCCCGGTTGGCCGCGCTCATCAGCGCGCTGGGCGTGTCGTTCTTCATTCAGAACGCCGTGCAACTCACGCTCGGCGCAAAGTTCCGCGCCTATCGCACCGACGCGCTCATCCCGGCGACGATTGGGTGGGACGTCGGCACGGCGCGGCTCTCGGCGGTGCGGCTGTTGGCGATGGTCGTCGCCGTGCTGTTGATGGTCGCGCTCACCTATCTGGTGCGCCGCACCCGGCTGGGCCGCGCGATGCGCGCGGTCGCGCTCGACCGCGAGGCTGCGGCGATGACCGGCGTGGACGCGGATCGCGTGATCGTCGCTACGTTCTTCATCGGCTCAGCGCTGGCGGGCGCGGCGGGGGTGCTCACCGGCATTGTCTTCACACGCATCTGGCACTTCATGGGCTTCACCGCCGGTCTAAAGGGTTTCACCGCGGCCGTCGTCGGCGGCATCGGCAGTATTCCGGGCGCGATGCTCGGCGGCTTTTTGCTCGGGCTGACCGAGGCGTTTGCCACCGGCTACATCTCTTCGACGTATAAGGACGTGATTGCCTTTATCGTGCTGGTCATCGTTTTGCTCGTGAGGCCGGGAGGCATTTTAGGAGCGATACAACCGCAGAAGGTGTGACCGGCGGCAGGCGGCGGAGGCCCTGAATGCGGCTCCGCGCCGCCCGTCGCTCGCGAAGCGTATGGAAAAATTCGGACGCGACGAATGGGTCGCGCAGGCTGAAGCGCGGCGCAAAGCGCGAGGCGCGCTGGGGCGCGTGACTGCACCCTGGGAGCGGCTGCCCCCCTGGGCGCGTTTCGCGTTGTTTGTCGTCCTCGCGGCTGCCGTGCCGCAACTGATCCACAACGATTACGTGATCCGCGTCGGCGGCAACTTTTTGCTCTACGGCGCGCTCGCGCTGGGCCTCAACGTCGTCGTCGGCTACGCGGGCTTGCTTGACCTCGGCTATGTCGCGTTTTACGGAATGGGCGGTTATACCTATGCCCTGCTCTCCTCGCCGCAGTTTGGCATCCACTGGCCCACTTGGGCGAGCATTCTTTTCGTCGTCGTCCTCTCGCTAGGGCTGGGCCTGTTGCTTGGCTCGCCCTCGCTGCGCCTCGTCGGGGACTACCTCGCCATCGTCACGCTCGGCTTCGGACAAATCTTCGTGCAACTGGCGACGAGTTTCGACCGCCTGCAGGTTCCGTGGAGCGACCAGCCGCTCAACCTCACGGGCGGCCCAAACGGCGTGGTCAACATTGACCCCATCCGCCTCTTCGACTTCGCGTTCAAGACCGTCGCGCACAATTACTACTTGCTGCTGGCGACGCTCGCTCTCATCGTGATAGGTTTGCACCATCTCAACCAATCCCGCGTGGGCCGGGCGTGGCGGGCGATGCGCGAAGACCCGCTGGCCGCCGAGGCGATGGGGATGCCGACCAAGCGTCTCAAGCTCCTGGCCTTCGCCCTGGGCGCGGCCATCGCCGGGTTGTTCGGCGCACTGTTCGGCGCGTGGCAGGGCAACGTCTTCCCCAGCAACTTCGGCGTGACGCTCCTCATCCTTCTCTATGCCATGGTCATCCTCGGCGGCCTCGGCAGTTTGGCGGGCGTGCTCATCGGCGCGTTCAGCCTCAGCGTCGTGCCGGAGATGCTGCGCGAAGTCGAGCTCTCGCGCTACCTCTTCTACCTCGGCGGATTGCTGGTGCTCGTCACGCGGCTGCGCCCGTGGCGGCACCTGGCGGCGGCGCTCGTCGGGACCATCGGCGGCGGCTATTTGCTCAAACTTGGCGTGACGAACTTCTGGCCCACGCTCGTCACCGCGCCTCAACCATCTGTGTCGCCGTTGGGCCGGATGGTTCAAAACTGGTTGATCATTCCGCCCAACGCAACCCTGATCGGGAATCTGGTTTTCGTGTTCGTCGTTTTGCTGCTGTTGTTCGTGGCCCGCGCGCAAAACGCTCTGGCCCGCGTGGTCGCGCTGATCCCCACCCTGTATTTGCTGGCCTTCGTGTGGGAGACGCGGCTCGCGCTGGAGCCGAGCATCACCCGCCTGTTGTTGCTCGGCGTGCTGCTCATCGTCCTCATGGTGTACCGGCCACAGGGGATTTTAGGACAGAGACGGGTGGAGATTGTTTGAATATCCAATGTCCCTCCTCGATCTCACCCATGTCCACAAACACTTCGGCGGCCTGCAGGTCGTCCATAACTTGTCGCTTGCCGTCAACGCCGGGGAAATCGTCAGCCTCATCGGCCCCAACGGCGCGGGCAAGACCACCGTCTTTAACCTGATCACCGGTCTCTATCGCCCGGAGCGGGGTGACATCCGGTTCAATGGGCAAAGCCTGCTCGGCCTGGAGCCGCACGCGATTACCTGGTGCGGCATCGCCCGCACGTTCCAGACCCTCCGCCTGTTCCTGAACATGAGCGTCATCGAAAATGTGATGGCCGCCGCCTATACGCGCACTCACGCGAACCTCGCCCAAATCGTCTTCCGCACCCCGGCCTTTCGCCGCGAAGAAGTGCGCATCCGCCAGATGGCCGAAGAGAAACTCGCCTTCTTCGGCGAGAGGCTCAAAGGCTACCGCCTCGACCAACCCGCCTACAGCCTCTCCTACGCCAACCGCCGCCGCCTCGAAATCGCCCGCGCCATGGCGACGGAGCCGAAACTGCTCCTGCTCGACGAGCCGGCCGCGGGCATGAACCCGAACGAGACGCTCGAAATCACCGAACTCATCGGCGAGCTGCGCGCGCGAGGGGGATACACCGTCCTCGTCATCGAGCACGACATGAAAGTGGTCGAGGGGATCTCCGACCGCGTCATCGCCCTCGACTACGGCGAAAAAATTGCCGAGGGCTCGTATCACGACGTGGCGACGAACGAGCGGGTGATTGAGGCCTATTTGGGCCGGAAAAGCGCGACGACCAAGTGACGCATGAGGCGTGACGGGTGACGTGACGCTCTCCACCTGGCATATGACACCGATACTCCGTCTGACGAACATCAATACCTTCTACGGCCCCATGCACATCCTCCAGGAGGTGAACATCGAAATTCTCGACGGAGAAATCGTATGTCTGCTGGGCGGGAACGCTTCGGGCAAGTCCACCACGCTCAAGACGATCCTGGGACTGGTGCGACCGGCGAGCGGCACGATCGAGTTTTACGGCGATGCGTGCCAGGACCGCCCGACTTCGTACCGCATTGAGCGCGGCATGGCCGTGGTGCCAGAAAACCGCCGCATCTTCAGCACGATGAGCGTGCTGGAGAACCTGCAAATGGGCGCGTACCTGCGGAGGGATGGCGAGGCGATTCGCGGCGACCTCGACCGCATGCTGGCGCTCTTCCCCCGGTTGAAAGACCGGCTTCATCAGGCCGGAGGCACGCTGAGCGGCGGCGAACAGCAAATGCTGGCGATCGGCCGCGCCCTCATGTCCCGCCCGAAATTGCTGTTGATGGACGAACCTTCCATGGGCCTCGCCCCCATCCTGGTGGAGCAAAACTTCGAGATCATCCAACAGATCAACCGGCAGGGCACGACGATTTTCATGGTGGAGCAAAACGCGAACATGGCGTTGTCCATTGCCCACCGGGGCTATGTCCTGCAGACCGGGCGCGTGGTGCTGGCGGACAAGGCAGAGAATTTGCTGAACAATGAATTGATGCGGAAGGCGTATCTTGGGCGGTGAGTCTCTCCCTTGCACCTCTGCTGTCATAAAGGAGCCTCGATAATACGATGTCGCTTCGCGACCGTTTCCCTATTTTCGAAAAGAAGACCTACTTCAACAGTTGCTCGCAGGGCGCGCTGTCCATAGACGGCTGGTGTTGGGGTACGCGGCG
>Ga0209002_10004244_pt1 | contig 11321 bp, 11 predicted proteins | sample Rifsed16ft2_FD_184010 | JGI IMG/M metagenome (GOLD analysis project Ga0209002, IMG submission 184010) | Soil microbial communities from Rifle, Colorado, USA - sediment 16ft 2 (version 2) | ecosystem: Environmental > Terrestrial > Deep subsurface > Rock core/Sediment | place: Rifle, Colorado...
TGTTCCATCCCAATAAAAACCGTACCATCGTCAAACCCGTAAACGCCGATCTTTCTCTGTGGCTCCCACTGGCCCAGAGTTTCCTGTCCACGTTTCAGGTGGAGATAATACTTATACGAAGTTGCGCCAAACTCTTCAGCGAGCCTGGGAATCTCCTCTACCTGGGCGTCGTTGGCCACCAGTGGTGTTAAAAAATAGTCCACCATCGAATGTTCATCCCCCAACTCTTGGAAAATGGGGATCACTTGGCTGAAGGGAACGCTGTCTTCAGGATCTTTGAACTGCTTGTAGCCCCGGCTGATGGTCGGGCTGGTCAGCATCATGCCCCAGGTGGTTACGCCGCCAGCCAGGGCCGCCTTGGTCTCGGAGATGAAGTCGTCCTCTAAGGAGCGATGGATTCCCAGATGGGTTTCCGGGTCGACCACTCCGGGAAGGACATAATTTTCCTTGGCGTCAATCGTCTTTTTTGCCGGCAGTCCGCTTAGATCGGTCGCGATGGCGGCGATTTTTTCCCCTTTGATGCCAATACTCCCCGAGATGACATCCGGTGGGATGACCAACTTTCCGTTCTGGATGACTAAATCGAACTCCATTGCTTTTGCGTCACTCATGAGCTTTCTTTTCCTTTCTACGAATTACTTTCTTTAGGATTCCTCCTGGTTACAACGAAAATGAATGGATTGTCAATTTCAAAAAGACTGAGAGCGCCGGCCGTCCTCGAAAGCCCTTTGATAAAGCTTCCTGACAGTTGCTTGCTCAGGGTCGGGCCGACTCTTGATGCGATTGTAAAACCGGTTCATTTTTTTACCGATCGGTTCCACCTGCTTGATAATAGTTCTTTCATCCACTCTGGTAAGACACCCCCCTTGAACCACGATCTCTCCATCGACCAGGACCGTGTCTACGGACCCACCCCCTTCGCAAAAGACCAATTGATGAATGATATTGTTTAGGGGATAAAACCGGAGTTGAGGCTTGAGGATGACAAGATCGGCGCGATAGCCCTTCTTGATCCTCCCAGTCTTCCCTCGCCAGGCAGGAACGGCGTTTGCGCCGTTGATCGTCCCCATCCGCAAAGCATCCAAGGCCGTGAGCCATTCTTCGGACTCCTCCGCAGTAAGGCGCGATAGAAATGCCGCCAGACGCATCTGGTCAAAAATGGAATAGGTGTCGCTGGTATCCCCGCCGTCGGTGCCAAGGGCGACGTTTACCCCGCGTTTTTTCATCTTGATGACCGGAGCGATGCCGCTTCCGAGTTTGAGATTGCTCGCCGGGTTGTGAACGGCGCTCGCGCCGGCAGCGGCCATGAGATCCATTCCCTTCTCGTCCAGCCAGACGCAGTGCGCCGCTGAAAGCCGATTGGAGAGAAAACCGAGCTTTTTTAGATGCTCCGGCAAACTCCTGCCATAAATCTTGCTGCTGGCCCAGCGCTGCAGTCTCGTCTCCAAAAGATGGGTGTGGATGCCCAAATCATACCGCTCAGCCATTTCGGCCACTTCTCTAAGTAAAGCATCACTGCAGTTCTGCGGCGAAGAGGGGCCTAACATGATTGCGGAGGTCCCGGAGGACTCTCTGACATGGGCCAAGACCTCCAGAACCTCTTCCCGCCAAGACTCCTCCTTCCTTGCTGAAGATCTCCCGCGAGGCGAAGCGATCACCTTGAGGAAGTCCTGGTCACGCAGCGACGCGGCAAGTACACCCCGGATGCCGGTTTTGTCGAAAGCAGCGAGAATGGCCCGCATCTTCGCCACGCTGAGTCCGGGTCGGGTGGAGAAGTGATCGACGACCGCCGTAATACCATGCTTCAGCATCTCAGCGCAGGCGAGCTTAGCCCCGGCTTCAATTTCTCGCGGCGTCAATCGGGCCATCTCTTCGGTCCGTGCCCGATAGCCACGCCAACTTTCCATCCGGACGTTGTCGCGCATGCTTCTTTGAAGAATCTCGGTCAAATGGGAATGGGCGTTCACCAATCCAGGCATAACGATTTTTCCCGAACAGTCGATCCGCTTCTCAATCCGACGTCCCGCTCTGACTCGATTTCCTATCTCGGCGATGACACCGTCCTGGACGAGGATCTGTTGCCCTTCTAAGACCGGTTTTCGCCTTTCGGGTGTTACCACTAAAGCATTTTCAAGAAGAATCGCCATGTCGATTTCTTATCTGGCATAAAGGCTTTGAATAAAGCCGCTTTGATCGAGCTCTCTAATGAAGCGCATATCCACCAGATCTTCGGCTTTAACCGTCTTTGCCTTCGGGTCCTTATCGGCCAGCGCATTCAAAACCGTCCTGATTCCCTCAAGGGTCGGGTACTGTTTACGGGGAAGCTGATCCTCGCTGACATATCGGTCGTAGCTTTTCTCCATGCTGTCTCTATCCTTCGCCTGTCCAAGGTACTTCGTAATCACTCTTATCCCGGTTTCACGATCGGTTTTGATCCGATGGACAGCCTCAACGTGGGATTTCAGATACCTTTTTACAATGTCGGGATTTTCGCGGATAAATCTTCGCGTGGTCACCGGAGCCGTATGCTGAAAGGCCAGGCCCAGAGTAGAGACATCGGCAAGGAGATTCAAACCGCTCTTCAGCGCCATAAGCATAGTCGGAGGTGGAAGCACAGTCGCCTGAATTCGGCCCGCGCCAAGAGCAGCCAAGCGGTCTGTCGTGCTGCCGAGTTGGATGATGGTAACGTCTTTTTCAGGGACCAGCCCCATTCTCTGAAGAGCAAAGCGCGCGACAAAATCCGAGGCTGAACCGAAGCGGCTGATAGCCACAGTGCCCCCCTTCAGTTGCTCGGCGGTTTTGATCTCGGATCGGCTAAGTAACCACCAGTCGAGAGTCACTGTGCCTCCAGCAATAAAAACCACGTCCGAACCCCCAAGATGGGCATTCACAGTCTCGGGACCGGCATTTTGGGATATGGCGGTATAACCTGATACCAACGCCATGAGCGCTGGCGTCCCTCCGGTAAAGTAGACGAGTTGAACCTCTAGTCCATTCCTGGCAAAGATTCCGGTCTCTTTTGCTACCCAACCTGGAAGCTGGTTGATGCTGATCGCGCTGTACCCTACAGTGAGCTGGGTGAGCTTTTGCCCGGAAACTGGAGTCGGAGGGACAATGAGCCATAATGAACTACAAAGAATTAGGAACTTTACAGCCTCTCGTGTTGACATCGGAATACCCCCTTTACCATTTGGTCATTACTGTGAGTCCTTTTCCGCCGGCAAGTCTCTGACCTAACCACCAACAACTCATCGAAGGGATCTTTCTATAGAAATCGGCCAACGGCTCTGATGGCACTGGCTGACCTGATCGACTGCGCCAAGATGTATGCTCTGGTAGCAATGGAAATTTGTCGGGCAGACTGAGATTCTCAGACTGCGTCAGTCAAGTATGTGACTCCATTTCTGGGAGATTTTTGCCCGCTCCTCGGGATCTAAGGCGTGAACCTTGGGATAATCGTTCATCCAACGGAAAGGCTTGCACGCGTCAATAATCGCCCTGGAGTTGGTAAAGTCTCCTTCCTTTCTCCTCTCCGGCGGGATTCTCGGATCAATGGGACTGCTCCAGCAGCCGCGCACGATCTCGATCGAAGTCTCCGGGTCACATCTCGTGGCCATCGCCCAAAGGACATCGGCCATGTTGGAGGGATCGATGTCGTCGTCGACCACGACGACGAAGCGCCCTAAATATCCCCCTTCGCGCGCCCCCAGGACCACATGCGCGGCTTGACGCGCGTGGCCACCGTACCGCTGGCGTAGCGAAATGACAATGAACAATCTCATCCCGGCCTCCATTTGCCACACGCCTTTGACATCTGTAACACCGCATTTCTCGATTTCATTCCAAATTTCCGCCGAGCGAAAGAGCAGGGAAAGATAACTATCCAACGGATAGATCTTGAAATCGCCTACGACCGTGATGATCGGGTCGTCGCGGAAATAGACCCGCTTGACGTGCACCACCGGAGCGGGCCGGGTGCCGGAGGCGTAATATCCGGTCCATTCGCCGAAAGGCCCCTCCGGCCTGGAGTCCACATCAGGCGGCGGCATCTCGCCCTCCAGGACGATCTCCGCATCTGCGGGGAGCGGCAGTCCGGTAAATTGCCCCGGCACGACCTGAACAGGCTCACCATGGATGTGTCCGGCGAAATCATACTCCGACACTCCCCAGGGAAGCCCCAGAGTGGCCGCGGCAAAGAGAACTGGCTCAATGCCGCACACAATGGCAACCGGGCAGCTCTGTTTCTTTTCCCAGTAACGCTCGGCGATGAGTCGGGTCTGCTTGCCCGGCGAGATATAAATGCTCACCGTTGAAGCGTCCTGGAGTTGCACCCTCGCGGTGCCCAAGTTCACCCAATTCCTCTCAGGGTCTCTCGTGATCACCGCGTCCTGCGTGCCAATGTACTTGCCGCCGTCCTCTTTATGGAGCTTGGGCGCTGGGAATTTGAAAACATCGATCTCTTTGCCTTGCACGACATTTTGCGTAAGCGGCCCTGAGCTTACGGACTGGGGCGGCAGCGATTTATAATTTTCCATCCGTTTCCGGATCGCATCCACCAGCGTCGGGCCTCGTAGAGTTTCAAGAAGGCCCAGTGCCTGGGCCGTTCGGCGCTGGGTTTGAAACATGTTGGTCAAGACGCGGTAACCTTTGGGATAGCCCGGGATATCGTCGAAAATCAAAGCCGGCGGCTCAGCTCCCATGCCTGAGACTTCAGAGATCCCCCCGATCTCCAGATCGGAGTCTGCGCCCTTGACCACCTTCAATTGACCCTTGGCCCGCCAGTCGTCGATCAATCCGCGTAAACCACGCATGGCTGCCTCCTTTTTTGCTATTCCTAATCTTCCTGCTCGGCGGGAAGAAGAAAAATTTCCTGTTCCTTTTGCTCCACCTTATAGCACCGGATGCGATAGCCGCTGCAATTCAATCCCTCTCCGGTTTCAATATCGAAGGTGAAGCCATGCTGCCCGCACCGGATCATCTTACTCCAGACCTGTCCTCTTTCCAGCGGCGCGGCCTCGTGAGGACACCTGCGCTGAACAGCGTACAAGAGCTCGGACGCCCTGAAAACCAACACCTCTTTGCCATCTGGAAGCGTCGCCACAAAATAACCATTCTCACCGAGATCACGTGTATGACCTACCGCAATTACTTTTTCTTCCATAAAAAGCCGTTTACATCCTTTCGCGATTCGACTCATTCCTCTTCAGCGATAAAGCCGCTGAACTATCCCACCCGCCTCCAACTCTTTAAGAAAACGGCTTTCGATAAAGACTTCCGGCTTGTACAGCTTGGCTTTCGGCTCCCTCTTAGCGATCTCAGTGAGCACATTTTGAATCCCCCTGACGTCAGCATAGGGCACTCTGGCCAACATCTCTCTGTAGTGTTGATAGGTCTCTTCGATAAGTCCGGGATCGCCAAGCCGAAGGAAAGCATCCAAAGACTTGAGGCTCGCCTCCTTCTGTGTCGTAAAGAAGTGAATCCCTTCAACAAAAGCTCTCATCGCCCGCCTGATAATCTCTTCGTTCCTGGAGATGGCAGAGGCCGTGGTGACGATGCAGGTATTGGGATAGGCCAGACTCAACTGCCCGGCTGTAACAAGCTCATTGAAGCCTGCCCTGCGGGCAATGCTTTCTGCCGGGGGACCGACGACCGTTCCCTGGACGGTGCCAGCCTTTAAAGCCGCATAACGGGCCGGTTGGCTGCCGATTTGAAGCAGGGCGACGTCTCGATCCGGAACAAGCCCCCACTTCTCAAGCGCATACCGAGCGACGAAATCAGTTGAAGAGCCGTAGCGGCTCACAGCCATTTTCCTTCCTTTCAAATCCTGGGGCCGCTTCACCTCAGGCGCAGAGATAATGCTGAAGTCCATGATGTTGACAAGCCCAGCAAGGATCAGTGTTTCAGCGCCCTGCAGGCGGGCGAGGATCGACGGTTCCCCGCTGACAATGGCGATCGGCACGTCGCCAGCAAGTAACGCCTGGATAACTCCAGTCCCCCCACCTATGAAGATCACGTTGGCGTCGAGGCCGCTTCTCTGAAAGATCCCGGCATCTTTGATCACCCGGACGATCGCCTGTGAAGCGGAGATCGACGAATAGGCCAGATTGAGCCGCATGGGCTTCTCCTGAGCCGCTCCCAGACCGATAAGGAGATAGAGCTGAAACGGGCCAGCCAGAAGCAGGAAAAAGAGCCGGGCTCTCACAGCGCCTCCCGCCATTCCGCCATGTTTGAATCAACCTCCCTCAGGAATTTCCGTGTCACGACTGGCGTAGATATAGCACCGCCGCCTCCCTAGCTGTCAAGCACTCCAAAGCCTGCCGCGAGAATGAGCTTAACATTACGACTCCTTACTCTTCTCGCTCAGCTGGTAGCAGCAGGAGAACTTCCGCTGGCTTGGGTCTTTGCACATCGGGTTGAGTCGATGAGGGTCAAGGGAGCCCCGATCGACTGGATTTCGACCCTGGACCCTATCATCGTCACTTTAGGTCCCATTGCCCTTGGCCCGAAGCCGCCTCATCCCAACGCCGCCAGGCTTCTGATTGACTACGTCCTCTCGCACGAGGGGCAAGTAGTCCTTCAGGGCTTCGAGCGTATTCCTTCCCGGTCAGACGTTAAACCAAGGACGGCGAGATTGGACCGGCGCCAGCTGCCTCTTCTTCCGCTGGACCCCAAATTGGGTCACGACATCAAAACTCATATGGATCGATTCCGCTCTTTCTTCGGACTTCAGAGATAAGCGAGTCCCGAACCGAAGTCCGGCTCCAGTCAGCGGGTTTTAAGGCCTCCTCAAGGTAAAGGCCTGCGCCGAGGGCGCTGGTTGGCCGTGAATAATCCGGGCCTAATGGTGCTCGGTGTGAAGGATATTTATCTTTTCTGTCGCCTCGACGTATCTCACGAAGCGGAGAAGCGCCTCGCGATGCCCAGCCCGGGCGCGCGGCATCGGACCTTTGCTCAGTTCTACCTTGGCGACAATAAAAGCCAGTCCTTCTTTTGTGAGCACCGCCTCAGCCGCAGCTTTGAAGGAATCTAAATCCCTTACAGTCTTCGCGCCGCTAACCCCGGCGCCTTGAGCCATGGCGGCTATATCGGCCGAGCCGGAAGTGGCCGTGGGATGGCTGCCTGTTCCCTCGTAGGCTTCGTTGTCGAAGACAAAGACCTTGAGGTTCGGAGCCGGGAAGGCTCCCAAGGTAGGCAAGGCAGAAAGCAGCATTAGAACGCTTCCGTCTGTGTCGAGAAGGATCACCTGGCGATGGGGAAGCACTTTCGCAAGCCCCAGGGCCACCGGTATGTGGTTACCCATGCCTGAACTGAAAAGATTGCCGTCGCGCGGACAGACATAAGCCCACTCCTCTGCAGTCCTGCCTAAAGAGACAATCACCAACTGGTCTTTGATATGCGGAACAAGGGCCTTAAGACAGTCTATTCGCTCCATTTTAGAGATCCTCCACGCAAACCTCGGCCCCCATGACCAGGGCCACATGATAGTTGGTGACGCTGAGAGTGGTGAGACAGCGCCGAATGGCCTGCCGGATGCAGTTTTCCTCCCTCACGATCAGGTAAGGGATGCGCAGGGCATCCAGAACCGGAATCATGGTTTGGCCATGGGCGACCGAGTACGAGAGCTTATCGCCGATGTCCCCGCGGTAAGGTATCATCATGAAGGCGGGAAGACCGACGCTCATACCCAAGCGGGCCAACTGATCGCAGGCCATTCTTACGCCCGTATTCTCCATGAGCATCACGGCCTTGACGCCACCCAACCAGGCGCCGCAGCAGAGGCCGACCCCGACTCCTTCGTTGGAACAAGGCATGGTGATAAAGTCCGGATCTTCCGAAAGACGAAAGTAGATATGTTTAAACCAGCTATCCGGCACAAAGGAGACAAACTTGACGCCAGCCTCCTTCAACCCGCCAACTACTTCGTTGATGACGCTTTCCTTCATCGATATTGTCCTTTCTGTTAGGAACCCAGCTCGCGCGCAAAAGAAAATTCCACCACTCGTTCCGGCTCTAAAGCTTGGCTCGTCAGCCCGCGCTCCACCGCGCTCTCGATAACGAGCCTGATTTTATCCATCTCGACCGTTCCCGTAGGGCTGAGCGTCGGAACGATCCTGCGATAGAATTCGTCCGCGGAGTTCCGGTCGAGCTTGAAAGCTGAAGCGATATAAGTTACTACCTCCTCTCGATTCTGCGGGTCGATAAGGAAGCGCGTGGCGCGGATCACCCCATGGACAACCTTTCTCACTTCGTTGGGGCTTTCACGGATCTTCTTGACTGTGGTGCTGATCCCGCCATTCGGCAACCTGTAGAAGCTCCCTATGTCCAAAAGAATCTTGAAGCCTTCGCCTACGGCCTTGATATCCCCTGGAGCCGATATAATGGCGGCGTCCACCGAGCCGTACTTCAGCGCCGCAATCCGCTCCGTTGTCCCTCCGGTAGGTAGCAGCGTGACGTCTTCTTTTGGCTTTAATCCGTAATGGCGCAAAACGTAAACCGCGGCAGCGTATGCCGTCCCCCCGAACGAACTGACAGCAATTTTTTTTCCTTTGAGGTCGGCGACTTTGCCGATCTCTTTGCGCACGACCAGGCCCCAAAGTGGCTGGGCATTGGTGACCGCCACCAAGCGAAGGGGCAGGCCCCTCAACGTCCCTTCGATCGCCGAGGTTGCAAGGTTGCTGTAGTCGACGTTCCCGGCGCTAAGCGCCGCCAGACCGACATTGGTCTGCATGTAGATCATCTTCGCATCCAGGCCCTCTTTTTCGAAAAACTTCCGGTCGCGGGCGAAATAGGAGGGAAAGCTGCTAAAGCCCAGGACGCTTGAGCCGATGCGAATCTCGTGGAGGGGCTGGCCAAAGAGTGAGACAGGGCAAGCCAGGAGAAAAATAAAGATCGGAAGAATCAAGGATATCCTTCGGGCGAGAGACATTGGACCTCCTGACCAGGACGGTTCCTGAATAGCTGAGGCTGCTTTTTTGTTCCAGGGATCAACTCCCCTTAGCGCCTATACCGCACTCCTGCCTGGTTTTCAAGACGCTTTACTCCGCCGCAATCTTTTCCATTTGCTTGACAAGAGACTCGTCTTCATCTTAAACGTATTGGAAATCATGGAAGAACAACTCGCAAAGAAACTTGTTGATGGTTTGCGTGAGGCAGGCATCAGCTTCGTTACCTTCTTACCGGAAACCAGGCTTAGCCAAATCGTGCCGCTGATGCAGCAGGATCCTTCGTTTCAGGTGGTCCCTGTCGCCAACGAGGCGGAGGGGGTCTCGATTGCGGCTGGCGCAGCACTGGGTGGCAAACCTGCCGCCTCTTACATGGAAGGGAGCGGGGTCTATGTCTCCTCCTATAATTTACTGGTGGTTGGCAAACGGTTAGGAGTTCCGATCCTTCTCATTGTGGCTTATTACGGGAGCTTCGGAGACAAGAGGAACAGCTTTCTTTACGCTCTCCCGGGGATACACCTCATTCCGATTCTCGAATCGCTGGACATCCAATATCTGGTTCTTGAGAACGGCGATAACCTTGAGGCCCAGATTAAGGGCGCGGTACGTATGATGCATGCTATCAAACAGCCGGTGGCGCTTCTCTTCACGGGAGAATTTACTGTATGACACGCTACGAGTGTTTTGAATTCCTGGCACCACTCATCACGTCTCAATTGGTTGTTGGTTCCCTTAGCGGGCAGAGGGTAGAGTGGGGCCATCTATCACAGCACGAGGGAAATCTCTTGGTCGCATCTATGGGAAATGCGTTGGGAATCGGTCTGGGTCTGGCTCTAGTTTTGCCCCACCGAAAAGTCATCGTGTTGGAATCAGACGGGAGCCTTCTCCTGTCACTGTACAATCTCCCCACATTGGCGAATCTGAATCCTCCCAACCTGGTCGCCTTCGTTTTCGATAATGAGGTCTACGGCGGGACCCGGATCAGCCAGCCCTCAGCCACCGCCGGGAAAACGGATCTGGCAGCAGTTGCTCGCGGCGCCGGCATCGAACGCACATTGACCGTTCGCGACCTGGAGACTTTTAAGCAAGAGGCTCCGCAGGCGCTCGCGGAGAATGTCCTTCGCTTTATTGTCTGCAAAGTTGACCCCACCGTCGTCCATCGCGAGATTCAGCGTCCCACTATAGATCAACAGGAGCACAAGTATCGCTTTGTCAGGTATCTGGGAAAAACCGAAGGAAGGCAGATCTTTTTGGGCCGGGGCTAACGCCTAGCCGTCAGAGTGTAAGGACCAGAATCGTCCCCAAGACCGTGCAGAAGGCTCCAATGACGACGCGCGTGGTTATGACCTCGATATCTCTCAGGAAAATAGCGGCAAGCACGATCGACAGGATAGGGTTGGTGCAGACGAGAGGCTCGACGATGACGACCTTCCCGGTGCTCAGCGCGTAGAAAACCGACAGGATGGACCCCGTGTTGCAGATTCCGGCTCCGATGAACCACGCGAAACCGGATGGAGTCAGCATGAGTCCACCCTTGCCGCGCCTCGCTCGGATCACCACCCAGGTGCACAGAAACGCTGTCGTCGCCGTGACGGTGGCGGCCATGAGCGGCACATTTTCCAAAAGCAACCCAAGTTTGCGCAAATTGGTTGAGACGCCGAAAGCCAAGGCTCCCAGGAGCGGGAACAGGAGGTCACCCACGCGCCACGGTCTGTGCTCCGACCGCTTGCTCGAAAGGATCGCCACGCCGATCATGACGAGCAGGGTTCCGAGGAGGTTCTGGAGCGGCCAGCTCTCGCCCAGAAGGAGCACCGCAAAAAGAGAGGCAAAGACAGGTGAGGAGTTGACGATCGGCACGGCACGAATCACACCCACCCGTTCGATTCCCACATAACCCAGCGTCCGTCCCAGAGCGGGCGCGAAAATGCCCGCCGCAATGAAGTAGCCGATGGCGGGCGTCCGGAAGCTTCCTAATGGGAGGAAGAAGAAGACCAGGAGCCACAGGATGACTACGGCTACGCCAAGGGAGACGAAAGAGGCGGTGATCGCGTTCGAAGTGGTCAGCCCGCGGCGGACCATGACGTGGGAAACGGCAAAAAAGAACGAAGCCACCAGGGCAAAGGATTCAGCCATTTCTCCAGAAGAATATTAGCACCGGCCGCGGGAAACCGGGTTCAGGAATAGGATACCGGAGGAAGGAGATCCGACGAACGTTTCCCCTTCCTAAGGCGGAACAGCAAAGAGAGGCTCAACGACTACTGCTTCCCCATGCCTTTAGACCATTCGAAATCTCGGTTGGCGTAGGCCTCGGAGGGCATCAGGGATTTCACGCCCCGCTTGGCCAGCTCCTCCGCAAATTTATTCCCGATAAAAGGATCT
>Ga0209002_10004245_pt1 | contig 11319 bp, 9 predicted proteins | sample Rifsed16ft2_FD_184010 | JGI IMG/M metagenome (GOLD analysis project Ga0209002, IMG submission 184010) | Soil microbial communities from Rifle, Colorado, USA - sediment 16ft 2 (version 2) | ecosystem: Environmental > Terrestrial > Deep subsurface > Rock core/Sediment | place: Rifle, Colorado...
GGCGGAGCGCTTAGGTGGCTAGGCTCAATGTCCTGTTACTCATCCTGGTCATCGCGTGTGCGTTGGGGGTAGTCACCTCCCAACACAAGGCACGCAAGTTGTACGTGGAATTGCAGAAAGAAAAAGACAGGGCGCAGCAGATGGATGTGGAGTGGGGGCAGTTGCAGTTGGAGCAAGGCACGCTGGCCATGCCGGCGCGCGTGGAGAAGATCGCCGCCCGTCAATTGCAGATGCAGATGCCGCAGTCCAGCCAGATCCGCTATATCCGCTCGGGCAGCGGTGTGGTGACGCAACCATGAACTACGCCGCCGCCATCCAGACCACCGGACAGATCGCGCTGCCAGCCTGGCGCTCGCGCGTGCTGTTCGTAATGCTGCTGGCAGGGCTGGCAGCGCTGCTGCTGCGCGCAATCTATCTGCAAGGGGTCAACAACGCCTTCCTGCAACAGAAAGGCGACGCGCGTTACGGCCGCGTCGTCGACATTCATGCCCATCGCGGCATGATCACCGACCGTCACGGCGAACCGCTGGCGGTGAGCACGCCGGTGGAATCGGTATGGGCGAGCCCGGCGGATGTCGAGTTCTCCATGAACCAGCTCCTGAACCTCGCGAAGATCGTCGGGATGACTCCCGAGGCGTTGAAGAGCCGCCTCACCGACACCTCGCGCGAGTTCGTCTACATCAAACGCCAGTTGCCGCCGGAACAGGCGGAGAAGGTCGTCAAGCTTGGCATTCCCGGCGTGTCCCTGCAGCGCGAATATCGCCGCTACTATCCCGGCGGCGAGGTCACTTCGCATCTCATCGGCTTCACCGATGTGGATGACAACGGACAGGAAGGCATCGAGCTGGCACTGCAGGCGCAACTAGGCGGCAAGGCGGGCAGCCAGCAGGTCATCAAGGACAGACGCGGCTACGTCGTCGAGGACGTAGCCAGCCTGCGCGCGCCCAAGGAGGGCAGCGACATCGCCCTGAGCATCGACAGCAAGATTCAGTCGCTCGCATTCCGCGAGATCAAACAGGCGGTGGAAAAACACCGCGCCAAGGGCGGTTCCATCGTGGTGATGGATGCGAAGACCGGCGAGGTGCTGGCGCTGGCAAACTGGCCTTCCTACAATTCCAACAATCGCGAAAAACCGGGCATATCGGTGCTGCGCAACCATGCAGTCACCGACCTGTTCGAGCCGGGCTCCACCATGAAGCCGTTCACCGTGGCGGCGGCGCTGGAGGAGGGCAAGGTCAAGCCGGGAACGGTCATCGACACGGCGGGCGGGACGTTCACCGTGAACGGACGCACGATCCACGACACGCATCCCGAACGTTCGCTCACGGTGGCGCAGGTGCTCCAGAAATCCAGCAACATCGGCACCGCCAAGATCGCGCTGGGGCTGAAGCCGGAGACCCTCTGGCGCAGCCTCAACCAGAACGGTTTCGGCGCGCTGACCGGCGCCGAGTTTCCCGGCGAGGCGGCGGGCAAGCTGCGCGATTACAAGAAATGGCGTCCCATCGAGCAGGCGACCATGTCTTACGGCAACGGCATTTCGGTCAATCTGCTGCAACTGGCGCGCGCCTACACCGTGTTTGCCAATGGCGGAGAGTTGAAACCCGTCACCCTGCTCAAGCAGGAGACTCCCGCCGTGGGCGTCAAAGTTTATTCCGATGCTACAGCACAAGCGGTGCGCGACATGATGGAAGCGGTGGTACGGCCGGGTGGCACCGCGCCGCTGGCGCAGATCACCGGCTATCGCGTGGCGGGCAAGACCGGCACGGCGCACAAGCTCGAGAACGGAAAATATGTCGACCGCTATGTCGCGTCCTTCGTCGGCATGGCGCCGGCATCCGATCCGCGCCTGATCGTCGCGGTGATGATCAACGAGCCGGGCGGGCGCGAATACTACGGCGGTCTGGTCGCGGCCCCGGTCTTCGGCAGCGTGATGGGTGCGTCGTTGCGTCTGCTCGGCGTGCCGAACGACGCGTCGCTGGATAACGTGATGCAGGCGCCGGCAGAGATCATCGGAGAGGAAGTATGAGCACCCCGCCGACCAAGCTCAGGACAGGCTTCCACCTCGACGAACTTAAGGCGCTGGGCGTGGACATCACGCGCCTGGTGTCCGACAGCCGCATGGTGCAGCCCGGCGACACCTTCGTGGCCTACCCCGGCACGCAGGCCGACGGCCGCCGCTTCATCGCGCAGGCTATCGCACAGGGTGCTAACGCGGTGATCTGGGAAGCGCACGACTTCCAGTGGAACAGCGAATGGCGAGCACCCAATCTCGCGGTGCACGACTTGCGCCATCGCGCCGGCGAGATCGCCGACCGCGTCTGCGGCCAGCCGTCGCAGAAACTCTGGATGGTCGCCGTGACCGGCACCAACGGAAAGACCTCGTGCAGTCATTGGTTGGCAAGAGCATTCACTGCATCGGGGCGCAAGAGCGCACTGCTCGGCACGCTGGGCAATGGCTTTCCCGGCGCCCTGCAGGCGACCGCGAACACCACACCGGATGCGCTGCTGGTGCATGGGTTGCTGGCCGAATATGTGCAGCAGGGCGCGCAGGCGGCAGTGATGGAAGTGTCTTCGCATGCACTGACGCAAGGCCGGGTCAACGGCGTGCATTACGACGTAGCCTTGCTGACCAATCTGACGCGCGACCATCTCGATTACCACGGCGACATGCAGAGTTACGCTGCTGCGAAGCGGCGCCTGTTCGACTGGGCACAACTCAAGTTTGCGGTGCTGAACCTGGACGATGCTTTCGGAGCGGAGTTGGCAGAGGAACTGGTTCTGGGGGATGCATCGCCCTCTCCTCAATCCTCTCCCGCAAGCGGGAGAGGAAGCGAACGAGGAAAGCAATTTTTGATCCCGGAGGTGATCGGCTACGGCCTGGATGACGAGTCGCGCCAGTTGGCCGGGCGTCTCGGTATCCGCATGGTGCACGGCACGCTCACACAGATGGATGCGCAGGGCTTGGCCCTGCATCTGCATACCAGCTGGGGCATGGCACAGATGCAAAGCAAACTGCTCGGGCGTTTCAACGCCGCGAATCTGCTCGGCGCATTGGCGGTGCTGCTGGTCAGCGGCGTCGAGTTGGAAGATGCCGCACGCGAACTCGGCTTGCAGAAAGCTGTGCCGGGGCGCATGCAGAGCATGGGCGGCAAGGACGTGCCTGCGGTGGTGGTGGACTACGCGCATACGCCCGATGCGCTGGAGAAGGTGCTGCTGACACTGCGCGAGGTGACGGCCCCTTCCGGCGGCGATGTCATCTGCGTCTTCGGTTGCGGCGGCGACCGTGACCGCGGCAAGCGCCCGATGATGGGGACGGTGGCATCGAAGTTCGCCGATGTGCGCATCATCACCAATGACAATCCGCGCAACGAAGAGCCGCGCGCGATCATCGACGCCATCGCCATGGGCATGCAGGGCGATTATCAGGTAATCGAAGACCGCGCCAAGGCCATCGCACACGCCATCGCCAAGGCGCGCGCGATCGATACCGTGCTGCTGGCGGGCAAGGGACACGAGGACTATCAGGAGATAAAAGGCGTGCGTCATTCGTTCTCGGATGCCGAGATCGCGCATCGCGCATTGAGCGTGTGGAAGCCAGAGGAGCGCTGGTTATGATGCTGCTCTCCCAAGCCGCACAGGCACTGCACGCGCGCATGGAAGGCGCGGCTGCGGATGTGCGTTTTGCCGCCGTTTCCACCGATACCCGCACGATCCAGCAAGGCGATCTCTTCATCGCTCTCAAGGGCGAGCACTTCGACGGTGCGCGCTTCGTTGCGCAGGCGGTACAGGCGGGTGCAGTCGCCGCCATGGTGAACGCGGACAGTGTCGTCGAGAACGCACCGTGCCCACTTCTGCGCGTGCCGGATACTCGCGTCGCGCTGGGTAAACTGGCCGCGCACTGGCGCAGACAGTTCGACATCCCGCTGGTCGCCATCACCGGCAGCAACGGCAAGACCACGGTCAAGGAGATGCTGGCCGCGATCCTGCGTGCCGCTACGGGCGATGAGGAAAGCGTGCTGGCGACCAGGGGCAACTTCAACAACGACATCGGCATGCCGCTCACGTTGCTCAGGCTGCGTGCGAGTCATCGCTATGCGGTGATCGAGATGGGCATGAACCATCCGGGCGAGATCGAATACCTGACACACATTGCGCGGCCCGACGTGGCGCTGGTGAACAACGCCACCGGCGCGCACCTGCAGGGACTGGGCTCGGTGGAAGGCGTGGCGCGCGCCAAGGGCGAGATATTCGCGGGCCTGGCGCGCGGAGGCACGGCTGTCATCAACGCCGACGATGCCTACACCGCACTATGGCGCACCCTGGCAGACGGGCATCGCGTGTTCGACTTCGCGCTGGAACATGCGACTGCGACACGTTACTGCGAAGCAGCCGATTGCGGGAGCAGTCGCCTCGAACCCCCTCCTGCACCAGACGCATTCGCGCACCGTGTCGGGGGTGCGGCGGCGGTGCAGGGCGAGTGGAAGGCGCAGGGCTATGGCGGCGCGCTGCACGCGCGCACACCGGCGGGCGAGTTGCGCGTCCTGCTGCAGGTGCCGGGCGAGCATAACGCGCGCAACGCCCTGGCGGCAGCGACTGCGGCACTGGCATTGCACGTGCCGCTGGCGACCATCGCCAGGGGACTGGAAGGCTTTGGTGGCGTGGCGGGACGCTTGCAGCGCAAGCAGGCGCTGCATGGCGCGACTCTCATCGACGACACTTACAACGCCAATCCGGCCTCGATGCATGCGGCGCTGGAAGTGCTGGCGCAGGCGTCTGGCAAGCGCATCTTCGTGCTCGGCGATATGGGTGAACTGGGTGCCGATGCCGCCCAGTTCCATCGCGAGATCGGGATCGCGGCGCGCGAACTGGGCATCGAGCGCCTATTCGCGCTGGGCGAATTGAGCGCAGGGGCGGTGCGCGAATTCGGTGCCGCTGCACAACACTTCGCGGAAATCGAAGAACTATGTGCGGTACTTGATAAAGAGCTGGATGCGCAGACCACCGTGCTGGTGAAGGGGTCGCGCTTCATGAAAATGGAACGGGTCGTGCAATTTTGCGCGCTCCACAAGGAGGAAACATGCTGCTCGCATTAGCCCAATGGCTGGCACAGGACATCCGCGCGTTCAGCGTGTTCAACTACATCACCCTGCGCGCGGTCATGGCGGCGATGACCGCGCTGATCATCTCCTTCATGCTGGGGCCGTGGATGATCCGCAAGCTGACCGCGATGAAGATCGGCCAGGCGGTGCGCAGCGACGGTCCGCAGACGCACCTGGTGAAGGCGGGCACGCCGACCATGGGCGGCGCGCTGATCCTGGCTTCGGTCGCCATCACTACTCTGCTGTGGGGCGACTTGCACAACGCCTACGTCTGGGTCGTGTTGCTGACCACGCTGGGCGTCGGCGCCATCGGCTGGGTGGATGACTATCGCAAGGTGGTGCACCGCAATCCGGACGGGTTGTCGGCGCGGGCCAAGATGTTCTGGCAGTCGCTCATTGCGCTGGCCGTCGGCATCTTCCTGTGGTCGCACGCCACGCTGCCTGCGCAGACCGAACTCATCGTGCCGTTCTTCAAGAACCTGGTGTTTCCGCTTGGCATGGTCGGCTTCATCGTACTGGTCTATCTCGTCATCGTGGGCAGCAGCAACGCGGTGAACCTGACCGACGGCCTGGATGGCTTGGCCATCATGCCCACGGTGATGGTGGCGAGCGCGCTGGCGATCTTCGCCTACGTCGCCGGACACGCCGAGTTCTCCAAGTATCTGGGCGAGCCGTCCATTCCCGGCGCGGGCGAACTGGCGGTGTTCTGCGCGGCCATCGCGGGCGCGGGCCTGGCCTTCCTGTGGTTCAACGCCTACCCGGCGGAAGTGTTCATGGGCGACGTCGGCGCGCTCGCACTGGGCGCCGCGCTGGGCGCGGTGGCGGTGATCATCCGCCAGGAACTGGTGCTGTTCATCATGGGCGGCGTGTTCGTGGTGGAGGCGGTGTCGGTGATGCTGCAGGTGTCCTGGTTCAAGTACACCAAGAAAAAGTACGGCACCGGCCAGCGCATCCTGCTGATGGCGCCATTGCATCACCACTTCGAGCAGAAAGGATGGAAGGAGACCCAGGTCGTGGTGCGTTTCTGGATCATCACCATGCTGTTGGTGCTCATTGGCTTGGCGACATTGAAACTCAGATAAAAAATGGCTCAGCTGCGCGGACAAAAAGTGCTGGTACTCGGTCTCGGTGAGACCGGGCTGTCGCTCGCGCGTTATCTGCATGAGCAGGGTGCGAAGCTGTGCGTCGCCGACAGCCGCATGGATCCGCCCGGCATTGCCATCTTGCGCAGCGAACTGCCGCAGGCCGAGGTGCATTGCGGCCCGTTCGGCGACGAACTGCTGCAGGGCGTGGACCGCATCGCCATCAGCCCGGGTGTGCCGGCGGCCGAACCGCTGGTGCAGCGCGCCATCGCGCGCGGCATCCCGGTCGAGGGCGACATCGAACTGCTGGCACAGCAACTGTCCGGCAACGATTACCGGCGCAATACCAAAGTCATCGCCATCAGCGGCGCGAACGGCAAGACAACGGTCACCAGCATGGTCGGCGCGATGTGCGCTGCTGCCGGGCTGGACACGCAGGTGGCGGGCAATATCTCGCCTGCGGTGCTGGATGCCTTGCGCGGACGCGACCGTCAACCGCAGGTGTGGGTGCTGGAACTCTCCAGCTTCCAGCTCGAAACCACTTGCACGCTGGCCGCCGATGCGGCAGTGGTGCTCAACGTCACCGAGGATCATCTCGACCGCTACGCGGGCAGCATGGATGCCTATGCGGCAGCCAAGGCCCGTATTTTCCAGGGCAATGGAGTGCAGGTGCTGAACCGCGACGATGAACGCAGCGCGGCGATGAAGATAACGGGGCGCAAACAGGTGAACTTCGGATTGAATCCGCCGCCCGTCGACAACGACTGGGGCATCGTCAAGGAACGCGCGACTACCTGGCTAGTGCAAGGCAAGGAGAAAGTCATACGCGCCGATGAGTTGCAGGTGAGCGGCTTGCACAATGTGGCGAATGCGCTGGCTGCACTGGCGCTGTGCCGCGCACTCAACCTGCCGCTGGCGCCGCTGGTGAATGCGTTGCGCGCATTCAAGGGCCTGCCGCACCGCGTGGAAAAAGTCGCGGAGTTCGCGGGCATCACCTATTACGACGACTCCAAGGGCACCAACGTCGGCGCGACCGAGGCCGCGCTCAAGGGGCTGGGCCGCCCGGCCGTGGTCATTCTGGGCGGTGACGGCAAGGGACAGGACTTCTCGCCGCTGAAGGAAGCCGCTACCCGGCATGCGCGCGCCGTTGTGCTGATCGGGCGCGACGCGCCGCTGATCGAGGGGGCGCTGCAGGGTTGCGGCAAGCCGATACTGAAAGCGCGCGATATGGACGAGGCGGTGCGCATCGCAACAGCGAATGCGCAGGCAGGCGATGCGGTGGTGATGTCGCCCGCCTGTGCCAGCTTCGACATGTACCGTAACTATCTGCACCGCGCGGAAGTGTTCATCGCGGCGGTGAAGAAAATGGAGGCGGCATGTTCAGCACAGCACTGAACCCACCGCGCCGAGCACTGGCGGAGTACGACACCGTGTTGGCCTGGATAGTCACCGCGTTGCTCGCCCTCGGCCTGGTGATGGTGTATTCCGCCTCGATCGCAACTGCCGAAGCGGGCAAGTACACCGGGCATCAGGCGACCTACTACCTCATGCGCCACGGCACATTCATTCTGGTCGGATTGGTGTGCGCGGTAGTCGCCTTCCAGGTGCCGACTCAGGTCCTGCAAAAATACGCACCCTGGCTGTTCGTGTTCGGTGTGGCGCTGCTGATATTGGTGCTGATTCCCGGCGTGGGACGCGCGGTCAACGGCAGCCGCCGCTGGCTGTCGCTGTTCGCGATCAATCTGCAGCCATCCGAACTGATGAAGCTGTTCGCCGTGCTGTATGCGGCCGACTATGCCGTGCGCAAGGGCGCGGTGAAGGACCACTTGCTCAAACCCTTCCTGCCGATGTTCGGGGTGATGGCGCTGGTCGGTGCGCTGCTGCTGCTCGAGCCGGACCTGGGCGCATTCGTGGTGATTTGCGCCATCGCCATGGGCACGTTGTGGCTGGGCGGTTTCAACCTCAAAATATTCGGCGGCCTGCTGGTGCTGCTGCCGCTGGCGTTCGCAGCACTGATCTTCTCTTCGGAATACCGTCTGCAGCGCGTTATCGGCTTCATGGACCCGTGGTCCGATCCGTATGGCAAGGGCTACCAGCTCAGTCACGCGCTGATCGCCTTCGGGCGCGGCGAATGGCTGGGCGTCGGCCTTGGCGGCAGCGTGGAAAAGCTGTTCTACCTGCCGGAAGCGCACACCGACTTTTTGCTCGCGGTGATCGCGGAAGAGCTGGGCCTGTTCGGCGTGTGCAGCGTCATCCTCCTGTTCGGCTGGCTCATCGTGCGCGCCTTCGCTATCGGACGCCAAGCGGCAATGTCGGACCGCCTGTTCGCCGCACTGGTGGCGCAGGGCGTCGCGGTGTGGCTGGGCGTGCAGGCGATAATCAACATCGGCGTGAACACGGGCGTGTTGCCGACCAAGGGGCTGACCCTGCCGTTCCTGAGTTTCGGCGGCAGCGGCGTGGTGGTGAATCTGGTGGCGATCGCGGTGCTGCTGCGGATCGACTACGAGAATCGCAGAGTGGCGAGGGGATTGCCAATATGAACTCAAAGAACAAATTTGCCACAGAGATCACAGAGGTCACAGAGAGCGAGGCGGTTCTCTCTGTGTGCTCTGTGATCTCTGTGGCTAATAAGGGGTTAATCGAATGAACCGCACCATCCTCATCATGGCGGGCGGCACGGGCGGGCACATCTACCCGGGGCTGGCAGTGGCCGACGCATTGCGCGCGCAGGGCTGGAAGGTGGTGTGGCTGGGCGCGCCCAACAGCATGGAAGCGGAACTTGTGCCCAAGCACGACTATCCGATGGCGTGGGTGAACTTCTCCGGCGTGCGCGGCAAGGGTGTGCTGCGTCTGTTGACGCTGCCGTTCACGCTGCTGCGTGCGTTGGGGCAGAGCGCGGCTGCGATCTTCCGCCATCGCCCGGATGTGGTGCTGGGCATGGGCGGCTACATCACCATGCCCGGCGGATTGATGGCAGCCTTGCTGCGCCGCCCGCTGGTCATCCATGAGCAGAACTCCATCGCGGGACTGAGCAACAAGTTGCTGGCGAAACTATCCACGCGCGTGCTGAGCGGTTTCCCCGACGTGCTGAAAGGCACGCAGTGGTGCGGCAATCCCGTGCGCGCGGATATCGCCACGCTGCCTGTGCCGCAGGAAAGGTTTGCCGGTCGCAGTGGCAAGCTGAACGTGCTGGTGGTGGGCGGCAGCTTGGGTGCACAGGCGCTCAACGAGGCATTGCCGAAGGCGCTGGCGCTGCTGAATGAACAGGAACGCCCGAGCGTACTGCACCAGACCGGCAAGAAGAATTTCGACGCCGTGCAGAAGCTGTATACGCAGTCAGGCGTGAGCGCCAACATCCGTGCCTTCCTCGACGACATGGCGAACCAGTATGCCAAAGCCGACGTGGTGATCTGCCGCGCGGGTGCGCTGACCGTCGCAGAGCTGGCGGCGGCGGGTGTGGCGAGCGTACTAATCCCGTTCCCGTTCGCGGTGGACGATCACCAGACGCACAACGCGCGCTTTCTGAGCGAGCACGGCGCGGCGGTGTTGTTGCCACAAAAGGAATTGAGTGCCGAAGGATTGGCGCAACTGCTGCGCGGACTGAGTCGTGAAAAACTGCTGGCGATGGCGCAAGCCGCGCGCAGCCTGGCAAAACCGGATGCGACACAACAAGTGGCGAAAGTTTGCATGGAGTTGGCGGGATGAAGAAAACAATTCACCACAGAGACACAGAGACACAGAGAAGGACAAAAGCGGTAGATGGCTACGATTGCCGTAGCGCCTTGCTGCGTGGATCAGCTCTGAGCGTTTGTGAAGAATTCTGGGGTGGGTTTTCTCCGTGTCTCTGTGTCTCTGTGGTGAAAGGTTTTCAATGAAACACAAGATCAAACACATTCATTTCGTCGGCATCGGCGGCTCCGGCATGAACGGCATCGCGGAGGTGCTGCTCAACTTGGGCTTCAAGGTCAGCGGCTCGGATCTGGCTGACAGTGCGGTCACGCAGCGTCTGCAATCGCTGGGTGCGACCGTGCACCGGGGGCATAGCGAAAAGAATCTGCGCGACGCCGACGCGGTGGTGACTTCCACTGCGGTCAAGGCAGACAACCCGGAAGTGGTGGCGGCGCGCGAACAACGCATCCCCATCGTGCCGCGCGCGGTGATGCTGGCGGAGCTGATGCGCTTGCGCCAGGGCATCGCGGTGGCGGGAACGCACGGCAAGACCACCACCACCTCGCTGGTGACCACGGTGCTGGCCAAGGGCGGCTACGACCCGACCTTCGTCATCGGCGGGCGGCTTAACAGCAGCGGTGCGAATGCGCGGCTGGGCACCGGCGAGTTCATCGTGGCCGAGGCGGACGAGTCCGATGCCTCGTTCCTGTACCTGACGCCGATACTTGCCGTGGTCACCAATATCGATGCCGACCACATGGAGACCTACGGCCACGACTTCAACAAACTGAAGCAGGCTTTCGTCGATTTCATCGAACGCCTGCCGTTCTACGGCCGCGCCATGCTGTGCGTGGACGACGAGAACGTGCGCGAGATCCTGCCGCGTATCAGCAAGCCGATCACGACCTACGGCTTCAGCGAGGAGGCGCAGATCCGCGCCGTGAACGTGCGCCACGAAGGCGGCAAGATGTGCTTTACCGCGCAATGCCGTCACGACGAGAAATGCCTGTTCGACGGCAAGCCGCTCGACCTCGACATCACGCTTAATCTGGCCGGTGTGCACAACGTGCTCAATGCGCTGGCCGCCATCGCGGTCGGTCTGGAAGTCGGCGTCGCACCGGCGGCCATCGTCGCGGCACTCGCCGAGTTCGAGGGCGTCGGGCGGCGCATGCAGCGCTACGGCGAGATCCAACTGGCGTCCGGCGGTTCGTTCACCCTCATTGACGACTACGGCCACCACCCGGTGGAGATGAAGGCGACGCTGGCCGCGGTGCGCGGCGCTTTCCCCGGCAAGCGATTGTTGCTGGCTTTCCAGCCGCACCGCTACACGCGCACACGCGATCTGTTCGAGGACTTCGTCAAAGTGCTGGGTACGGTGGATGCGCTGGCGCTGGCCGAGGTGTATGCGGCAGGCGAATCCGCCATCGTCGCGGCGGACGGGCGCGCATTGATGCATGCCCTGCGCGTGG
>Ga0209002_10004248_pt1 | contig 11318 bp, 7 predicted proteins | sample Rifsed16ft2_FD_184010 | JGI IMG/M metagenome (GOLD analysis project Ga0209002, IMG submission 184010) | Soil microbial communities from Rifle, Colorado, USA - sediment 16ft 2 (version 2) | ecosystem: Environmental > Terrestrial > Deep subsurface > Rock core/Sediment | place: Rifle, Colorado...
CAAGACCACCACCATCGCCAAGCTGGCCCGCCTGTACCAGGATGAAGGAAAGCGCGTGCTCTTCGCCGCGGGCGATACCTTCCGCGCCGCTGCGATCGAGCAGCTCAAACAATGGGGCGCGCGGGTGGGCGTCGATGTAATCGCACACCAACCCGGCGCCGATCCCGGCGCCGTCGCCTTCGATGCCATGCAGGCAGCACGGGCGCGCAATGTAGACGTGCTCATCGTCGACACGGCCGGCCGGCTGCACACCAAGTCGAACCTCATGGAGGAGCTGCGCAAGGTTCACCGAGTCATCGCGCGCGTGGATCCGGCCGCGCCGCACGAGGTCCTCCTCGTCCTCGACGCAACGACGGGCCAGAATGGCCTCCTCCAGGCGCAGGCCTTCACGCAGGCCGTCGGCGTCACCGGCCTGATCCTGGCAAAGCTTGATGGCACTGCCAGGGGCGGCGTCGTCTTCCCCATCAGCGAGACGCTGCACTTGCCCCTCCGCTATCTCAGCGTGGGCGAGCAGCCCGACGACATCGTGATCTTCGATCCTGAGGCCTTCGTCGAGGCCCTCTTCGCGTAGACTTCGACTGTGCCTCGCAGGTTATCCCACCCGCCCACCCTGAAAGGGTTTTGGGGACACCCCAAACCCCGCCAGAGGGGGCTCCGCCCCCTCTGGACATCCCGATCCATACGATTTCGGTAACCAGAGCGCTTCGTGGAAATACTGCGCTGGTGGCTTGTCCTCCAGGCTGTCGGGTTGGCTGGAGCGCCCTGGGCTTTTCGACTGCTCCAAGCGCTGCCCGATCGCGGCCTGCTCTTCGCCAAGACGGTGGGCCTCATCTTCGTCGCTTACGCCTTCTGGCTCATCGGCCTGACCGGCCTGGTCCGTCCCGATCGCACGCTCGCCTGGGCGCTGCTGGGCCTCGCCCTCGCGGTCTCGTTCGCTGAGCTCTGGCGCCTGCGAGCGCCGCTGGGCAGCCACCTGCGGCGCACATGGCCCCTACTCGTGACAGGCGAAGTGCTTTTCGCCGCAGCGTTGTTCTTCTGGGCCTGGGTGCGCTCCCTTTGGCCTGACATCAGCCACACCGAGCAGCCGATGGACTTCGCCCTGCTCAACGCGACGCTGCGCGCCGTTGCCTTCCCGCCCAGCGACCCCTGGCTCAGCGGCCATAGCCTGCCGTACTACTACTTCGGCTACGTCATGGGGGGCCTCCTCACCCACCTGAGCGGCCTGGCGTCCTCCGTGAGCTACAACCTCGCCCTGGCTGGCCTCGCCGCGCTGGCCGCCCTCGGCGCCTACGGCCTCGCCGCCAACCTCGTGCGACTCGCCAGGGATACGCGCCAGGCAATCGTCGCCGGCCTGTTGGCGGCCCTGCTGCTGCTCGGCATCGGCAACCTGTTGGGCGTCCTCGAGCTCGCCTACGCTCACGGCGCCGGCAGCGCCGCTTTCTGGTCCTGGCTTGGCGTCAAAGACCTCACGCAGCCGTATACGAGCGCGGTCTGGTATCCAACCCAGAACTGGTGGTGGTGGCGCTCCACCCGCATTATCGATACTCTCGTGGCTGGCCAAAGCACCGACTACACCATCCAGGAGTTCCCATTCTTCTCCTTCTACCTAGGCGACCTTCATCCACACGCCATGGACCTGCCTTTGGTTCTCCTCGCCGTGGCCATCGCCTTGCAGCTATGGCTCCGGCCGCGGACGGTCCTCCAGGGCGCCTGGCGCCGACGACTGGGGCGGATGGTCGCTGTCGGGCTCCTCCTGGGCGCGGTAGGTTTCGTCAATCCCTGGGACTTGCCCACGGCGTGGCTCCTAGCCGTCGCCGCCCTGGTCCTCGGCGCCGCTCGCGACGACCTGGAGCGACCGTGGTGGCGCCTTGCCGGCACGGCGGCCGGGCTCATAGGGCTTGCGCTGTTTCTCTATCTGCCTTACTACTTGAGCTTCCAGAGCCAGGTGTCGGGGATCGTGCCGGTGGTCGCCCTCAACAGCTGGCCGGTGCACGCCCTGCTCTTCTGGGGAGGCCTCGCGTTCGGCGTGGCTTCGCTGGTCGTCTGGGCCCTCCTGCGGCAGTCCCTTCGTCAGTTGCCCAGCCCGGCGTGGGCGCCCTTCGCCCTTGTGCTGCTCTGGTTCCTGCTGGCCGGCTGGAGCCAGGTCGTCCCTGCCGGCTTCGAGCAGCGACTGCTAAGCCAGCTCGCGTGGGCCTTGGGCCTCGCCGCGGTCGTGGTCGCCTCAGCGGCCGCTTGGTCGGCGAGCCGGCCTGAGGCGCACTGGCGGGGATATGCTTTCGCGCTGCTCCTCGCAGCGGTGGCGACCTTGCTGGTCTGGGGGCCGGAGATGTTTGCCGTCGTCGATTTCTTTCACAATCGCATGAATACCATCTTCAAGTTGTACTACCAGGCCTGGGCGCTGCTCGCGGTTGTCGCGGCAGTTGGCCTGCAGACCGTCGCCAGCCTGAAGCCGCGCCTCCCCTGGCAGCGGGCACTGTATGGCCTTTGGTCACTGTACGCGGCGTTGTTGCTTGCCGCGAGCGTGGCATACCCCTTGGCCGTGCTGGCTGGACAATACGCCGCCGCAGGGACGGCGCGCAGCCTGGATGGGCTTGCATGGCTCAAGCGACAGGACCCGGATGAGGCCGCCGTCGTGCGGTGGCTCGAGGCGAACGCCAGCCCGGGAAGCGTCATCGTCGAAGCCGTGGGTGGCGACTACAGCGACGCCGCGCGCGTCTCGGCACGCACGGGCATCCCCGCGGTGCTTGGCTGGGTAGGCCACGAGCAGCAGTGGCGCGGCTCCGACGAGGCCTTCAGCGGCCGCGCGGAAGACATAGCCTCCTTGTACCAGAGCGGCGACCCGAGCGTGATCCACGGCGTGATCCAGCGATACGGCGTGGCCTACGTGGTGGTCGGTCGGCTGGAGCGCGCGCAGTACGGCCAGGCAGGACTACCAGCGCTTCGCTCGCTCCTCGTTCCCGTCGTGGAAACCGGCGGCGTCGTCCTCTACGCCGTCTCGGAACGGACGCCCTGAAGGACATGCAGGGCGTGCAAGGCCCGCCGACTCCAGGCGCGACGCCTGAGACCCGCATCCGCCTTTGGCGCCGGCTCTTCGTGGGCTGGTCAACTTGGGAGCTAGTCTTCTGGGCGCTGCTCGTAGCGGCGGCGGCGTTGACCCGCTTCTGGGACCTCGGCACCCGCGCCCTTCACCACGACGAGAGCCTGCACGCATACTTCTCCTGGCTCCTAGCCGAGGGCCGTGGCTACCGCCACGACCCCCTGATGCACGGGCCCTTCCAGTTCCACGCCACCACCCTCATCTTTCGCCTGTTGGGTGACAGCGACGCCAGCGCTCGCTATCTTCCCGCTTTCGGGGGCACCGCTGCCGTCGCCGTCATGGCCCTCTTTCGCCCGTATCTCGGCCGCGTCGGCGCGCTCACGGGAGGCCTCTTCATGGCCATATCGCCCACCATGCTCTACTTCGGCCGTTTCGTCCGCAACGACATTTACATGGTGGTGTGGGGGCTGCTCTGGGCCTACGGCCTCTGGCGCTATCGCGATACCGGGCAGGTGCGCTTCCTCACCCTCGGCACCGTGGCGCTGGCGCTCTCGTTCGCTACCAAGGAGACGGCATACATCACTTTCGCGCTGTTCATGGCCTTCTTAGCCGTGGCCAACGGCCCCGAGCTGGCGCGCTGGCTGCGCTCTCGGCTCACGACGGCCCTGAGCCCCGCAGCCGAGGCGACCTGGACTTGGGGGACGCTGCTCCTGCCGTTTTTCGCCGCCATGACCGCCGTCGTCCTGCGCCCGCGCGGCCTTAGCCCGACCGGGGTCGCCGTCCCCAGCAATCTCCTGGACCCGGCCTTCATTGTCCCGGCACTCATGCTTAGCCTCTCTTTGGGCGCTAGCATCGTGCTCGGGCTGATGGCCTCACCATCTCGCTGGCCCCGGCAGGCCCTCGTTTTCTGGGCGATCGAGATCGTCCTCTATACGACGGTCTTCACGAACCCTCAGGGGCTTGGGACTGGCGTTTGGGGCTCGCTGGACTACTGGCTGCAACAGCAGGACGTCCGACGTGGCAACCAGCCGTGGTACTACTACGGGCTCCTCATCGGCTTGTACGAGTTCCTCCCGCTGGCCCTCTCCCTCGTGGCGCTCCCCCGTTATGTCGTCCGCGGTGGCGCCTTCAATCGCTTCCTGGTGGTCTGGGCCGTGGGCGCCGTTGCCCTCTACTCCTATGCCGGCGAGAAGATGCCGTGGCTCTCGCTGCACGTCACGCTTCCGCTTATCCTGCTTTCCGCACGCTTGCTGGGCGAGTTCCTACCGTGGCTGGCACGGGAATCTTCACGTTCCATCGAGGTCGTCCTGCGTGCGGCCGGCATGGCGGCGGTGCCCATCCTGGCGCTCCTCGTTCTGCTGACAGCGCGCGCCGCCTACATCGCCGCCTACGTCTCAAGTGATCAGCCGGTCGAGCTGCTAGTCTACACGCAGACCTCGCGCCAGGTCCCCCAGCTGGCCCATCGTATCGCTGAGTGGGCCCAACGGTCAGGTCTTGGCCCGGTCATGCCCATCACCGTGGATGGCTCGAGCGGCTTCACCTGGCCCTGGGCGTGGTATCTGCGGCGCTACACGCAGGTCGGCTACCCTTCCAGCCTCACAGCCGAGACACTCCCTGCGGAAAAACCGCCCGTCGTGCTCGTCCACCTGAACGACGCGCCTGCCATCGAGCCACTGCTCCAGGGATACACGGGGGAGCGCTATCCGCTGCGCCAATGGTTCCCCGAGGGATACCGCGACATGACGCCCGCGCGCCTATGGCGCGACCTGCGCGACCAGGACACACGCTCGCTCTGGTGGCGCTACTTCCTACACCGGCAGCTTGCTGAGCCGCTGGGCTCCGAGGACGGCGTCGCTTACTTCAAAGCGCTGCCGCAATAAGACACCGGAATTATTCTCCAACCGACTATGTTTTGCTATACTGGATCAGTGAGAGTTCAGCGGCTGCCTCGCCATGCATGTCTAGCAGCAGGCAGGCAAATCGCTCGGAGGCGATAGTGAGTTTTCCCTGGATGCGAAACGGCTTCATCTACCTGCTAATACTGGTCGCAATCGGCGCCATCTTTTGGACGCTCCAGTCGACAGGCCCCGGCTACAAAGAGACCGATCTGAGCACGGTCCTTTCGCTGGCGCGCTCTGAGCAGCTGTCTGAGATCGAGGTGCAGAACGACGGCGATACGCTCATCGTTACCACACGGACCGGCGAGCGCCTCCGCACGACCAAGGAGCGCACGGCCACCATTTTCGACCTGCTGACGCAGGCCGGCGTTAAGGTCGGTGAGGGCAACCTCAAGATCACGGTCAAGCAAGCGGGCCAGTTCGGCGTGCTCTTCAGCATTCTGCTGCAGGTACTGCCGATGCTCTTCCTCGTGGGCCTGTTCCTGTTCATCATGCGTCAGGCCCAGGGCACCAATAATCAAGCCCTCTCGTTCGGCAAGAGCCGTGCCCGCGTCTTCACCGGCAACAGGCCCACCGTCACCTTCAACGATGTCGCCGGCTATCTGGAGGTCAAGCAGGAGTTGCAGGAGGTCGTCGAGTTCCTCAAGAGCCCGGAGCGGTTCGCCGCGCTGGGCGCGCGTATTCCTCGCGGCCTGCTGCTGTTCGGGCCCCCGGGCACCGGCAAGACCTTCCTCTCGCGCGCCGTCGCAGGCGAAGCCGGCGTGCCCTTCTTCTCGATCAGCGGCTCCGAGTTCGTCGAGATGTTCGTGGGCGTCGGCGCTGCCCGCGTGCGCGACCTCTTCGAGCAAGCCAAGCGCAACGCTCCCTGCATCGTCTTCGTGGATGAGATCGACGCCGTCGGTCGGCAGCGTGGCACCGGCCTTGGCGGCAGCCACGACGAGCGCGAGCAGACGCTGAACCAGATCCTCGTGGAGATGGACGGCTTCGACACCAACACCAACGTCATCGTCATCGCGGCAACGAACAGGCCGGATATTCTCGACCCCGCCCTCATGCGTCCGGGCCGCTTCGATCGCCACGTCGTGCTCGACCGGCCCGACGTGGCCAGCCGCAAGGCGATCCTGGAGATCCATGCCAAGGGCAAGCCTCTCGACAGCGGCGTCGACCTCGGTGTCATCGCCCGTCAGACGCCCGGCTTCACCGGTGCGGACCTAGCGAACCTCGTCAACGAGTCGGCCATCCTGGCGGCGCGTTACGGCAAGCGGCTCATCACCAACTTCGAGCTGGGCGAGGCGGTCGACCGCGTCATCGCCGGCCCGGAGCGCAAGTCTCGCATCATCAGCCCGCGCGAAAAGGAGATGATCGCCTATCACGAGGCCGGCCACGCTCTGGTGGGCCGCATGCTCAAGGATGCTGACCAGCTCCACAAGATCTCCATCGTCTCTCGCGGCGCCTTGGGCGGCTACACGCGCTTCCTCCCCGAGGACGACCGCAGCCTGGTCACGCGCTCGCAGTTCAAGGCCATGCTCGCGGTGGCCCTCGGCGGCCACGTTGCCGAGGAGGTCGTCTTCAACGAGATGACCACTGGCCCCTCAAACGACATAGAGAACCTGACCAACATCGCCCGCCAGATGGTGATGCGCTACGGGATGAGCGAGCGGCTCGGCCCGCGCACCTTCGGCCGCAAGGAGGAGCTGGTTTTCCTTGGCCGGGAGATCTCGGAGCAGCGCAACTACAGCGAGAAAGTTGCCGAGGAGATCGACGAAGAGGTGCGACGGGTTATCGCTGAGGCGTACGACGTGGCGAAGCAGATCATCACCACGCGCCGTCCGACCCTCGACCGCGTCGCCGCAAAGCTCATCGAGGTCGAGACGCTGGAAGGCGACGAGCTGATCAAGGCCTTCGAGGAGCCCGGCGAGGCGGGGGCCCTAGAGCCGGAGGCCGCCGCCCAGGAAGTCGTCTCCGCGTAGGCCCGCCCGAGGCCCAGATAGCGAGAGGGTCAGGCTAGCAGCCTGACCCTCTTCCTTTCATCTCCACGGTCCGGCAGATCCCCCGCTAAGCGGCAGGTCCCTGCCGGCGCCGAACCGCCTGGTCGATCATCAAACGAAGATAGCGGTCCGAGAAGGCCTCGTTGGCCCTCTCCTGGCCGAGGCGGAAGTACGAGGCCGCCACCGTCCCTTCCTTCAGCTCCAGGCGCACGGTCTGTGCTCTGCGCTCGTCCAACTGCCTTCCGACGACGCGCAGCCGCTGCTCGTGGTCCGTCGGCCCGCTCGACGGGCCGCCACCCCGACGGGCCCGCGCCTTGGCGACGAGCGCCGCCACCTCATCGGGCGAGAAATGGAGGTACGGACTCACCGGCGCTTCGACTGCTCCCTCGCGCACGACCAGCTCGTGGTCGCTCTCCTCAATGACCGGCGAGACAAGGCCCAGCTCGTCGGCCAGATGGCCGATGGTCCGCAGGCACTCTTCGAGGTTGTACGGCCAACGCATGTGGGCCTCAGGGGGAGCATAACCGACAGCCGTGTCGCGTGAGAGCCTACACGAACGGAGCGGGCCGAGCAACCTGTACGGCGACTGCGTTGCGTCGTCGCACGGGTCCGGCCCTGTGGAAGGGGCTCGTCGGCGTCGTTCGGTGAGCGGCGGTCCGCGTGTCGGTATGCGTTGCTGGCGCGGCTAAAACGGCGCGAACAAGCGGGTTGCAGGAACTCCCAGGGCTCCCGCAAGCGCAACCAATGTGTCGTATCGCGCCGAGTGCTGGCCCTTCTCGATTCTGGCTAGTGTTGCACGGCCGATGCCGGCATTGGCCGCGAGCGCTTCCTGGCTCAAGTTGGCGGCTTCTCGCAATTCACGGACACGGCGCCCGAGGTGCTGTCTGCCCGCCGCGGCAGCGGCCTCCACTCGGGGACGATAGGACGCGTCACAGTAATGCCGGGCGAAGTCCCATCCGAGCTCAACCGTTTCGCCTTGTGCGTTAGTCAGAACGATCTCGTAGGCATTGGGCAATTCGATGTGTCGTAGTTCCGGTAGACCGCCGACCTCCGGTATGTCCTGAAATGGGATCACGCCGGCGCAGCCATCCACAAAGACAACCTCAATCCCTTCCTCGCGTGGCTGCACACGGGGCATCATCCGATCAGCGTGCGCGACCATGACAGTGCTTGATGCGGACTCGTTACAAGCCCAAAACTATACGAAGTTGACGTTCGGTCGCAGCGAGATCAGCAGGACTTAGACGGCCAATTATTCTCCTGACTTCGGAAACCTCCACAGTGACGAGTCTTCCGGCCTTCACCTTCGAAGGAGTATCTAGATGGCCTACTTGCCAATCGGATAGGACGTGGTCCCCGCGCATTTGGGGGCCTGCCAACCGCGACGTGATCTGAGCTAAGATGACGTCGCGGGACTGGTGATTGGTGGCGTCGTCGCTAACCACCAGAGCTGGACGAGGCTTACTACCACTCCCATCGCTGAAGGGGTACAGCACGACAACGATATCGCCCTTACTGTAGGTCGGCATCCTCTAGCAGGTGATCGAAGATGCTGTCTTCGGCACTCTCCCAGTCCTCTGCAAAAGCGCCGTTTGCCAGAGAGGAGAAGGCGCGATCCTCAAGCTTGGCCGCGGCATCTGTGTCAAGAAGGATGGTCACGCGGGCCCAGACATCCCCGCTGCCAGTCCGGGAAGTAGCTCTCGCGTCAACTGCCTCCCTTATCCCCTCAGTCTCGGTGATGGTGACGCGTTCAGCAAGCATGCTAGCTTTCCCTTGGAGGAGGCCCGACGGTCAAAGGAATCGAAGCCTTCTCTTCCTCGTTGATCAAGATGGCAAGCGAGTAATCGCCCTGCTTTTCAAATGTAGTATCTACCATCCGAATGACCGTCTCCATGTAGACTCTGCTACCAGCTCTGTTTGCAGGCGGCACCGTGAACTCGCCTTCAACCCGAGTATGTTGTGGATTTCCGTCCGCATCTAACAGGAGGACCTTGAACTTCTTCAATGTGCCAACCTCTGCTACGCTCGCCTCCATCCTTAGGACGAGCTGCATTTCGGGATGGCGCACTGGATACGTCACTGCAAACAAGTTACTGAAGGCCCCTAGAATGTTTAGCTTGCCTTCTTCTGACCGGTTTGCAGCGTCCGCCACCAATGCCAGCGAAACTTCCATCAGACAGCATCATCCTGCCCTCGACTGCTCGGTGTCAAGGGATTCGGTTCTGCTTCGGGCTTCTTCTGATCCTTAATCTTACCCATTCCCTCAGGTCTCCGGCACCCACACCTGAGGCACGTTCTCGGAGCTCGCACTGAAGCCCCTGGGCACTTTACGATCGTCATCACGCCAAATACGTATCACACACTGGTGGGAACGTTGCGGCGAGCGGTCGGGGCGTGGACACCCTCTTGCTGGAAGCGCATAAGCGCGACCGCGCCGCTTAGTATGAAGAAGCATCAGGCCTGTCCTGGTGGGCGATGGAGGGCTCGAACCTCCGGCCTTCGGTGTGTAAAACCGACGCTCTGACCGGCTGAGCTAATCGCCCACAGCAATCATCATCCATGCCGCAGAAGCGCGCGCCACCGTCGTTCTTTCGGGGTGTCCAGAGGGGCGGCGCCCCTTTGGCGGGGGCTTGGGGGTGTCCCCCAAAGCCTTCCAGGGCGGGCGGGTGGGATAGTCAAGGTACGGTTCCTCGCCCCAAACAAATGGCGCGCTTGGCGGGGCTCGAACCCACGACCTCAGCCTCCGCAGGGCTGCGCTCTATCCAACTGAGCTACAAGCGCGTGTCAACCGGCTATTCGTCTGTGCCTGCATGACAGGTGGTGCCGAAGGGGAGATTCGAACTCCCACGCCCGCGAGGGGCACTGCGCCCTGAACGCAGCGCGTCTGCCGTTCCGCCACTTCGGCGTGCACGTTCCTGCCCAAACTTCATGATACCCACAAGCCCCGCCGCTGACAAGGCGTACCGAGCCGCCCGCGGTTCCCTTTGCTTTCCCATTTGGCCTACACTGATAGCACTATGGCGAGCAGCACCAGCTCTGGGCTGGACGAGTACGAAAAGAAGCGCGACTTTGGGCGCACGCCGGAGCCGTCCCCTCGCGAGGCCCCAGCCGTGCAAGGAGCGCTCCGCTTTGTCGTGCAGAAGCATGCCGCCAGCCGCCTCCACTACGACTTCCGGCTCGAGCTCGACGGCGCGCTCAAGTCGTGGGCCGTCCCCCGCGGCCCCGCGCTCGACCCGAGCGAGAAGCGACTGGCGGTGATGGTCGAGGACCATCCGCTGGACTACGGCTCGTTCGAGGGCGTGATCCCCCGAGGCGAATACGGCGCGGGACAGGTCATCGTCTGGGACAACGGCACCTATTCGCCTGATGAGGAAGGCAAGCTCTCCTTCGACAACCGGCCCGAGGCGGAGGAGCGGCTGCGCCGTGGCCTCGCCGCCGGCAAGCTCTCGGTGTTCCTGCGCGGCCAGAAGCTGAAGGGCTCCTGGACGCTGGTCAAGACGCGACGCGCTGAGAACGAGTGGCTGCTCATCAAACACCAGGACCAGGCCGCCGACCCGACACGCGACATCCTGAAGGAGGACCGCTCCGTCCTCTGCGGACTCACCGTCGAGGACCTGAAGGCTGGCCGACTGCCCTCGCCAACGCGCCGGAGTGCCAGCCCCTCAGCCCTGCCCGGCGCTCGCCCGGCACCCGCTCCCCCAACCCTCGAGCCCATGATGGCCAGCCTCACGGACAAGCCCTTCTCGCACTCGGCCTGGCTCTTCGAGCCTAAGCTCGACGGCATTCGCGCCATCGCCCTGGTCCGAGAGGGCGCGGTCAAGCTCCTGTCACGGCGTGGCCTCGACGCCAGCCGGCAGTACCCCTCCCTGGCCGAGGTCCTGGCACGCCAGCCGGAACGGGACATGGTGCTCGACGGCGAGATCGTTGCCCTGGACGACGAAGCCCGCCCCTCCTTCCAGCGTTTGCAGCAGCGCCTCAACCTGACCCGCGCGGCCGACATCCGGCGCGCCGAGGCTCAGGTACCCGTCCTCTACTATGTCTTCGATCTCCTGCACCTCCAGGGCCACGACCTACGCAACGTCCCTCTCGAGCAGCGCAAGGCCCTCCTGGCGAGCGTCCTCGTCCCCTCGGAGCAGGTCCGCCTGCTGGAGCACTTCGAGGAGCACGGCGAGGCCGCGTACGAAGCCGCGGTCGCCCACGGCCTCGAGGGCGTCGTTGCCAAGCACCGTGACAGCATCTACGAATCGGGACGCCGCTCGCGCAACTGGCTCAAGGTCAAGGCCGTCCTCAGCGACGACTTCGTCGTCGCCGGCTACACGCAGGGGCAGGGCGGACGCGCCGCCACCTTCGGGGCGCTCGTCCTTGGCGAGCACGACGACGCGGGGCAGCTGCGCT
>Ga0209002_10004249_pt1 | contig 11316 bp, 11 predicted proteins | sample Rifsed16ft2_FD_184010 | JGI IMG/M metagenome (GOLD analysis project Ga0209002, IMG submission 184010) | Soil microbial communities from Rifle, Colorado, USA - sediment 16ft 2 (version 2) | ecosystem: Environmental > Terrestrial > Deep subsurface > Rock core/Sediment | place: Rifle, Colorado...
CCTGTGGTGGCTCCTGGGCCGCCGGCTCCTGCGCAGCGGGACCGCCGGATATGTGGCCGTCCGTAGTTCCGCCTCGAGTGGCGCTGGCTCCGCGGCGCGGGCGCTGGTCGAGAAGTTCGGGCGTGCATGCAAGGAGACGCGCCGCGATCCAGCCGCGCTGCGTCGCTCGATCGACGGGCGATCTTGCGGACCGCGGCGTCCGGGCCCTCAGGAGATCTCGAACCCAGCCCCTCGAGCCGCTACGGACGTCACCCGATCGAGTCCCCCGTAGAGGACGAAGGCGACCTCCGCCTCCAATGACTCGCCCGGGCCCAGCACGCGCGCCCGACCGGCGGCGGCGGCCTCCTCGAGTTGCATCGGGTAGCCGGTCCACGGCTCCAGGCAGAGGTGGTGATGGCCGCGCCAGCCGCCGTAGACCTGCCACAACCACGCGTGCGGGAAGACCTCGCGCGGGAATACGAGCGCGATCCCGCGTCCGGATGCCGTATCGGTCAGGGCGAGCCATCCGTCCGCGAGGTCTGTGGCCCAGTGCCCACCGAAGACTGCCGCTTCGGCGGGCAGGATGTCGCGGGCATTCCGCACCTCCCCGGTCGTCCCCGGGACAGGTTGAACCGGCCAACGGTACGACGTGCCCACCTCGCCCATGGTCGGCCCGGAGGACACGCCGACCAGTGCCGTCGTCGCGGGAAGGTCGATCCGATGTGCTGAGGTCACCGCGAATGCTGGGTGGATCCCCCACAGAAACGGCAGTGGCCTCACATCCAGGTTCGTGATCCTGTAGCGGGCGCGGAGTACCGGAGCGTCGTCGTCGAGGCGCAGGGTCCGCTCGAGGCGCGCCGGGGCAATCGTCGCGTGACCGATCGTCTCGACCCAGGCTGACCCATCGCCTTGCCCAATACATGCACTCCAGGGGACGGACCACATCTCGCCCATGTAGGGCAGGGGCTCGTCATGGAGGAGGGCGCGGTCACCACTCGGAAAGATCTCGTCCCAGCCGCCGGACCACCAGTCGTCGAAGTGGGCGCCATAGGGCGCCCGGCGTGGCGCCGTCCGCGGGTTCGCCCAGAGCAAATTCCTGTCCAGCGTCTTGTCGACCAGTTCCAGGACGTGCCCGCCGAGTTCTGGCAGGACCGTCACCCTGAGGGCCGCATTCTCGAGGACGACTGCCCCAAGGCCGCGGTACGACCAGCCCTCCGCAACCCGGGCCGTCATCGGCCGACCTTGATGCCGATCCCACCCGGACGATCGCGGCTAGGCAAGGATCACCTCGACCCCCAGCTTCCTGACCCGCTCGACCTGAACGGGGTCCGCGGCGCGATCCGTGATCAGGACGTGAACGTCGGCGAGCGGCACGATGGGCGTGAACCCAGGCCGACCGATCTTCGCAGAATCCGCGACGACGACGACGCGCAGGCCGCGCCGCGCCATCACCGCCCCGACCTCGGCAACAAGGACGTGCGGCGTGGTCAGGCCGGTTTCGACGGTCAGTCCGTCGCAGCCGATGAAGACGATGTCGGCCGACAGGTCGCGCATGTCGCCGACCGTCTGCGGCCCAACAAGCGCCTGGTGCTCCGGCAGGTACAGGCCGCCAAGACAGATGACGTGCGGGCTCTCCCAGCGGCCGACCTCGTCGAGCACCGGGAGCGAGTTCGTCACGATCGTGAGTTCGTTCGGGCGTCGCAGTGGCCGGCTGATGTGGGCGACCACCTGGGCTACTGTCGAGCCCGAGTCAAAGACGACCACGTCGCCGGCGCTGACGAGCGCGGCGGCTGCTGCGCCGATCCGCTTCTTCTCTTCGCGCGCCGTCCTGGCTCGCTGGGCGTAGGCATTGCGCCCTTGCTCACGGGTTGCCGCTACAGCGCCGCCGTGAACTCGCCGCAGGAGACCCTGATCCTCAAGGATTGTGAGGTCGCGTCGGATGGAGACACCAGTGACCCCGAATTGTTTCGCGAGCGCAGCCACGGAGACGCGCGGGACCAGGTCCAGGAGGCCGGCGATGTGCTCACGCCGCTCAACGACAGACACCGGCTCCCCTCTGGCCTGTGGCATCACTTGCCCATCCCCAGCGTGAGGCCGGAGATCAGCTGGCGCTGGAAGGCCAGGTAGACCACCACGGCGGGCATCGCGCTCACGAGTGAGCCGGCAATGACCAACGGAATCGGGATGACCCGCGCACTCTGAAGCGTCGCCACACCTACCGTGATCGTCCGGACCTCGGGCGTCTGGAGGAAGAGCAGGCCGATGAGGAGGTCGTCCCAGATCTGGATGAACTGGAGGACCGCGATCGTGACGAGGGCCGGCACCGCGAGAGGGAGCATCACCTTGCGAAAGATCTGCCAGTAGGACGCACCGTCGACGAGCGATGCCTCCACGAGCTCAGTCGGAACGCCGCGGAAATAGGTCGTCATCAGGTAGGTGCCGAGGGGCGTTCCGAGTGCCGCATAGACCGCGATCGCTCCGGGGTACTGATTGATGAGCCCCACCTGGGCGATGTTCACGAACTCGGGAATGATGATCGATTGAACCGGGATCATCATCCCGGCCAGGATCAGGATGAAGATGAGCGCTGAGCCGGGAAATCTCAGTTTGGCGAACGCGTAGCCCGCCATCGAGCTGACGGCGAGGATGATGACGACCGCCGCCACCGTGACGACCATCGAGTTCACGAGCTGTTGGGCGACCGGGAGCGTGTCGAACAACGCCGCCCAGCTGTCGAGCGAGAAGCCTTCGCCGGAGATGAACTGGTCCTGCGAGCGGAATGACACGATCGCCATGTAGACAAACGGGAACAGCATCACCACTACGACGAGGCACAGGATCCCGAAGACGGCGCCCCGTCGCAGCCGACCGGCTATCACCGCGCGCTCCTACTCGCCCCGCCCACGGAGGAGCCGGAGCTGAATGATGCTGATCGTGAACACGATGGCGAACAGGACGACCCCGATCGCAGCGGCGTAGCCGAATGCACCGTTGGCAAATGCCGTCTGATAGACATAGAACTCGAGCGTCGTCGTGCCGAACCCTGGCCCGCCAGTCGTCATGACGAAGATCAGGCTGAACAGAGCGGTGAACCCGGTGATCAAGGTCAGGATGAAGGCGAACTGGATGAACCGAGTCAACAGCGGGATCGTCAGGTACCTGAACACCTGCCAGGCACCCGCACCGTCGACGCGCGCGGCCTCGTAGACGTCGCGATCAAGGGTCGCCATCCCGGTGATGAAGATGATCGTGTTCGTGCCAAAGACCGACCAGATGAAGGTGATGATGACTGCCAGCATCGCGGTGTACTCGGAGGCGAGCATGTCAGTCCGGATGTCGAGACCGAGCGCCGCAAAGAGTCCGTTCAGGAAGCCGCGCGCTGCAAAGAGCCGGGCGGCAACGATGCCGATGACCACCCAGGAAATGGCCGTCGGCAGGAAGTAGACAGACCGGAAGAAGCGCCATCCGTACACCTTCTGGTTGAGCAGGAAGGCGACGAGCAGCGGAATGAGGATGGCAAACGGGATGGCCGCCAGGAGCATCACGTTGTTCAGAACGACCCGCCAGAACGTTGGGTCGTTGAACAGGCGTCGGTAGTTGTCGAGGCCGAGGAAGGTCGAGGTGATCCCGTTCCACTCGGTCAGGCTGTACCAGAACGTCTGCGCGATCGGCAACGCCAGCAGCACGGTGTACACGACGACGACCGGGAGCACGAACAGGAGGCCTGCGCGCTGCTCGGCGCGTCGGAGCCGCCCCGTATTCTTCGGGACTGCCCGCCTCGCGCCTGGGTTCGCGGGTCGAACCGCCGCCATGTCGCTCACGCGTGAGCCTCCGTCAAACTCGGCCCGAAGCGGCCTCGCGGCACGCCTCGGGCCGGGTCAGAACTCTGGCTACTTGTACTCGGAACTCCGCCGGTCGGCGGGGAGCGCCTCCAGCGTGCGCTGCATGGTCTCGAGCGCCTCGGCAACCGACATGGACCCACCGAACGCCGCGTTGAGCACCCGGGTGCCCGTGTCGCCGACTTCCGGCTGGATCACGTTGTCGATCATCGGGTAGCGCGTGTAGCCGCTGTCGGCGGCGAATGCGAGCAGGTCCTTCGCCATCCGGCTGTCCGTGGAGAATCCGTCCTTGGCGGGGATCAGGCCCGAGTCGGCGATGATCTTCTGCGCCTCGTCCGAGGCCAGGAAGGCCAGGAACGCGGCTGCCTGTTCCTTGTGCTGGGAGTAGGTCGTCAGCGAGAAGCCATCGCCACCGTACTCCACGACACCCTTGAGTGGGCTGTCGACGAACGGCGGGAGGAAGACGCCCACGTTGTCGCCCATCTTGTCCTGGAACTCGGCGATCTGCCAGGTCCCTTCCATCGTCATCGCGGCCTGTCCCGTTTCGAACAGATTGATGGAATCGCTGTTGGTGAGGACATCCTGGTTCGTGTAGCCCTTGGTGAAGAGCGACACCCACTTGTCGATCTGGCTCTTGACGGCCGGGTCAGTCCAGGCGATCTCGCCCGTGTAGAGCTTCTTCCACTCGGTTGGGTCGAGGTACATCATCAGGTAGCTGAAGTCATACCAGGGGTAGAAGCCGCCACCGAGGGACTGGCCACCGGTTCCATAGACCATCGGGGTGATGCCCGCTGCCTTGAGCTTCTCACAGGCCGCGAAGAACTCATCCCACGTCGCCGGGAACTTCGTGCCGTCCAGGCCGGCCTGCTCGAACAGGGCCTTGTTGTAGAAGCCGTTGTAGAACTGGACCTCCAGCGGCACAACCAGGACGCCATCGTCCGGGTTGAAGTTCAGGGAGCTGTACTCGATGCCCTTGAGCTTCTTGAGCTCATCGAGTGACACGAGGTCGTTGAGCGGCTGCAGGTAATCCTTGTACTTGAGGTCGAAGAGGCCCGTCCACTGGGTCGCGAGATCGGGGCCGGTCTTCGAGATGGCCGCGGCCTGAAGCAGGTCGAAGTAGTTGTCGGCCGGCTGGCTGATGACCTTGATGGTCACGCCCGGGTTCTTGGCCTCGAAGGCCTTGACCAGGTTCTCCGTCGCCGTGGCGTTTGCCTCGGTGCCGTAGTTGTGCCAGAGCGTCAGCTCCGCCGGAGCGGCTCCGCTGGGAGCTGGCGATGCGCCGCCGCCACAGGCCTGTGACACCAGGCCAACGATGACGAGCGCTACCGCGATGAGGGTTATCTTGCGATCCGGCACGGGCTCACTCCTTTCGGCGTTCGAGGAGGTAGATGCATGGAGGCCACACCCACATGCGTCACAGAACGCTCACACTCGAAACACTACTCAAGTGCGGAAGCCGCGTCAATCCACTCGTAAACGATCATCGAACGGCGGTTGAGGAGCGAGATCGATCGTCGATCGGTTGACAGTCATCCCCTGATTCGCAACTATTACGACAGGAAACGGACATCAATCCATCGAGCGCCTCCCACGCGACGAGGCCATGATTCCTGTGAGGTGCAACCGTGAGCACAGGCGAGGCGATTCGCCTCCGGCGGCTCTTCGACGAGGGCCGCAATGCTGTCGTCGTGGCTATCGACCACGGCCTCTATAACGGGCCACGGCCAGGGTTCGAGGATCTCGCGCCCATCGTCGACCGCCTGCGGGGCGCGGACGCGATCCTGCTGAGCCCGGGGATGGTGCCCCACGTCAGCTCCGTGTTCGAGCGGCGGGGCGCCCCGGCGATGATCCTCAGGCTGAATTGGGGAACGCAGTACGCGACTCAGTGGGCCTACCGTGAGAGCCGGAGCGTTCCGATGATCTCGGCGGCGCAGGCAGTCTCACTCGGCGCGGATATCGTTCTCGTGGGTATGTCCATCAAGACCGGATCTGAGGCCGTGGATGCGGAGAACGTCGCCCAGGTCGCCAGTTGCGTGGCGGAGAAGCGCGTCGTCGGCGTGCCGATCGTCGGCGAGGTCTACCCGGCCGGCCACGAGGACATCACTCCAGAGGAACGGCACGAGCAGATCTCGATCGGCTGCCGCATCGCTGCCGAGCTCGGGGCAGATCTCGTGAAGACGTTCCACACCGGTGCCCGTTTCGCCGAGATCGTCCGATCAACACCCGTGCCGATTCTCGCGCTCGGAGCGCAGAAGCTGCCTCGCGAGGTGGACGCCCTGGAGCTGGCCGCGATGGCGATCCGCGATGGCGCGCGTGGGGTCGTCTTCGGACGCAACGTGATCGGCGCTCGCAGCCCGGAGCGGTTCCTGGAGGCGCTCCAGGAAGTGGTGAAGCTCGGCGTTGAGCCGCCGGCTGCGGCCGCGAAGTTCGGCCTCGACTGACGGCCCGACGGGGACCGATGGTTCTCCTCCTCGGCCTCGATGTCGGCACGACCTCGGTGAAGGCCGGGCTCTTTGATGCCGCCGGCACGTGCCTGGCGGTCGCAGGCGAGGAGTACCACCTCGATCACCCGGCTCCGGACCGAGCGGAACTGGACGCCGAGACCTACTGGCGTGCATCCCAGGTGGCCATCCGGCGCGCGGTGGTGGCAGCAGGCGCCGGACGAGAGGACGTCGCCGCGCTCGCAGTTTCAAGTCAGGGCGAGACGGTGGTCCCCGTGGACGCGGCCGGACGCGCCCTGGGGCCGGCGCTCGTCTGGCTGGACAACCGTGCCCTCGCCGAATCGCGCGAGATCGCCGAGGTGTTCGGCGAGAGTTCGATCTACGACGTCACGGGTGTCCCGTCGGTCGTGCCGACCTGGTCCGCCTGCAAGATCCTGTGGTGGCGGCGCCATGCGCCCGACCTCTTTGCGAGGGCGCGGCGGTTCCTGCTCGTCGAGGATCTCCTCCTCCACCGGCTGACGGGCCGGTTCGTGACCGAGGGAGGCGTGCACTGCACGTCCCTCCTCTTCGATATCCGCAACCACGCGTGGTGGGACGACATGCTCGGTGTCGTCGGGATCGATTCGTCCCGACTGCCCGAACTTGCCCGCCCGGGCGATGTCGTGGGGACACTCACGACCGATGCAGCGGAGGCGCTCGGCCTGAGCAGGCGCCTCCTGGTCGTCGCCGGTGGCATGGATCAGGGCGCGGGCGCAATCGGCGTCGGCAACGTCGGGCCGGGCATCGTGTCGGAGAGCACCGGGGGCGCCCTCACGCTGCAGGCCGCGGTCGATCATCACGGTGGCGATCCAACTCGCCAGACACCTGTGTACGTTCACTCGGCGCCCGGCATGTACCTGTACTGCCCTGTCTGTCCAACCGGCGGGATGGCGCTCACCTGGTTCCGCGACCAATTCGGATCGGACGAGGTCACGAGGGCCGCCAACGAAGGTCGAAATGCCTACGACCTTCTGATCGCCCTGGCCGGCCACATTCCGCCCGGGTCCGAAGGGCTACTCATGCTGCCGCACCTCATGGGCGCATTCAGCCCCGAGTACGAGCCTGAGGCGCGAGGGGCGTTCTATGGCTTCACCCTCCGTCACGGCAAGGGCCACTTCGTGCGCGCCGTGCTGGAGGCTGTGGCATTCATGCTACGGCGCAACCTCGAGCTCCTCGCCGGCGCTGGTGCGACTGCCGAGGAGATCCGCTCACACGGTGGCGGAGCTCGGAGCGACCTGTGGAACCAGATCAAGGCGGACGTCTGTGCCCGGCCGGTCGTCACCCTCGCGGGTGACGATGCGGCGATCCGGGGCGACGCGATGCTTGCGGGAGTCGCCGCTGGCGTCTTTCCGGACCTCGCGGAGGCCGGTCGTGCCCTGGTGACAACCAAGCGGCGCTTTGTTCCCGACCCGTCGGCGAGTGCCGTATACGAGGAGGCCTACGCAGGCTACATCCGGCTCTTTGACCTGCTCCGACCGCTCTTCGCACGGCCGGATGCCGGCGGACACACGACCCGATAGACGAAGGCAGACACGGCTCAACAAGGAGGAATCAGCGGTGACCGTACGAGCGAAGATCGGCGTCCTCGTCATGGCGTTGCTCGAGGACGACTACAACAAGACCGGGCACATGCGACCGGCGGCGACGGCAGCGGCCCAGGAGATCGCGGACGGCCTCGCAGCCTTCGGCGACGTGGTCCACGCCGGCCTCGTCGAAGAGGAGGATCAGGCCGCGGCGGCGGCGCGCCTGTTCAATGCCGAAGACGTGGACATCATCGTGGCCTTCGAACTGGCCTACACCAAGGGGATCGTGCCAGCGCGGTGCTTCATCGACACGACGGCACCGGTCCTCGTCTGGAATACCCAGAAGGTACGCCGACTCGGTGAGGACGACGGATTCGACGTCGTCATGCTCAACTCGGGGATGGCGGGCATGCCTGAGCTGACGGCCGTCCTCCTGCGCACCGGCCGCGACTTCGAGATGGTCACGTCTCACTGGGACGATGAAGACGGCCGGCGCAGGGTCAGGGAGATCATCACGGCGGCCGCGGTTCGCCGTCGCCTGCGAACGGCGCGCATCGGTCTTGTCGGGCACCCGTTCGAGGGCATGACCGACCTGATGTTCGACGGCCTGTCCCTGCGGCAGGAGGTTGGGCCGGTCGTCTGGCCGCTGGAGCCGGAGAAGATCGCCGTCCGTTTCGGCGAGATCGATCAGGCCGCCGTCGATTCGGCCATCACTGCCGAGAAGGCGAAACACACGGTCGAGATGGAGCCCGCGCTGTTCGAGCGCTCCATCCGCCTCGCGCTGGCTATCGAATCGGTGGTCCGCGAGCACCGGTTCGATGCGTTCACCGCCTTCGACCAGGTCTGGCTGACCGATCCACGCGTTGGGATCATCCCGTCATTCGGTACCGGGCGCCTGTGCGAACTCGGTATCCCGGCATCGCCGGAGGGCGACGTCAACTGCGCCGTGGCCCAGCTCGTGCTGCAGGAGCTCGCCGGCCAGGCGACGACCGTAGAGAACTACGTGATCGACTTCGACAACAACGCCGTGATGTTCAGTCACGACGGGCACGGCAACCCGGCCCTCGGCACGCCCGGAGAAACCAGGGTCAAGCACTCGATCTACTACCAGGGTGTCCACGGCTTTGGGGCGGGCTTCGAGTTCGCCTATGAGCCGGGTCCGGTGACGAACCTGGCCCTGGTCACGATGGGTGAGAACCTGTGGCGTTTCGTCATCTCCGAGGGCGAGTTCCTGCCCTTCCCGCCGCGGCCGATTTCAGCGCCACAGACGCTCTTCCGCCACCATGAGCTGGAGATCGCCGACTGGTGCGATGCATGGTGTCAAGCAGGGGCCCCGCACCACATGGCCGCGGCGAGGGGCAGCTGGACGAGCCAGCTCCTGGTGCTGGCCCGAATGCTCGGCATCGACGCCGTGGTCGTTTGACCACGGGCGGCGCATCCACGTGGCCCGGGACGGGCCGAGCGGATCCCGGCGACGCAAGACGAGGGTCGATGGTGCATCTGGATCTCGAGATCAAGCCGCCATTCTTCGAGATCGGCCCGAAGGCGTACATGTTCGGGCGCGAGGTGCTGGATCTCGCCCGGCGAGCCGATGCCCTGAGCCGCCAGTACGACGTCCAGGTGATCTTCACCCCGCAGGCCGTCGACATCCCGATCATCGCCCGCCAGGTCGACGCCGTCCTGGTCTTTGCGCAGCACATGGACTCCCTGCGGCCCGGCCGGGGCACCGGTTCGATCCTCCCTGAAGCGGTGAAGGCGGCCGGAGCTGCCGGAGTACTGCTGAACCACGTGGAGAGGCGGCTCTCGCGGGAGGAGCTGGCCCGAACGATCCGGCGCGCGGGCGAAGTCGGCCTCGCCACGATGGTCTGCGCCGACGATGCCGAGGACGCTGCGAGCGTCGCAGCGTTGGAGCCGAACGTGATCATCGTCGAGGCACCCGTCCTGATCGCGGGCGGCAGGCGCGACGACTCGGGGCGACTGGCGATTGCTGCCGCGAATGAGGCGATCTGGCGCGTGAACCCGGCGATTCGTGTCCTCCACGGGGCCGGCATCAGCGGCGCCCAGGACGTTTACGACGTGATCGCAGCCGGTGCGCAGGGGACCGGCTCCAGCAGCGCGATCTTTACCGCCAATGACCCGAAGGCCATGCTCGAATCGATGATCAGAGCGGTCCGGGAAGCCTGGGATCTGACGCACTAAGGAGTCCATCGATGTCCGTGTCCAGCGCCACATTCACGTTGCAGTCGGACCGGCGCCCGACGTTTCACGACGTCACCTCGGAGGTCGAGGAGGCATTGGCCGGGTCCGGCATTCTGAACGGGATCCTCGTGGTCTTCTCACAGCACACGACATGCACCGTGTTGATCCAGGAGGCGTCCGACGATGTCGACTACTGGGGCACCGAGCTGCTGATGCAGGATCTCGTGACAGTCCTCGAAGGTCTTGTGCCGACCTGCCGGACAGAGGGGCAGTATCGCCATCCCGGCCCCAGGCACATCGAAGCGGGCGCAGGCCGCGGGGAACTTCCGTCCTGGTCCCTGAACACGGATGCTCATCTGCGATCCGTCCTCCTGGGTCGTTCGCAAACGGTGCCGGTCGTGGACGGCGCGATGGTCCTCGGGGAGTTCGGTCGGATCTACTTTGCCGACTTCGACCAGGTTCGGGCACGAGAGCGGACGGTCCGGGTCCAAATCATCGGGGAGTAGACGCCCGGGGGCCGCAGGCGCTCTCAGACCTTGATCTCGTCGATCCAGCACCAGGTCCAGGTGTGTCCGGGCACCTTTGCGCGGATGATCGGGTGACCCGTCACGCCGTAGTGAGCTCGCGCGTGCCGGTTGGGCGACAGGTCGCAACAGCCGACATGACCGCAAGTCAGGCATAGCCGAAGCTCGACCCACTTGCCGCCGATCGCGAGGCACTCTTCGCAGCCATCGGTGCGCGGCGCCACGTCTCGGATCTGGTCGAGATGGGTGCACGCGGGTGGGCGCCGGCCCACTAGCCGTCGGAGGGTGTCAATGAGCCGGGTCATGCGGCTCCATCCTCGCCGGGCATCGGCTCGACTGCGGACCTTCGTGTTCGATTCGATTCGCTCATGGGCAAAGCCTAACCAAAGTCAACGAGTCCAGGCTCGCGAAGCCCAACGCGCCCGCCTGACCGGGCCATCTGGCCCTTCCCCCCGGACATGGCTCGATGGCTTCATACGGCATTGGGGTGTCGCGTTCCGGCGGTGGCGATTGCGTCGCGCAACGCTCAGGAAGGAGGCAACGGCATGTCCGACATGGCCCCGGGCGCGGGGACGGGACCGCGCGATCGCATCGTCTTCGCCGTCATCCTCATCGCGGTCGGCGTTGTGGGGCTCGCATCGCAGCTGTTCGAGTTCAAGACCGATGTCGGTGGCTGGATCGTCATGCTCATCGGCCTCGGGTTCCTCGGGGCCTTCGCCTTCACCCGCCAGTACGGCTTCCTGATCCCGGGCGGGATCATGACCGGCCTCGG
>Ga0209002_10004251_pt1 | contig 11314 bp, 8 predicted proteins | sample Rifsed16ft2_FD_184010 | JGI IMG/M metagenome (GOLD analysis project Ga0209002, IMG submission 184010) | Soil microbial communities from Rifle, Colorado, USA - sediment 16ft 2 (version 2) | ecosystem: Environmental > Terrestrial > Deep subsurface > Rock core/Sediment | place: Rifle, Colorado...
CCGGGGCGGCCTCGGCAGCTCCATCGAAACGGACCGACTGCACCGGAACCTGGTATCGCTCGCGCACGAAGTATTCCTGAAAGGCTAGATCCCCGCCAGGAGTCACGATGCGCGTCTCGACGCGATCATTCGTCATCGGCAAGATACACGCCCCGACTCCAAGTGCTCGAGCGATTTTCGCCGTGGCCTCGGTCAGGCTCATGCCGTTGGTAAGAAGTTGGGTGCGAAACAGGTGAGTGGCAAGGTCGCGGTCGCCCAACTGGAACCAGGAAGGAGCGCCGAAACGGCGCATCGCCTCGAGACAATGGAACGTGTCGCCGTCGATGCCCCAGCCGCGCTCGCGGCTCAACATTCCGGCCAGCGCATAGGTAACGGAATCCAGGTCCGGCGAGACGTGCAAGCCCCACCACTCCAAGTCATCACCCGTATTTACAATCGCGGTCAGCTCGCCCGGCGACACGACTTGCTGAAGCCCCTGGATGAACTTGGCCCCGCCGGTGCCCCCGGTGAGCACGGTAATCATGCCGCCCTCCGGGCGTAACCCTCTTCATCGGCCGCTGCGAGAACCCTCTCGGCGAGAAAGCCGGCGCGATTCTTGAACGCCGGCAGAAACTCCGGGTAGATCGGCAAGCGCTGCTTCAGGCGGAACCCGGCACACTCCGTGCGTCGCTCGAGCTCGGCAAGATGGGGCCAGGGCGCTTCGGGATTGATAAAGTCCGGTGTAAGCGGTGAAATCCCGCCCCAATCATTGATTCCTGCGGAGAGCAGCGCCTCGTAATCCGGAGCGGAAAGATTGGGCGGGGCCTGAAGGTTCATCTCCCGAAGGAGCAGGCGTGCCACAGCAATCGTGCGCAACATCTCACCGCGCGATGGCTCCGCGTGCTGGCGCATCGGGATGGTGGGCTTGGCACGGAAGTTCTGGATGATGACTTCCTGAATGTGTCCATAGCGGCGATGCAGCTCGCGAATCACGAGCAGCGCATCCACGCGGTCCTCCAGCGTCTCGCCAATCCCGATCAGCAGGCCGGTGGTGAACGGAGTGCCTTCCTCTCCGGCAGCCTGGAGCGTCGCGATCCGCCGGGACGGAATCTTGTCCGGCGCACGGTCGTGCGCGGCACCGGGCCGGAGCAACGCCGTGCTGGTTGTCTCCAGCATCAGCCCCAGGCTGGGACAATACGCTGCGAGGCGCTTCACCCAGACGCGGCTCAGCACCCCTGGATTGGCGTGAGGCAGCAGTCGCGTCTTCCGCAACACAAGCTCGCACATGGCCTCGAGGTAGTGGAGGGTGGACTTGTATCCCAATCGTTTTAACCACGCGCGCATCTCGGGAAAGGCCAGCTCCGGCTTGTCTCCCAGGCTAAAGAGTGCTTCCGTGCATCCCAGTTTTTCACCTGCCGACGCCACCGCAAGTACTTCCTCCGGTGTCATGGTGTGCGCACCGGGGTCCTCGGGGTCCCGCCGGAACGTGCAATACCCACAATAGTCCCGGCAAAGATTCGTGAGCGGCAGAAAAACCTTTCGCGAATAGGTGACGACGCCAGACTTAAACTGCGCGCGAACCTTCGCCGCAGCTTCGAGCAACGGCGGCAACTCGAAATCAGTGGCACGGATCAGGCGGCAAGCCAGAGAACGTGAGAGCGGTAAACCGTCGCAGACTTCAGCCAGGAGGGAAGCGGCCGATTTCTCTCTCGGAGCCGCGCTGCACTGGGGCGCGGCGCCGGCCGGCGGGTCATCGGCGGGGTACGACGGATTGACCGGTTTGGACAGAGCGCTCACCGAATGCCAGGGTTCTGCTTGCGCTGCGGATGGGAGAGCCGTGGCATCCCTACGATCGCCCCTAGAAGCCGATAGCGGTTCTCACCGGCCGGTACTCTTCCTGGCCCGGGTAGAATCGCCACGGAACCGGGGTCAGGCACTCGCCCTCTTTCTTGCCCACCCGATACATATCCTGGGTGTAGAGGCACGCCCGACCTTCCTGATCCACCACCTGGGGATGAAAGGAGAAGACCATGTTCTCGCGCAACTCGGTCTGGTTCGTGGCGCCGATCGCGGGATGCTCAATCATGGTCACACCGATCGAATGACCTGAGAGGTGACCCAGGGCAAAGCCATGCCTGGCGAACGTCTCCGCGGCGGCGCGGTGGACGGTGCTCGCCAGTTCTCCTGCCCGCATGCATCGGCGCGCAGCCTCCAATGCTTCGGGGTACACATCCTTCATGGCAGCCGTGCGGGGACTAAGGGGCCCACGGATCAGAGGACGTGAGAACTCCACCCAGTATCCCTCCGGACCTGCAATCTCCAGCGAGTACAGCAGCAAGTCGTTTGCGTGGACGACGCGGTTGCCCGGCACCTTGAAGTGAGCCTCGGCCTCGCCCTGGGCCCCGGAGAGCACGATGTTCATCATTCGCGAGCCGGCGCCACGGGCGAAGAAGCGTTCGACGGCGGGCGCCATGATCTGGGCCTCGGTCAGGCCGGGCTCGTAAGCCTTGAGCAACGCCGCGAAGCCGTCGAGGATGATGTCCGTGCTTTCGGCGATGTGAAGCATCTCCTCCTGGCTTTTTACGGCGCGGGCCATGTCGAAGTGGAAGTCAAACGGAACCAACTCAAAGGAACCTTGCGCCAGCTCTCGGTAGTCTCGGACGGTCATGATGTAGTCGAGGCCGTACACCGCCAGGCGCTTCCACCGTTTCTCATCCGCGCGCTGGCGCAGCCATTTGCCGGGCACGTCTGCCCAGACATGGTCCTGGACCCAGGGCTTGCTCTTATCCCCGATCCAGCGGGCCTCCACGGGAAAGAGCAGAGTCGGCTCAGCGTCGAGTGGCAACAGCACGTACACATACCGATGAACGATTTCAAACCCGGAGACGTAACGGACCGCGCCCTCAAACCCGGTGTACTGATTCCCACATACGATCAGCGCATCGACAGACTCCGCCTGCATCCGGGCGCGCAGATTCTGGTATCTTCGTTCGACTTCGGCCTGGCTGATCATGCAGGTGTCGCGGGAGCCCCTGAGGCGGACTGTCGAGCGCCGCGCTCACTCTTACCCGCAGGGCGGAACAAAGTCAAGCACCATGCGAAGAAGCTCGAAAGCGCGGCGACGCCAGAACCGCAGCAAACGGCAGGCGGATCGCCGGGTGATTCCGATTATCCTGGCGGCGGGAAGGGCAGAACGCCTGGGCTTTCCGCAGGCTCTGGCACGATTCGGGGATCTCAGCGCATTGAACATTGCCGTCAACAACTGCGCCGGCCTGGGCAAGCCGGTTGTTGTCCTGGGTCATGCGGTGAGGCGCATCCTCCCAGCAGTGCCCCGCGGGGTGAAGGTGGTGGTCCATCGAGGATGGAGGGCGGGCCAGATGAGTTCGTTGCGGGTCGGGCTCCGGATGGTGCCGAAGCGCGGCTCCTTTCTGCTGTACCCCGTGGATTATCCGCTGCTGACGGGGAGGCTGATCCGGCAACTCGTCTCGGCGTTCCAGCGACGTCCAGCAGGTCACGCCATCGTGGTCCCCGTGTTTCGCGGACGGAAAGGTCACCCGGTGCTCTTCTCCCCGGCAATCCGCAGTGAGTTGGTTCATGCCCACTCCGCGCGCGAGGTGGTGGAGAAGGATCTCGGCCGCGTCAAAGCGGTACAGGTGAGCACTCCGGCGATCTGGCAGGACTTCGATACGCCGGCCGCTTATCAGCGATGCCGACGGGCCTATCTGCGACAGAGAAACGCTTCCCGTGAGTAAGAAAAAGGCCGGGCACGATTCGGTGGATTCTCGAAAGCTGTGATAAACACTTGACATAGGACTCTGCTTGCGATTGAATCCGCACAGTGGGCGTGTCCGTCAAACTGTTTCACGCTGAAGACCGCAAACAGAGGGAGAGATCTGCCATGACCCGTCTCAACACAGTTGTGTGCCTGCTTTTGTTACTGTTTATGCTTGGTATTTTGAGCGCTTCACCCGCAGGTGCCCAGACCGTTACGGCCACCGTGGAAGGCCGGATTACCGACACGTCTGGCGGAGCGGTGCCCGGGGCGACAGTCACAGCGGCAAACGCCGCAACTGGCTTTTCTCGCTCGGACACAACCAAAGACGACGGCTCGTTCCGAATCGCCCTGTTGCCGGTGGGGGAATACACGCTTACCGTGGAGAAGGCGGGGTTTGCCAAGCAGGCCAAGAAGATCACGCTCCAGATCGATCAGATTGCCACACTCGATTTCACCATCGCGCCCGGCGAAGTCACCGAGCGGCTGGTGGTTCAGGAAGAGGTGGGCATCCTGGAGCCCACGCGCTCTGCCGTGAGCACCGTCATTACACCGGCGCAGATTGCCAACCTGCCAGTAAACGGGCGGCAATTCATCGATTTCGTCTTGCTCGCGCCGGGTGTGTCAATTGGGGACACTACTTCGGGCAGCACGGACGTGATCGTCGAACCGGTGACCAAGATTTCTTTTGCCAGCCAGAACATCCATTACAACTTCGTGGCCATCGACGGCGCCGACAACATGTCCACCGCGTCCGGCATTCAAAAGACGACCCCTTCCCAGGATGCGGTGCAGGAGTTCCGCGTGATCAACGCGGAATACACGACGGTGTTTGGGCGCTCGGCGGCCGGTGTGGTGAACATCATCACCAAAAGCGGCACGAACGAGTACCATGGTTCGATCTACAGCTACTTTCGCAATGATGCTCTCGATGCCCGCAGCATTTTGCACGTTCCCGGACGGGACACGCTCGAGCAATATCAGTTCGGCGGAACCCTGGGCGGGCCGATCATCAAAGATAAGACGTTTTTCTTCGCGAATTACGAAGGGCAGCGGCGCACCGAATCTCCGTTCTACAACTCGGTCATTCTGAGCAATCTGAGTCGTCCCGGCCCCAACAACGACATAAACGACTTCAAGGCCAACTTCGGCTTGCCCCCGGAAAACCTGGACGTTCTCCGCGATTCCCATGGTGACAACCTGCTGGCCAAGATCGACCACCAGATCAATCCGAAGCACAATCTTTCCACGCGCTACTTTTTTAATGACGCTCGGTATACAAACGTGTCCCCCTTGAACGACGGCTTTGACCTGCCGTCGACGTTCAAAGACAACTTTTTCCTGGACCAGTCCCTGGTGGGCAACCTGACCTCGGCTTTCACTTCTTCCCTGGTCAATGAGCTGCGCCTCCAATACGCCCGCCGCTCTTTTGATTTCCCCGCGCGAACCACCCAACCTCACCTGGAGGTGGCCAACACGTTCACTGTGGGAGTGAACCGCGGGAACCCGGAGTTTTACAAAGAGAGCCGGTTTGAACTGGTGGACAACGTAACCCTGCTGCGCGGACGGCACGTGCTCAGCTTTGGGGGCAATTTCAATTTCGTGCGCACCACGGAATCGTTCCCCCTCTTCTACCCCTTCGAGGCCACTTTCGCCTGCTTGTTTGCGGCGCAGTGCCCGTTCAGCATGGAGCGCGGGGAACCTTTTGTGATCTTCTTCCAGCGCAACGATGCCGCGAGCAACTTCACCGAGCCCACGATTGACCGGGCTATCTACCAGGGAACCCGCATCTCCAGCGCCGTCCGCAACCAGGCCAAGGGCGTATTCGACCACACCTACAACGGCTTTTTCATTCAGGACAAAATCCGCGTGACGAACCGCCTGACCATCAATGCGGGACTGCGCTACGAGTGGGAAACCTGGCCGGAGCGCTACGTGGATTCCGACTTGAATAACCTCGACCCGCGTATAGGTTTTGCCTACAACATTGGCGGGCCGTGGAATGTGGTTTTGCGCGGCGGCATCGGCATGTACCACGGCACGATTCCCTCGCCGCTGCTCTCCTGCCAGGAAGCCTCGTGCGGCGGCACGCTGGGCAAGTACCCGGGACGCGCAAACAAGGAGGACGACCTCGATGCCAGGGTACGGCTCTTCGCCTTTGCCAGCGCACCGTTCATCACCAACCTGGGGCTGACCAACCTGCTGGGCCGGCCGAACCTGCTCAACCCCGCCCCGACAACTGGCCGCTATCCCGATGCAGTAGCGTCTTCCTTCCTGGAATGCCCGGGCGGGTTCTTGTCCGGCTGTGGCTTCTTCGGCGATGCGACGATTGTGCGGTTTGCGAAGGATCACCAGGCGCCGCTCTCCTACCAGGGAGGCCTGAGCTTGGAGTTTGAGCCGCTGCCGTCGTTCAACGTCTCTCTCTCCTATCTGCGCGTGCGTGGGCTGCGGCTGGGCAGCTTTTACAACATCAACCAGCCCGACCCATCCGGGCAGGTCACGGTGCACGATTCCCAGGGCCGCACGGGCACGAAGAACACCTACTTCTGCCCGGTGGCGATTTGCGGACCCGGCATCCCGGGAACCCGCGATCCGCGCTGGGCAGTGTTTTTCGAAGCGGACTCGCTGTGGGATTCGTCTTACAACGGCTTTTTCTTGACGGTGAACAAGCGCCTGCGGAAGTATTACGCGTTTAACCTGAGCTACACGGTCTCGGACGGCATTGACAACGGCCCGAACCCCAGCTTCGTCCTCATCCCGCAGGACAGCAAGAATTTCCGGGCGGAACGGGCGAAGTCTGCCGACTTTGCGCGGCACCGGTTCACCGGCAACGCCCAGTTCCAGACGCCCCACACGCTGAATCCACTCGCTCGCGACTTCCTGTTCAGCTTCATTGTTACTTTGGAATCCCCTCATTTCTTCACCAAGTTTGCCGGATTAGACGCCAATGGCGACGTCTTTGGCGTGAACGACCGCGTAGGCATTGAGCCGCGCAACACGTTTAAGGGAGATTCGCTAAAGGCAGTGGATTTCCGCGTGGCGCGAAGCTTTCCGATCCGGGAAAAAATGAAGCTAGAACTCATCGCGGAAGCGTTCAATCTGTTCAATACGCTCAACGTTCGCTTCTTCAACACCACCTATGGCGCGGCGGACTTCTGCCCGGTCGGCGGCGCGGCCGCCTGCGGCCCGGGCCCCTTCTTCCAGGAAGGTTCCCCCAATTCGGCGTACGGAACCCCGCGGGCGGTCATGAACCCGCGACAAATCCAATTCGCCGTGCGGTTCACCTTCTGAGGGATCGACGAAGGAAATCCACGGGGCCCCAGACGCGGGCCGAGCACTGCCCGGTCGGCAGCGTTTCATCTCAAACGCAACGGTTGAATTCTGAGAAGGCTAGGCAGCCCGGCCCCTGGCCCAGGCCGCAGCGGGAGGAGAAGCCGCGATGAGGTTCGGAATCTACGCCGAGATGCAGACGCCGCCGGGCAAGTCGCATGCGGAACTCACCTGGGAAATCTTCGCGCAGATCGAGCACGCCGACCGCATGGGTTTCGACGTGTACTCGATCATTGACCATCATTGTTTCCAGAAGTTTTCCATCTCGGCGAACCCGCTGGCCATGTTTACCGCCGCGGCGCAGCGGACACGGCGCATCCGCTTCCGGACGGCCTTGCACACGTTGCCGCTGGAAAACCCGGTGCGACTGGCGGGTATGATCGCGGAAGCGGACATCCTCACCGAAGGGCGGCTGGAGTGTGGTTTGGGCCGCGGCCACGCCTGGCTGTTCGGGCCGCACAACGTTCCGCTGGAGGAAAGCCGGCCGCGCTACGACGAAGCCGTCGAGATCCTGGTCCGGGCCTGGACGCAAGAGAAGTTCTCATTCGAAGGAACGTTCTACAAGCTCCAGGATGTCAGCGTGGTGCCCAAGCCAGTCCAGAAGCCACACCCGCGGCTGTTCACCGGTGGCACCAGCGACATCACCTACCAGATGGCGGGCGAGCGCGGCTGGGGAATTTTTGTTCCGCCGTTGTTGCCCTGGAAGGTGCTGGAAGCACCGCTGAATCTCTACAAAGCCGCCTGCGCAAAAAGCGGCCACCAGCCGGACATTGTTTACATCCGGCCGGTGTACCTGGAGGAGAACGAGAGCGTGATACGTCGCGAGGTGGAACCGTATCTCCTTAACTTCCTGGCGTTCAACGCCTCGCCGGTGGAATCCCTGCAAAGCGAAGAGAAGAAGGCAGAGCTGCGCGCCAAAGGGTACGGCTTTTACGCCAGTGGCGCACTGGAATCGCTCACCAGGCTGACCTATGAGGAGATCGTAGAGCAGGAGATCGGCTTCATCGGGACACCGAAGAAAGTGATCGCGCAGATTGAGAATCTCCAATCCAGAGGCGGCATTGGAGAGCTGGCCATCGTTGCCAATTTCGGTGGAATCGAACACTGGAAGTCCATCAAGACCCAGCAACTATTCGCTCAGCAGGTGATGCCCGCCTTCCGCGGAGCCGGGCAAACGGCGATGGCCGGGCGCTGAACGGTTTTCGACATGCCAGGCTGGCAGCCTTTCCGGGGTCCGAAACAGAACAGGAATCGAATCGGCACCATGGCAACGCGAGACATCGGGGTGAATCGCGACGGCGGGGTCACTGCCTCCCTTGCGCGAGGCTTTGCTCCGCTGGGTGCGCAGCGTCTGCTGGTGTTTGGCGGGATTGCGCTGATCCTGGTGGGGATGGTGTTTGGAGACGTCTTTGCGGTGTTCATCCTTCATCCCAATGCGGACCGGATTGGCGGCCATTTGCTGGCTGCGACGCAGGCGGTTGCGGCCGGCGACACAGCGGCAATCAGCACCCACTTCGGCCGCATTGGTCATCTGCTTGAAAACCGCGGCACCAAGGTGGATACGCATGTTCACCTCATCAAATTCGGCTATCTGGCCTTGTTGCTCGCTCTAATCCAGCCTTATGTTGCTCTGGCCGAACAACGCCGCAAGCGGCTGGCCCAGCTATTCCTGGTCGGAGCGGTTATGCTTCCGGTTTCTGTTTTTTGCATCCACTATGTCGGGTTGGCGTACAGTCCCTTCCAATTCGTCGGGTGGGCGAGCATCTCGGCTGACCTGGGCGGCTTGCTGGTGATTCTGGCCTGCATTGGGTTTCTTTCCGGCGTATATCAGTATCTGGCCGGCTCGCGCCAGCCCGCGGCTGAGAGCGAGCAACTGCTTCGCGACCGAAGCTGGGCCGCGCAAACACTCTTGGCCGGGGGCACGCTACTGATCCTGGCGGGCTTTCTGCACGGCGCCTACTACGCCGGAGTGTACTTGTACCCCCACGAGGCCCAGGATGCCGGCTTGCTTCAGGCGATGGTTGATAGGGCGGCCAGCGGTAACCTTCCGGGTGCGACGGACGCCGTCAACGAGTATGGGGCACTGCAAGGCAACAAAGCGGTACACATCGCGGCGCATTCCCACATCATCGAGTTCGGCATGATGGCGATTCTGCTGGCCTTCATCCAATCGTACGTCTTCCTCAGTGAGCGCTGGAAACGCCGCTGGGTGGTGGTTTTCCTGATGGGTTCGGTGGTGCTCCCTGTTTTCGTGCTGCTGGAGGTGCGGTGGGGGCTTGTCGCCGGGGGAATCGCTGATGTGGGAGGCCTGCTGGTGATCATCGCCCTATGCGGGATGCTGGTGGGCGTGTTGCGACACACGGGCAAGATCGACGCCCAATCCGGAGCCAGCCTATGAGCGCTTCGCGCAAGCTGCTTCTGGTCAGTGGCCTGGCGCTGGCGATCTGGGCCATGACCTACGGGCTCTGGTACGCAATGTTTGCCGAGCATCAGCACCTCGAAGGCATGGGCGCTTCGCTGGCCAGGGCTTTCACTCGCGCGGCCGAGCGGAACATGGCGGAAGCCCACGCGGCGATCCGTGCGTACGCAGACACCAAGTTCGCTTACGTCCGCCACGTGGACGTGCACTCACACTGGGGCGGGCTGGCGCTGCTGCTGATCATCTTCGGTGCCATCTTTGACCGCCTCGGCTTTGGGGAGCGCGCGCGTTTCTGGCTGGCCGCAGTTCTACTGGCCGGCTCGGTGATCTTTCCGCTGGGCGTGATTCTCCAGGTGGTGGACCGAAGTTGGTGGCCGACGGCGCTTGCCATGCTCGGGTCCGGGATGGTAACCGTAGCTTTGGCCTTCGTTGCGTGGGGTTTCGCGCGTCAACGATGAGGTAAACCCGTCATGAAGATCTGTGTGATCGGTTGCGGGGCGATCGGCAGCCTGTTCGCGGCCCATCTGGCGCGGCTGGGAACTGTGGAGGTCTATGCCTACGACGTCGCCGGAGAACACGTCGAGGCCATCAACCGAACCGGGCTGCGCATCTCCGGCGCGGCGGACTTCACCGCTCGACTGCGGGCCACAAGCGATCCGCGCGAGCTTCCGCTCTGCAACTATGGGATTGTGGCCACCAAGAGCCTTCACACGCGCGCGGCCATCGCACAGGCGGCCCGCGCCTTCGACGAAACGAGCGCCGTGTGCTCGGTCCAGAACGGCGTCGGCAACGAGGAAATCCTGGCGCAATCGGTGAAGTACGTGATCCGCGGCACCACCTTCCCGGCGGGACACCTGATTGGCCCCGGACACGTCGGTTTCGACATCAGGGGGGACACGTGGATCGGCCCCTTCGAGCCCACGCACACGCCCATGAGTAGGGTGGAAGAGCTGGCTGGATTGCTCACCCGGGCGGGGATGAACACCGTTGCTTTGAAAGACGCTCGCGGGGTGCAGTGGACCAAGCTGATCTTTAATGCCTCCACCAACCCGGTCGGCGCGCTTACGCGGCTGCATCACGGAGCGGCCACCCGGTTTGCGCCCACCGGTGAGTTGTTCAACGCGCTGATCGCCGAAGGAGAAGCCGTTGCCCACGCCCTGGGGATTACCCTGGACCACGACCCCCGTGAAATGGTGCAAGCGGGCGCCAACGCTCCAGGCAAACACAAGGCCAGCATGCTCCAGGACGTCGAGGCGGGCCGGCCAACCGAAGTAGACTTCATGAACGGCGCAATCGTTCAATGGGGCGAGAAGGTGGGCGTGCCCACCCCGCTGAACAAGGCGCTCTGGGCTTTGGTGAAGGGATTGGAACACTCCTGGACGAACCCCTAGTGTCCTGAAGAGGGAGCAGGGTTATGGCTGTCCCGTTCCGCATCGCAGTTCTGCAGCTCAGCATGGAGCCGGTCCACGAAACTCTGGCGATGGCCAGGGCTTGTGACGAAGCAGGGTTTGATACGTTCTGGCTTGCGGAAGCCTACCCGTGGTGGCGCAAGCACTCGATGGAGGCGCGCTCTTCGACGGCGATCACGGCACTGGTGGCCCAGGCAACCAAACGCATCGGAGTCGGCTGGGGCATTATCTCGCCCTACACGCGCCACCCGGTGCAGATCGCCATGGAGGCGCGCGTGATGCAGGAAGTGGCCGGCGACGGCAGGTTTTTGCTGGGTCTCGGCGCTTCGAAGATCTTCATGAAAGAGATCGGCGAAGGAGAAAAAGGAAAAACCGCCGGCCCGGCAACCGCCATAGGGGCCACGG
>Ga0209002_10004254_pt1 | contig 11311 bp, 6 predicted proteins | sample Rifsed16ft2_FD_184010 | JGI IMG/M metagenome (GOLD analysis project Ga0209002, IMG submission 184010) | Soil microbial communities from Rifle, Colorado, USA - sediment 16ft 2 (version 2) | ecosystem: Environmental > Terrestrial > Deep subsurface > Rock core/Sediment | place: Rifle, Colorado...
CAGCCAGAGACGCCAGGCCGTTGTCGCTGATTACCGTCAAGGGACAGTTATATTCCTTGGCAAGGCCGGCCATCTGTTCGTAATTGTCCTTGTTCGCCCCGTAGATGAGGGGTTTCCCTTCACTCGTTAAATCCAGGGCCGATTTTATGACTGACGGGTCTTTGCTCATCAGAACCAGGGGAATGGTTGTTAGGTTCTTAATTTTTTTAACCACTTCCGTAAACCGGGCGGCGTCCTTGGTGGACTCGACCGCTATTATATTGGCTTTAAGAACCTGACCAACCCTCTCGTAGGACACCTCGTTAATCTTTTTTACTTTGTCTTCAATCTCAGAGTCGGATAAGTCATCTTTAACTAAAATACCAAAGCCGGGGGGGTGTACAAAGGTCTTCTCGTGCCGGAAAAGAACCAGCTCCTCGCCGATGACAAGGGCATTTTCATCCTTGCCGATGGTCACTTTTCTAATAGGCGGCGCGGCCGCTTCCAAAAGATCCGTCTTTGCTTCTTCTGAAACGTAAGGACAAGCCTCAATTTCTATCTGACCCGCGGCAAGCTTCATGGCGAAAGCTAAACAAGTTGGAAACCCACACTCTTTACAATTGGTCTTTGGTAATTTTTTAAAGATATCTAACCCGCTTAAAGCCATAAATCTCCCTCCGGTCGATTCAGTCACCAGTCATTAGTCAGGAGTCGGGAGTAAAACTTTCAGCTTCAACCTTCAACCTTCAACTAACGACTACTCACTCTCCACTACCGACTAAGTAAGAATTGGATCCATTGTCAGCGCGGGATGGCCCACCTTCTCTAGATAAGCTAAAACCTCTTCTTCGGTGACAGCCACGGTTTCATCGGCAATCTTGTCAACGAAATCTGGATCGCCCATCTCCTTGGACCGTTCTTTTAGTTTATCGTAAAGTTCTTCTTTTAGCATCTTTGGCATCCAGACAAGGCGCTTGAAACCTCCGTTGGCCGAGATAAACTTAGGTGAGGTCAGGTAGACCTTACCGACTCCCATGAAACCAGGAGTTTGAATGCCCCCGCCTATCGTTCCGGCAAGCGTTGAGAACTTCATCCCGCAAGGGGTCATCTCGGGATATTCCCGGGGAACAACCATTATTCCGTTGCACATCGGCAAGAGAGCCAAGATCGACTGAAAGCAACCGCAGGATGTAGTGGGATCCTCTATAATAGAGTAGGCGTTAAACTTTTCCACGTTTTGGTTTGATTTTTTGTAGATGTAGTCATTGACTCCCTTCCACTGGCCCTTCACGGCATCGATTACTTCTCCCTTGGGAATCCTCTCATTGCCACCGGTCGGGCTGATCTCATAGGAAGCTTTGGCGTCCAGCCAGTTATAAGCCCCGCAAAGACCTAATTTCTCGGGAGTAATGATGCAAACGTGATTGGGACTGAAAGACTGACAAAGTATACAGGAGTAAAAGTCCTCCACTGTTTCGTCGATAAGCCCGCCGAGTCTTTCGTCTCTTTCCGCGTAAATGGCTCGGGCCATCGGCAAAAGCTCGTTTACTTTGTTTTCGTTCGTATAAATCGAAACTTGGACTTTATCCACTAAGACCCCGTATTCTTCCAAAAGTTTAGCTCGAATCGCTTCTCCAAACTGAGTAAATTTCAAGCCTTTTGCCTTGGCATCCTTGCTAATCCTAATCCAAACGATGTCTCTTTGGCTCATGTGGAGGGCACCCTGGGCGTAGTTAACAAAGCGGTGGAGCTGCCTTTCTAAAACCGGCTCAAAGTCCTTCTGCATCTTTCGGCCGGATACTTCCACCAAAATCCCGTAGGGAAGCATCTGGGGCTCCTTAATATCCTGGATGTCTGGGCCTTCCAAAGTGACCTTGCCGTCCTCTACTTCTTGGGGATCTTTCATCATCAAAAGCTCAAAAGCGGGTGTCTTTGCCCGTCCCATCTCAACGAAGGTATTTTCTTTTCTGATTCTTTCACCCTCAAAAGCGGGACCATAAGGAACTGAAATAGGAATCTTGCTGACCGTTACTTTTAACCCCCTAACCTCAATTGCCTTGGCCACAATCTTGTCGTGGGGAACATTAGAGACAACGTGCTCGTAAGTGGTAATACCGGTTGGCAGAATCTGAGGGATATCCGTATCAGCGATGACCGGAAAACCAAAATTAATCGCACCCGCGCCATGGGCATACGTTTCCTCATCAACATAGCCAAGGGCGAGAACAAACGCGAAAATGCGGTCTTTGTTGTAGATAAGATTCGCCCGGAAATCGCCGGCCTTTACTCCTCCAAAGGACATCGCCGCTCTCACCGCAAAACCTAGGGCAAAAACGGTTGAAGTGATATCTTTGCCGAAGGGAACAAGCCGGGTTTCCCAGCCTAATTCCACGCCTTCCTGGGCTAGCTGCTCGGCGAAACTTTTGCCGTTTGTCTCCGAGGACATAAAAACATAGAGATTTTTCTCCTGGAGTTCCTGGGCGATTTTTACCGCGATCTCATTGGTGGGAGCCGCCCCCACGATGGCCGCAAAGCCCGGGGCAGTGCCGTCAACGAATTCAATTCCCCGCTCCCGCATGATAATATCATCAGCCGCTCCCAGCCATAAATTGCCATTTAAAGGAGCGGTGGTCCGGGTGTAGGGAATAGGCCTTTTAAGATACTTAAGAACCTCGATGATCTCATCAGCAAAAAGGGTAGCCATGCCCGCGTCTAGAGTGTGACCCAGATAGGGCAGCCAGACCCGCTCCGACGGAACCGGCGGAAGAAGTGACTTGGCTCGGGCTAAAACCGGTTTTAAGTCCTTTAAGGTCCTCACTTCCATTCCGGTCATGGCGTAGATCACCGGCAAGAAATAGCCGGTATTGGGGAATTCAGCGTGGTGGGCTTCGCCGTGTTCTTCTAGGGCTTTTTTCAAGCTTTCTTCGGCTCTACCCACGATCTTATGGGCGCCTCTAATCGCCGCCGAGGCTATGATTTTAGACACATTTCCTCCCTACGTCGGTTAAATGGAAATCGGTTAAATTGTTCAATAAAACCTTTAGTTCGGTTAATCGTAAACAGTTGATGGTTAACAGTATTAACTTTTTAACTATTTAATCGAAGTTGGTTAAATAGTTCAAGGTTTAAAGTGGAAGTCTTTTACGCTTTCAACTTTTACTCCACTTTTTACTTTCCACTTTCCACTGGGTTAGTGGCCGTGCGGGCGGGCCTGGCCTTCAATGTCTCTTCTCATGGCCATATCGTAAAGAATCCGCTCTTTCTTCTCGTGAATTCCTAAGGCTTCACGCTTCTTGTTAATGTGATCTATCATCATGGGTGCCATTTTAGCCGGTTCGGACGTATGAGCCCACTTCCCGCCGAAGATCTCTTCAAACCCTTTAAACAGAAGCTCCTCTAAAGCCGGCGAACCGCTGGTCTGAAGAGGAGGCCCAAAAAGAGTATAGACCCCGGAGGCCACGAAGTACTGGCCAATGGCCAAAGCTTTTTCGCTCATCCACTCGGGACAGGCGCCAGCCGCCGGCAAGTCGGAGATATCGTCGCCTAAACCTCCTTCATTTACCATGGCGGTAGCCTCGATCAAGAGACGGCTGTTATCCACGCAGGCGCCCGTGTGAAGGACCGGAGGAATTCCTACCGCTTCACAGACCTCTCTCAAGCCTTTCCCGGCATACTTTAGGGCGGCCTCAGGCAAAAGCAGGCTGTCTTTGGCGCAAGCAATAGCGGCACAACCCGACTGGATAACCAAAACATCGTTGGCAATGAGCTCTCTAACCAGCTCACGGTGAGTAGAATCAGGAGTCACACCTGGCAGGCTACAACCAACTACCCCAGCCACACCTCGGATTTTGCCGTTGATAACATTGTCATTTAGGGGCCGGTAAGAGCCTCTAAAAGAACCCCCAAGCATATAGTTGATTGTTTCGTGGCTAAAGCCGGCTATTAAATCCACTTCATCATCGGGAATTTGAAACTTTTTGCGGCGGGGATAGTTCTCGATGGCGCCCTGGATAATCTTTTTGGCCATTTCTTCGGCATTCTTGGCACCGGTTTCAACGTGAATCGCCCCGGGAATCTGGGCCTGGGGTGAAGTGGTATAGATTTTGGTGTGAAAGCAGTCCGAAACGTTAGGCAGAGAAGGCATGATACACTGAACATCAACCACCATGCCCTCGACGGCGCCGGTAGTTATCGCTAGTTCCTGCTGGGTAAAGTGACCGGCCACCGGAATTCCGTGGCGCATTAAAACCTCATTGGCGGTACAACAAATTCCGGCTACATTTATTCCTTTGGCCCCGACGGCCTTGGCCTTTTCGATCATTTCCGGAGACTGAGCCACTTTTACGACCATCTCCGAGACTAGGGGATTGTGACCGTGAACCAAAACGTTCACTTGATCCTGCTCAAGCACCCCCAGGTTCACCTTTGATCTTACAGGCTCTGGGGTTCCGAACATTATGTCCTGAAGATCACTGGCAATCATTGAGCCTCCCCAGCCGTCAGCCAAGGCGGCTCGAGTGGACGCGATCATCAGGCTCTTCATATCAGCGTCCGTCCCCATGCTGGTCCGGTGCATAATATCAACCACTTCAACGTCGATTCCTCTCGGGACGACCCCGAGGGACCTCCAGATCTCCTGGCGCTTTTTGGGAGCCCGGTTAATAAAAACGATTCCCTCTTCTTGCTCCCCAAACTGCTTCAGACAAATCTTTCCCACGTCTTCGGCGATTTTTTCAATGGGCCGGTCATCTACGTCTACTCCCAGCTCTTGGGCCAGGGTGAGAAGTTTAAAAGAATCTTTGATTTCGTAATCAGCGGTTTCCCCTCGAGCCATTTTTAAGAAAGTGTGGGCGACGTCTCGGGCGTGATCGGAGTGAGCGGCCGACCCTGCCGCTATCATCCGGGCAAAGTTCCGGGCGGCAATGGTATCAGCATCAGCCCCACATACTCCGAACGGGTTCTTAGGAGTGATCCTGCAGGGTCCCATATTACAAAGGCGGCAACAAATACCAGCCGCTCCAATACCACAGGGTTTAATGGCCTGCCGGCGCGCAAAAGCGGTAGAAATTCCTTCGGACTCAGCTTTTTTGATCATTTCCACGCTTGCTTGGTCGACAGAGTGCTTCTTTGGTTTATCTATCTTCTCTGGTTTATCTAAAGTCTTTTCGTCAGCCATCTATCCTCCTTGACTTTTAAAAAATTATAGTTTTATAAATTTACCCCGTCCTGGGATTTTGCTAGCATCCTCGGTTTTAATAAGCAAACCTATCCAGCTCGTCTTCAAGCTGCTTTCTGTATTTATCTTTTTTCTGACTATGCTTCTCTTCTGCTCTTACGCAACCAATAATCTAAGAAAAACGTTCAAGCTTTATTCCCCGTTCTCATAGGCAAAAAGATTAGGATAATAAACTTTGGGACCCGAGGGACCGGAAAAAAGACCTCGTAGGGGAAAGATTATCATAGATAACCCCCACTGTAAATCCCCATTTCACTTGGGTTATATCGTAATTATTTTTGCGTTAAACACCACAACTTAGACTCTATTTTATACTAAATAAATCGATTTAGTCAAGTTTATCACTGCATTTTTACGCTCATTAAAGGAGTGACACACTTTACTATTTGCCCCCGGTAAGCACTGTTACCGATAAGCGTTTGATGAAGATAACGAAGGGTTGTGCTAGGTTTTTTCTTTATTATTTGCGGGATTGACTAGATCGGTTAGAGCTTGTTCTCACAATTTAGAGTTTAGTTTCGTATTGACAGTTTCTTCATCATCTTAAGCACTAATTTTACCGCATCTGGATGCCTCATTACCAGAATATTCGATCCGGCCATGAGTAGAGTTAAAGCAGTTAGCGCTTCCCAAAGAATCCCTCTCTTCGCTGGATCTCCCCAGGAAGGCTCTTCTTCCAGGCTCGTTTTGACCTCTTTCGTTTTCCAGACTTCTTTTCCAAGATCGGAAATGAGTGGCATCTGAGCCATCTCATCGTTTTGCTGCAAAGCGGCTAACTCTAACCGCTCGATGACGGAGTAAGTATATTCAATACCGTATCCCAAGGCACCGGTCGTTGTGTCCGTAACCACTTTCTCGGGCTTCACCCCTAACTGGGTGATCAAAATGTTTAATTGCTTGGCCATGTTCACATCGTTGGGAGTTTGCCCGATCACATTGTGCCCGTATCCAAGGGCAGCAGCGCTAACTACCTTGTAGTTTTCTTCTACAGCCGGACCGATCAGAAAATTTTTCCCGTTGGTGGCATCGGCGGCCTTCTTTAGCACTTCGGCGTCCTTCTCGGCATTGCCCGAACCCAAAATAATTAGGGGGATGCTAACCGCCTCCGCGACCGCTTTCACCGTCGCCGCCGCGTCCTCGGCGCTTCGATTTTCACCATTGGGATCAGTGGAGGCTAGCTGAAGGCAAATAAGATCCGCCTGAAACTCGTCTTGGCACTTTTTGGCCCATAAAACGGGGTCTTTTATGACGTCACCCAGAGCAGTCTCAACAGTTTTAGGCCAATTTTGAGGAGGGACATCATAGACCTCCATGGCAATCTGCGGCTGGTGCGGCAGTTCACCCTCGAAAAGATAACACGGTAAGGTGCTTTCTCCACCGATCTTAACGGCCGCGTCACCGGTTCCGATGGTTACTTCTCTAATGCGCCCGGAATAACTTTGAATAGGCTCTTGAAACTCCACTACCCACTCCTTCTGATTAAATAATTACAAACCTTGAATGTTTAAGCCCACGATTCCCAAATCCCAACTTTGAAAAATTAAAGTTCAAAGTGAAAAGTGAAAAATGACATATAAAACTGTAAAAAGAAAAGACTTTTTTGTATTTTGGATTGTAAAACTAGAAATCATTTAACCGTTTAACTATTTAACTGACGGTGGGGCATAATCCACCGTCATCCTGAGGAGCCCTTCTATGAAGTCTATCCCGAGTTTCTCGAAGGACCCGGACAGGTTTTAGCGACGAAGGATCTCCATTGTGAGATTCTTCGGCCTTCGACCTCAGAATGACCCTGGGGAATTGCACCCCAGGCTCATTTAACTAACAGATTGTTTGGCGGCTTTCAAAACGTTTTTCATAAGCATCGCGATGGTCATCGGGCCCACTCCCCCCGGAACCGGGGTTATCCGGGCCGCTTTATCCTTGACAGATTCGAAGTCCACGTCTCCAACAAGCTTGTTATCCACCCGATTGACACCCACATCGATTATGGTCACCCCTTCTTTGACCATTTCTCCATTTATCAACTGAGGAGAGCCGACCGCGGCCACCAAAATATCGGCCCCTTTAGTGTGAGACGATAAATCGTTTGTTTTTGAGTGGCAAACGGTCACCGTGGCGTTCTTCTGGAGGAGAAGCTGCAAGATCGGTTTTCCCACCAAATTACTTCTGCCCACGATTACCGCCTCTTTACCGGCAATTTCAACTCCGGTGTACTCCAAAAGAGCCATTATGCCCTGGGGAGTGCAGGGAACAAAAGTGTCCGCGCCCACCATGAGTTTACCGACATTGATGGGATGAAAGCCATCCACATCCTTTTCAGGGGAAACCCGATTCAAAACTTTATCCGGATTTATCTGCTTAGGCAATGGCAACTGGACTAAAATGCCGTGAATTTTAGGATTCTCATTTAGCTCGTCAATCACGGAAAGAAGCTTTTCTTCGGAGACATCGCCGGGTAGGGCGTGCTCTTCCGAGTAGATTCCCAGCTTTTCACAGGCTTTCTGCTTATTGCGGACATAGACTTTCGAGGCCGGATCGTCTCCGGCAATGATTACCGCCAAACCAGGAGTTACGCCCTTTGAATTTTTTAACTCTTCGACTCCTTTAGCTACTTCCGCCCGTATCTGTTCCCCAATTTTGTTGCCGTCAATAATCTCAGCCATTGTCCCCCCACACTACAGTCAAAAATCAACCTCCGCCATAGGCGGATAGTCAGTAGTCAAAGAATTTATTAGTTCGTTTTTCACCCTAGTTTAGCCCCGCAGTTGCGGGGCAAGTACACTTTACGAGCGCTCAGAGTCGTTTTTCAAGTCACGACGCTTGACGCTTGACTCTTGATTCCTGACTCTCGACTCTGGACTGTTTTTTAAAGATTTTATTCACCATTTCCTCGGCCGATTTCAAAGCACCTGAAGAAGCGGGTAGTTCCAAAAGGGACTTCCTGCTCAGCTCAAACTCTTGCACCAGAGGATCCTCGGGGATCGTTCCAATAAGCTCGAGTTTTTTCTCTTTGATTGCCTCTTCTAAAGCCGGATGAAGGCCATCAGGAGATACCCGGCTCACAACCAAAAAACTCTCTTTGATTTTGAGATCAAGATCGATCGCGAGATCCCGGATGCGAGAAGCGGCATCGATGCCGCGAAGACTCGAGTCCGAAGAAATAAGCAGGTAATCAACGCTTTGAGTTGTTTTGCGGCTCAAGTGCTCCATTCCGGCCTCGTTATCCATCACAATAAACGAATAGCTTTGAGACAGAATATCCATGTACTTTCGCAAGACATTATTAACATAGCAATAGCACCCGGAACCTTCCGATCTTCCCATAACTAAAAGATCAAAGCCGTTCGCTTCGGTGAGAATCTCCTGGATTCGATACTCAAGAAAGGTCTCTTTGGCCATACCGGAAGGAATCTTCTCTTTAAGAATTTCTTCCCTCAAGGCCCCGATAGTAGCTTCTATCTTGACTCCTAAGAGCTCATTTAGGTTGAAGTTAGCATCGGCGTCAATGGCCAAGACGGGGGTCTTCCCCTGATTTTTGAGAGTATTAATAATTAAGGCTGCAAGGGTGGTTTTTCCTGTGCCCCCTTTGCCTGAAATCGCGAAACTCGCTCTCACTTCTATCACCTATCCTAACCCATTCTGAACTGGGTTTATAATTTTTGGAGTGCGTAAATCTCTTTCCTCGACCGAAAAGCTCTTACTTTTTCCGATCGAAAAACGAGTTACCTTCAAGGTAAAGCACGCTAGATTATTTTACTAAAAGTTAAAAAACTTGTCTAGAACTCCCGCGATTTAGTTACTGCGCGGCTCACTACTTTGATCGGGTTTTTAAACCTTCGACAACCGAGGGAAACATCTCCATATGGGTGTGGGGCAAAAATAAAGCCGAAATATACTCGTTCATAAAGTTGTGATCCATTGAGAGTTCAAGATAGGTCATTTTTTCCGCTAAATCTTGGGCCTCTTTCGCTACATCCGAGGAAATAGTGGCGAGATAAGCTCCGAGCAGGGAACCATTTCCCACAAAGATAAACTTTTCCGGCGGGATCTCCGGAAGAAGCCCAATGGTCATCACCTTCTCGACCTCCAAATAATTACCAAAGGCCCCAGCGATATAAACCTCCTCGATATCGGCCAAGGAAACTCCGGTGTTTTCAGAAAGGAGTTTAATCCCAGCAAAAATGGCCGCTTTAGCGCGGATTAAATTATCGAGATCTACCTGAGTTATGGCAATATCTTTCTGGGTCGCGACATCTTCGGCCCAGGCCAAAACATACTCCGGACCGTCTGTTCCTTTCCTTAAGCGAGGTGTCTTTAGGTCCAGATTAAGTTTGCCCTTTTGATCGATTATACCGCTTAAGAAGAGTTCGGCGAGGGTATCGACCAGGCCACTACCGCAAATTCCCAAGGGCTTGGCGCCCCCGATGGTTAAAATAATTGGCTCTTTGGTATCTGAATCAATCCGGACGCTCTCGATAGCTCCTCTAGCCGCTCTCATCCCAAATTTTACCCCGCCCCCTTCAAAAGCGGGTCCGGCGGAAGTGGCGGCGCTTATCAACCAATCGGAATTTCCCAAAACAATCTCCCCATTGGTTCCAATATCGATAAAAAGGCTTAAACTGTCTTTCTCTGACATCTTAGAGGCTAAAACCCCGGCTACAACATCGCCTCCGACATAACTAGCCACACAAGGGTAACCGGACAGGTAGGCGTAGGGTATACTTTTTACTCCTAATTCTTTGGCCTTTACCCAGGGGAACTTGGTGCTTACCGGGATATAGGGAGCTTCTCGAATACGGCGGGGGTCAAGGCCAAAAAGGAAGTGGAGCATAATGGTGTTTCCGGCCGCAACAGCATGGGAAATCAAGTGCGGTTTAATGCCCGCCTTTTTCACCAAACCCTCAACTAACCCATCAACCGTCTTAATAACAAGTTCCTGAAGAGTACGGAGCCCATCGGGTTTGGCGGAATAAACCATCCGGGAAATTACGTCAGCCCCGCAGCTTACCTGAGAATTGTAGGCCGAGGTCCTGGCGACCGGTTCCCCTCGCCCAAGATCAATCAGTTCCGCCACGACCGTAGTCGTACCAACGTCAATGGCCACCGCGTAGTGCTCTTGGGTGGCATCGCCTAGCTCAACTTGTGTAATCTTTGCCGTGTTATCTTCCGCTAAAATAGTGGCGGTTACTTTCCAATCAGCTTCCCGCAAGATATTACTAAGAGATTTCAAAACCTCAAAATCAATCTGGGTGACTTGAAGATTATGTTTCCTTTTGAGCTCGCGGTTGAGCCTCTGTAAATCGGCGAGATGATCGTCTAGGGTTGGGGGCGTAAGTTCCAAAAATAATTTTTTAAATCTTGGGTCAATTTGGAGACCTGACCAAATGTTCCGCCAATCCAAGGCCGTAAGCAGGCGGCCCGCTCGCGGTGTTTTCTCCCGCAACTCAGGCGGTCTCCCCAGCCGGGTTTCGCGCGGAATGCTTACCTCTAAATCACTTTTGACCGACGCCAAACAGGCCAAAACATAGCCCTCTTTTTTTTCTTCCGGCGTTAACTTGTCAGTCGCCCGGGTCTCAACCTCTCCTTTATTCACGATGACCTTGCAACGGCCGCAAGTGCCTTCACCGGCGCAGGGCGCGTTGATGTAGACTTCGGCCACCATGGCCGCCCTTAAAAGATTCTCTCCCACCTGTACTTCGACTATTTTTTCATCCGGAAAAAAAGAAACTCTGGGCATATTTATCCTTTTATTTGTGTCTTTTTATTTGGAATTTGGTCAGCCGTTTTTGTCGGATTACCACTCGGTTTGCGAGTGTCCCGACTTCTAACTGATTTTATCTTACCTCAACTTTTTCTACCAGTGCATTGCCTTATTGGGTGGTTTTTCCTAAAATTAGCGCCTTTTGCGGCTTTTGAGGTATTTTAAGTTGCGTGGATTTGAATTCAAAATTTAATTTATCGGTCTGACCGCGGAATTTCAAATATCCTTTTTGCCACTTCCACTCGCTCACAGCTTGCGCGACTTTGCCTGCCTGCCGGCAGGGACTCCGACTCTCCTCAGGAGGGCGACTCCGCAATTGCTTTCAGCCGCGG
>Ga0209002_10004268_pt1 | contig 11290 bp, 15 predicted proteins | sample Rifsed16ft2_FD_184010 | JGI IMG/M metagenome (GOLD analysis project Ga0209002, IMG submission 184010) | Soil microbial communities from Rifle, Colorado, USA - sediment 16ft 2 (version 2) | ecosystem: Environmental > Terrestrial > Deep subsurface > Rock core/Sediment | place: Rifle, Colorado...
TTCCGGGGGACAGGGCCTCGATCGTCACTTCCCCCGTCTCCGTCTCGAAGTAGATCCCCGTGATCTGGGCCTCGGGCGGGATGACTTCGCGGATGATCTTCTCCGCGTCCTCCTGGGATGCGAGGAGGGACGGATCCGGACGGACGACGATCCGGCGCCGGAGCTGCTGCGCGATCTGGCGCACGAGCTCGTTCGACTCCGCGAAGACCTCCATGTTCTTCGTGTAGATCACGATCGTGGGGCCTTCGAAGTCGATCTGGGTAATTTCCACGTGGTCTGGGACCACTTTCTTCACGACGCTACGCGCGTCGCTGAGAATGTCTTCGATTGTCATCGAACATCAACTGGGGGCTCGACGCCCCCCTGGGGATTCAGGCCAGTTTCATGGCGGATTTGCGCTTCTCGACTTCCTTGTCATCGAGCATCTTGAAGCCGTCTTTCGTGATGAGGGCGACATCGATCCCCTCGCCGGAGACCGCGTCCCGCTTCATCGCGGCCGTGACCGCCCGGATCGCGAGGTTCGCTCCCTCCTCCGTCGTCATGTCGTCCTTCCAGTGGTCTTCCATGACACCGTACACGTAGGGACTTCCCGAACCCGACGACACGTATTTGTCCGGCAGGGATCCGCCGGCAGCGTCGAGGGAGTAGACGTGGCCGCCGGAGCGGTCGACCCCGCCGATCACGAGCTGCACCCAGTACGGGAAGTACCGGCTGCCGGAAAGGATGTTCGCGGTCAGGGTCGCACAGGCCTCCACGGGCATTGACGCACCGCGCTTGAGCTTGTACAGCTCGACCTCCGCGGTGATGTACCGCGCGAGGACCTGCAGATCGCCGACGAGCCCGGCGGTCGTGAGGCCGAGGTTCTCGTCGAGCCGGTAGACCTTCTTTGTCCGCTTGTGGGCGATGAGGGTTCCGGCCGTCGCTCGGCGGTCGGCGGCGAGCACGACGCCATCCTTGCAGACGAGGCCCACCGTCGTGGTCCCGGTCTCGACTTCCTTGGAGATAGATGCCATATAAGCACTCCCGTTCAAAAGGGTGTCAAAAACTGACGGTCGAAGCATATGGCCGGCGGTATATAAGTGTTATGACTTTCGTGTCGGGATTCCGAACCACGGCCGTCCATCGGGAGGAAACGTCGGCGATGATGGCGGTTGGTCGCGCACTACACCGTCGTCGGCAGGGCGACGAACGCGGTGTCGCCTACATCCGGAAGTAGGCCCACCAGACTCCGATGATCACGACGACGATGACGACCGCCGCAACCGCGAGCCACATGTACATCTTGCGCTTGCTCGACTTGTCGCCGCCGAGCCCGAGACCCGCTACGTCGTACGACATGGACGACCTCGCCGGACGAACCGGCGGGCGCGTAATAAGGGTTTCGTCAGCGAGAGGCTGTGCCTCGGAGTCCTTCGAGAAGCCGCCCCGCCCGTTCCGCGGGACGCCATTGGACGGCGTAGGCGATCTTCTCTTTGGGAAGCGCGACACTCGCTGCGCTCACGTAGACCGTGTAGCCCTCGGCCTCGCGTTCGGTGCGCAGGACTTCGTCGGAAGGAATGGAGACGATTTCCGTGCCCTCCTGGTCCTCGAAGAAGAACTGGACGGCGCTCGGCATCGCGCGGAGCTTCACGAGGTAGAACGTCGGATCCTCCGGGTCTCGATCCACCGGGGCGGCGACGAACAGGAGCCCCGCGCTGTGTCGAAACGCCTTTCCGGGCACGGGACGCAGGAGCGGGATGCGCTTCCCGTCATGGTCCATCGAGATCTCCACGGTCACGTCCTCCTCGGCGACGACGGGATAAGCGATCTCCCGCGCACCTGCGGTGGCGGCAAACACGACTTGGGTCCCGGATCCCGACCCGGCCGGCACGATCCGCATCTTCATCCTCAGAGTCGCGAAGCTCAGGTCGTACACGCGATCGTTCGCGTCCACGTAGCCGAGGATCATCGACCGCCTCAGACGCCGAAGCCCTTGCGGAACTGCTCTGCAATCTCGGCGAGCTCGCCCTGGGTGAAGTTGTCGAAGTCCGAGACGGACGTGTACTCGGCGAGATGCTCCTCCTTGTAGATGTTTGGGATCACGGAGGCCACCGTCTCCTCGGACAGGATGAACTTCAGGGCCGCCTGGGCGAGATTCATCCCTTTGCCCTCGTAGATCCACCGCAGGTTCTCCGCCTGCTTGCGGGCCCGCTCGACCCAGACAGCGTCCTTCGCAGCCAGGTCTCCGTCCGCCGGATGGCCGGTCGCGGTCGGGTCCGACTCGAGGACGCCGCCCGCATGAGGCGCCCGAATCACCATGCCTTGGTTGATCTCCAGCGCGACTGGGAAGAACTTGCGGCCCGGTTCTTCCTCGAGCAGGTTGTAGTACGTCTGGATGCAGCCGAGGTCGTACTTGCGCATCGCCGCGCGCCCTTCCTCGAGCCCGCCAGGCCCCGGTCCGAGCGCGATCCCATAGTACCGGATCTTCCCCTCCGACCGAAGCTCCTCGAGGGCCTGCCACACAGAGGCGTTCGCGACGGTCGCGGCGTCCGGATAGTGAAGCTGCAACGCATCCACGTAGCTCGTCTGGAGCCGCCCAAGGGTGGCTTCGAGGGAACCCCGGATGCCCCCGGGTGAGAAGTCGGGTCCGGCAGACGTGCGGCCGGCCTTGCTCGAGATGATCACGAGATCCCGCTTGTCCCGGAACGCCTCTCCCAGGAGGCGCTCCCCGCGACCCTCGCCGTCCGTCGGCGCGACGTCGTAGTAGTTGATCCCGGCGTCGTACGCCTTGCGCAACAGGTCGATCGCCTGCTCGTCGGAGAAGGATCCCCACCGACCCGAGGCGAGGGTCCAGACGCCGAAGCCGACCTCCGACACCTCGAGTTCCGTCTTTCCGAGGGGACGATAGTTGAGCAAGGCCTTCCGCCAGGGACAGCAAAAGCGGGGCGCGTATTTGACCGCACCGCTGGGCGCGTCATCGCCAGGTCACGAAGAAGAGGGCGGCGAAACCGACGAGTTCGGCCGCGTTCAGGGCGAGCATCGGGAGCGCGACGTTCGCGCCCACCTCCGCGTCGTTCATGTTGACGTAGAAGACCATCGCGGCGAGATTCTCGATGATGAAGAGGGACGCGAAGAGGACGAGGCCCAGCGCGAACGGGGAGCGGAGCTGTCGATAGTTGTTCGCGTACACGTAGACGAGCCCGACGAGAAGGGCGACGCTCACCCCGGCAAGGGCGAGGTCGATCGCCCACAGCATCCCGATGGCCACGTTCTCACGGAGCGAGTCGGGTCCGGCCCATATTTACTTTTCCCCAACCGGGGGCTCGATGTGCCGCCAGATCTCGAGGAAGTCCTCGAAGTGGACCTGGAGCCGCGGGGAGAGGGAGTACAGCGTCCCGTACCCTTCGCTCCCGAGGGTCATCACGCAATCGTTCTCGCGGAGCACATCGAGATGATGCCGCACCGTTTTGTAGTCCAACGCCAATCGACCGGCGAGGTCGTTCGCGTTGAAGGGTCGTTCGTGGAGCGTCCAGAGGATCCTCGCGCGGTTGATCCCTCCCCGGGTCCCCGCGATCAGATACCAGAGACGCTTGTCCATGAACGCGCGTCCCCATCCGTTGGGCCGTAATTTACGTTGCGGGACGCCCATCGAACCCGCCATCACCGAACGTTCTAATATTACTATCGAAATAGTCAAACGAATGGGCCGTGCTCGGGGCTCGTGGTGGGCTCGGAAGGCGAAAGGATGGTTCCTGGAGTTCCGCCTCATCCCCGTCCTCCTGTGGTCGTACACGGCCGTCGCCCTCGGAACGGGCCTCGCCTATGCGGAGACCGGACGGTTCGACGGCTGGCGGTTCGGAATCGCCCTCGCCCTGGGCGCACTGATCCAGGGCTGGGTGACCCACGCGACCAACGAGATCTACGACTGGCGCAGCGGGACGGACCGGCTCGGCGGGTCCCGCGCCCTGTCCGGCGGCAGCAAGGTCCTGAACCTCGGTCTCCTGGATGAGCGAGACCTCTGGGTCGTCTTCGGCGTCTCGACCGCGGGCGTCGTGATCCTCGCCGCATGGGTCGCGTTGAGCCTCGCGTGGTGGCTCGTCGTCCTCGTCGCTGCGGGGTACGTACTCGGACTTGCCTACACGGTCCCGCCGATCGCGACGGCGTACCGTCCCTTCGCGGGGGAGTGGCTGGGCGGTTTCCCGGGAGTCCTCCTGTCCGGCCTGGGCGCGTATGCGATCCAGACCCTTTCCATCTCCGTGACGGCGGTCCTCGCCTTGTCGGCCCACGCCCTCGTGTGTTGCGGGATGCTCATGATGCACCACTACATCGACGCGCCGATGGACGCGTCCTCGTCCCCGATGAAACGCACGACGGTGGTCGCGTTGGGGCCTTCGGCCTCCGTGGCGTATGCGAGCGTCCTCGCGGCCGCCGCCGCGGGCCTGTACGCCCTCCTCGCAATCATCGCGCACCCCGCGTTCGTGGTCGGAGCGGCGGTGACCCTTCCCGCGGTGTGGATACACGTTCGCACGCGACCGCGGGACCTCCGTTCCGTGACGAGGAACGAGTTGCGGATCATCCAGCTCGGCATCGCGGCCGGCGCAGGGACCGCGGTGGGGCTGGCCCCGGGGATGTGGCCCGTCCTCCCGGCGGCGGTCCTGGGCTATCTGGCCCACCTGGCGGTCGTCGCGCCTCCGGCGGAACTCGCTCGAGCGTGGCGCCGGGCTCCCGACGCGGGCGATCGTCGCGGATCGTGAACCGCGGAAGACGCAAATAGACCCGCCTCGCTCTCCGCGTCGTGAAACGGGTCGGCTTCGTCGTGAATCCGATCGCAGGCCTCGGCGGCCGGGTGGGACTCAAGGGCACGGACGGCGTCGCGGACGAGGCCCTCGCCGCGGGCGCGGAGCCCGTCGCCGGGCCACGAGCCATCGCGTTCCTGACCTCCTTCGAGCGTCTGCGCACGAAAGACCCGACGATCGACATCGAATGGCTCACGTGTCGTGGCACGATGGGCAGCGAATCGCTCGAGGCCGCTGGCGTACCTCGTGACCGGATCCGCATCGTCTGTTCGCCGCCGCGGGAAACGTCCTCCCGGGACACGGAAGGTTGGGTCCGACGGGCGATCGCCGAGGGCGCGGATCTCCTCGTCTTCTGCGGGGGAGACGGGACCGCCAGGGACGTTGCGACGGCGGCCCGGGACCGAGTCCCGATCCTCGGGATCCCTGCGGGCGTCAAGATGCATTCCGGGGTGTTCGCCGTCTCGCCGGCCGCCGCGGCGGAGATCCTCGTTGCCTACGTGCGCGGGCAGGTGCACGTCGGGTCCGCGGAAACCCTCGATCTCGACGAGGAGGCCTACCGGCGTGGGGAGTGGAAGATCCGGCTCTTCGGAACGGTGAAGACCCTCGTGGAACCGCACCTCGTCCAGGCGGGCAAGATGATGGTCGCGGAGGTCTCGGAGGATTCCGTTCGAGCGGAGCTCGCGGACCACTTTCGGGAGATCTTCGAGCGAGAGCCGGATACCCTGTTCCTCCTCGGACCCGGGTCGACGGTCGACGGGATTGCGAGGGCTTGCGGTCTCGAGAAGACCCTCCTCGGGATCGATGCAGTCCTCGGAGGGCGGACGATTTCGACGGACGTGAATGAGAAGCAGCTGCTGGCCCTCCTCGAGCACCACCCGAGGGCGAAGGTCGTCGTCAGCCCGATCGGCGGGCAGGGATTCATCCTCGGTCGCGGGAACCTCCAGCTGAGCCCGGAGGTCCTTCGGCGGATCGGGACGAGGAACGTCCTCGTCGTCGCGACGCCGGGGAAGCTCGCCGCCACGCCGGTCCTGCGGATTGACACGGGAGACGAAGCGCTGGACGAGGAGTTCCGGAAGAAGGAGTACCTCTTCGTCGTGGTCGGGTACAGGACGACCAAACTTCACCCCCTAGGTTCCGTAACGTCAGGAGTACTTCCCTGACGCAACTCCACTCCGCCCCGCTCGTTCCTCGCGCCGCCCCCTCCTCGGAAGAGGTCGTAGAGGGGACTCACCGGTCCCGGTGAAACGATCGACCCGCGGGGGAGCCGCCGAACATAGTCGTTACAGACCTATGGTATGAAACATTGAAGTAGCCCCTAGCTTTGCAAGGTCAAGGTCGGGGCACGTGGCAGACCTCATGAGGGCCGCCGTGAAGTCCGCGGCCTTGCCGAAAAGCACGGAGGTCAGGAAGGTTCCCATACCGTCCGTGCGGCCGGACGAGGTCCTCATCCGGATGAAGGTCGCCTCGATCTGCGGTACCGACGTGCATATCTACAACTGGAACGAGTGGGCGCGGAAGCGGATCAAGGTCCCCCTCATCCAGGGACACGAGTTCTGCGGGCACATCGAGAAGATCGGGTCCAACGTCGAGGGCCTGAAGAAAGGGGACTATGTCAGCGCGGAAGGACACATCGCCTGCGGCCGCTGCCACATGTGCCGCACGGGTAACGCCCACGTGTGCCGCACCGTGTCGATCCTGGGCATCGACCGCGACGGCTCCTTCGCGGAATACATGACGGTGCCCGCCTCGAACGTCATCGTGAACGATCCGGACCTCCCGCCGGAACTCGCCACGATGCAGGACCCCCTCGGCAATGCGGTGTACACGGTCACGAACGCGAACGTCCCCGGGAAGACCGTCGCGATCTTCGGCCTCGGGCCGATCGGCCTCATGGCCGTCGCCGTATGCCGGGCGATGGCGGCGGCCCGGGTCATCGCGATCGGGCACACGAATCGCTACCGCCTCGGCCTCGCCAAGGACGTGGGCGCCCACCTGGTCCTCGCGTCGAATCCGGAACTCGTGGCCCAGGTGATGGACGCCACCGCGGGCGAGGGCGTCGACGAAGTCCTCGAGTTCTCCGGGAGCGAAGACGCGCTCCGGCAGGCGATCGAGATCGTCCGCCCCTCGGGCGGGATCCACGTCCTCGGGTTCTTCAAGCACGCGCCGACGATCGATATCAACGAACTCGTCACGAAGGGCGTCTCCCTCTACGGGATCCACGGCCGGCTGATGTTCAAGACCTGGTACGACATGGCCGGCCTCCTGAAGAGCGGGAACCTGAACCTGCGGCCGATCCTCACGCACCGGTTTCCCCTCGAGAAATACAACGAGGCGATGGAAGTCATGGTGACCGGCAACTGCGGGAAGGTCGCCTTCCCGATGGAGGGATGACACATGGGAACTCGAGATCCGACGTCGTGGATGCGCGCGGAATACGAATCGCTCAGGGCCCAGAGCTTGGACTGGAAACTCCGGGTGCTCCAAGGGCCGTCCGCTCCGAGGAGCCGCGTGGACGGCAAGGACGTCATCATGCTCTGCTCGAACAACTACCTCAATCTCTCGAACCACCCGAAGGTCAAGCGGGCGGCGCGCGAGGCGATCCGGACCCACGGCGCGGGGAGTGGGAGCGTCCGCCCGATTGCGGGAAACCTCGACCTCCACGAGGAGCTTGAACGGCGGATCGCGCGCTTCAAGCGACGCGAGGCCGCCCTGTTCTACATGAGCGGCTTCGCCGGGAACGCGGGCCTCATCCCCCAGCTCGCGGGGGACGGGGATGCGATCCTCGCGGACGAGCTGAACCACGGGAGCATCATCGACGGGGTTCGCCTCACGAAGGCCCAGCGGTACATCTACAAGCACTGCGACATGGGCGACCTCGAGCGGGTCCTGAAGGAAGTGGACGGCTCCGCGAAGAGGATCCTCGTCGTGAGCGATGGCGTGTTCTCCATGGACGGCGATATCGCGCCGGTGGACGGGATTGCGAAGCTCGCCGAGGAGTTCGGTGCGATGGTGTACATCGACGACGCCCACGGCGAGGGCGTCCTGGGGGACGGAGGGCGTGGGGTCGCCTCCCACTTCCACGTGGAGGAGAAGATCCACATTGAGCTCGGGACCTTCTCGAAGGCCCTCGGCGTCGTGGGTGGCTACGTCGCGGGATCGAACGACCTGCGGAACTATGCGCTGAACAAGTCGAGGACGTGGCTCCTCAGCGGGTCGCACCCGCCCGCGGTCACGGCCGCCTGCACGGCGGCCATCGACGTACTCGAGACGGAGCCGCGGCACGTCAAGAAGCTGTGGTCCAACACGAAATACTTCAAGAAGCAGCTCGTCTCCCTGGGCTTCGACATCGGACGGAGCGAGACGCCCATCACGCCCGTCATGCTCGGCGACTCCGCGACGGCGAAGCAATTCAGCGAGAGGCTCTTCCAGGAAGGCGTCTTCGCCCTCCCCATCGTCTTCCCGATGGTCGCGCGGGACAAGGCGCGGATCCGGAACATCGTGAACGCGGGACTCAAGCGCAGGGACCTCGACGATGCCCTCGCCGCGTATGAGAAGATCGGCAAAGAGCTCGCGGTGATCCCCTAGATCTCGCGCCGAAGCTTCTTGCGCGCGTACGTCAACCGGAGGAGCTCGTAACCGAGCGCATGGAACAGCGTCTCGGAGGCCTCGTTGCCCGGTTCGATGAGGGCTGCGAACATCTCGATTCCTGCGGCTCGGAGCCGGCGCTCGCAGACCCGGACGAGCCGGACGGCAATCCCACGCCGCCGGTACTCGGGGCGTACGGCAAGGCGGTTAATCCAGCCCTTCCGCCCATCGTGCGTCCCGAAGACGGCCCCGACGAGCCGTTCCCCGTCGAAGGCCCCGAGATACAGACTCCGGAAGGATCGAAGTTGGCGGCCGATCGCGTCGCGGCTGTCGCGACCGCGGACCCTCGGGTTCAAACCGCAGACGCGGAAGAGTTCGATGAGAACCGTGTAGTCGCGGATCCCGAGGGGGCGGATTCGGATCCCCAAGGTCAGTCCTCTCGCGTCACGAGGTGAAGGGTCGGTCGCGCGAAGCGATCCCGCGTGTCGACCGGGAGGCGCTCCCGCAGGAAGGCCGGCTGCACGGCGTGCCCGTCGAGCTTCTCGAGCGGAAGGAGTCGCAGCCGGATGTGCGGCTCGCGGCATGGGATGTATCCCTGCGGGTCCGGGCTCGGAAATCCTGCGTTGAGGTCCACGAGGAAATAGAAGCCGATTTCGTGCGTGACGATTCCCTTGAGAGTGTAGAAGTTCTCGTGCACATAGACGAGCTTCTCCGCTTCAACGTTCAGGCCGCTCTCCTCGTAGAACTCCCGGGACATCGCCGCCGCGAGCGTCTCGCCGAATTCCACGTGGCCACCGGGGAGCGCATAGCTCCGGTCGCCCCGACCGTCGTCCCCTTCCTGCATGAGCACGGAATCGCCGTGGATGAGGATTCCGCAGCTCCGGACCAGGAACTCGCGTCCCTCGTCAGGCGACCCGGGCACCGAGTTCCCCCTCCGCGTCGGGACGAAGCATGACGACCCGGCCGTCCCGTTGGACCGCGCCGAGGCAGAGGACCTCGGACCGGAAAGGCCCGATCTGGCGAGGCGGGAAGTTCGTCACCGCGATGACGTGCCGGCCGAGGAGTTCGTCCCGGGTGTACCACGGTCGGATCGCGGCAGACGACTTCTTGATGCCGAGGGGTCCGAAGTCGATCCGCAGCTTGTACGAAGGATTGCGCGCCTCGGGAAACTCCTCGACCTCGACGATTCGCCCGACGCGCATCTCGACCTTCTGGAAGTCCTCGATCGTGATCGTCGCCATGGTCCCGCGGAGCTCGGAAAGGGCTGCTCGGATTTGAGCACTTTCGTCAGACCGCGCGGGACTCCGGGCTCCGAACCCCCAGGGTCTTGCAGAGCCGCTCGTGCTCTTCGCGAGACGTCCACTCGACCCGCAGGTACTCCGCGATCTCGCGATCCGTCATCCCGAGGCGACGCGCTTCCTCGACGGCGACCTCGTACGCCTCGATCTCCGTCGGCCGATCCACGTAGTTGTATCGACGGTCCCACAGTTCCTTCCCTTCGTGCCACTGCCGGATGTGGGTGAGCTCGTGGAGGACGTCCAGGTAGAGGATCGTCTCCTCCCCCTCGCGGATGTATCCGAGGCCCGCGACGATGTTCCCTGCGTCGTCGTCGATGTACATGTACATGTCTTCCGGAACGAGGTCGATCTTGCACTCCCGGAGGACCTCCTCCCGGAGGCCGTCCGCGAAGAGCCGGACGAACGCATCCGAGCGATCGAGTCCCGTGAACACGTCGAGGATCGAGTGCTTGCCCGCCTTCGCCTTCCGGTTCACGATCACGGGGAGCATCGCCGGGCGGTCCATCCGAGCGCGCCGGAAAAACGTTTCGAATCCGTCGCAGGATGCCGTCGAGCGCCTACCGCTTCTTCCGGCCCGTCCCGACTCGCGCTTCGAGCGATGCGAGCCGAGCCTTCATCTCCTTGTTCTCGTCCTTGAGCTTGTCGATTTCGTCCTGCTGTTCGATCCGTTTCGCTGCGTCCGCGTGCTTCTCCCGCAGGTCGCGGATCGCCCGCCGCGCAGCCGTACGGAGATGCCCGATGGGCTCCGCGTGGGCGACCTTGTCGAGCTCGTCGACCCCTTTCACGTACCCGAGTTCCGCGATCCCGAGGGCCGCCCCGAGTCGCGCGCGGTAGTTCGGATCCCGGAGGAGACCGACGAGATACTCGAGGATCTCCTCCCGCCGCTTCTCGTGGAAGGACGCGAGCTTCCCGAGCGCCGCTGCGGCGCCGTACCGCAGGAGTTCCGGGTGGCCGTACGTCGTGCGGTCCCTCAGGACCTCCAAGCCCTTCTCGTCCCGCAGATTCGCGAGGGCCGTGCAGGCGCCCCGGGCGACGATCTCCGCATGCGACGGCCGATCCATCCCCTTCACGATCGTCTCGAACGCGCGGTCGTGGCGCGTCTCGGCGAGGGCGAGGGCCGCCGTCTGCATGGGGTAATACCAGCCGTCTTCCATGTATGCTTTCCCAAGGGCCCGGAAGGCGACGTCGTCCCGACGGAACTTGCCCAGGGCACGGTAGACCCCCCTTCTCACCCGGCTGTCCTTGTCCTTCGCCCCCTCGAGGAGGGCATCCCGCGCCGCCTCCGTCCCGATCTCGCCGAGAGCGGCGGCCGCCTCCCTCCGGACCCCCCAGAGCGGGTCCTTCGTGAGGGCCTTGCCCAGGCCGTCCACGACCCCGTCAGTGCCCTCCGACCGATGTCGGACCTTCGTACCGTTCGGCAGCCTGATCCATGGGCTCACCGCCGCGGGCCGTCCCGTTTTTCCGTCGTTCATGGTGGTCACACCTTCCGCCTTCAATTTGCAGGCATCTCGTGGGTTGACTTGCGGGATGTTTGATCCCGCCTGCAGCTGTCTTCGGCAATCATGCGCTGGCCGGCCGTGGCGACCGTGGGAATTCTGTCCAGGCAGGCCTGGTGGGTGTCTTCAACCGAGC
>Ga0209002_10004269_pt1 | contig 11287 bp, 9 predicted proteins | sample Rifsed16ft2_FD_184010 | JGI IMG/M metagenome (GOLD analysis project Ga0209002, IMG submission 184010) | Soil microbial communities from Rifle, Colorado, USA - sediment 16ft 2 (version 2) | ecosystem: Environmental > Terrestrial > Deep subsurface > Rock core/Sediment | place: Rifle, Colorado...
TCCGCCCGCTCGCCGAGCGGGCCCGCAGCGATGACGGCCAGGCGGTCCCCCACGTCGGCATTGACAAGCCGGTCCGGCGGGCTCCCCGCCCTCACCACCGCGACGTCGCGCAGGAGGGAGCGCAGCGTGGTCAGGACGAGCTGGGGATCCTCCGCTCGATCCAGTCTTTCCGACTCCTCCATCCGCTCCACCGCCCCCAGCTCCGCGACCCGCTCGAGGAGGATCAGCACCTGTTCCCGCGTCTCGCGGTACGCGGCGGACTCGAAGGCGAGCGCTGCCCCGAGGCTTCCCCCGCCCAGGCCCGCGCGCAGATGCGCCTCCTCCGCGGAGAGCCGACGGTGTTCGCGTAAATAAGAGGCCACGAGGGCCCGGGGCAGGGGGCCGAAGCGCAGCACCTGACAGCGTGAGCGAATCGTCTGACGAAGCCCGAGCGGGGCCGAGGTGACGAGCAGCACGTGGGAACGCGGGGGCGGTTCCTCCAGGCTCTTGAGGAGGGCGTTCTGCGCGGATTCGTTCATGCCGTGGGCGTCGTCCACGACGAAGACTCGTCGCCGCGCCTCGAAGGGCGCGCCCGAGATCTCGACGATGAGATTGCGTACCTGGTCGACGCGGATCTCCGGTTCGGGGCGGGGTCGGCCGCCGCGGGTGAGCCGCCATCCCTCGACGAGGACGAGATCGGGATGAAGGCGGAAGTTCCGCCACACGTCCTCGTCCGGGCGGCGGTCGGCCTCCCGGCGCAGATCCGGCAACGAGCGCACGCCCGCCTCGACGCGCCGGCAGGTCGAGCATGCGCCGCAGGCGGCGCCGCTCGGCCCGACGTCGCACAGCGCCGCCTGGGCCACGGCCAGGGCCAAAGTCTTCTTGCCCACGCCCTCGGGCCCCGAGAACAGGAGGGCCGGGGGCAGACGGTCGCGCTCCAGGGCCCGGGTGAGCATGGCCCGCACGCGATCGTGGCCTCGGACCTCCACGAGCCTCATCATTGCACCTCGCCGAGCAGGCCCCGTGCTCCCAGCACGCCCCACATCGAGGCGAAGACGTCCTCGGCGGGGGCGGTGCCGTCGAGGCGCAGCCACCGTTCGGGCTCCGCCGCCAACAGCTCGAGGTATCCGGCCCGGACCCTCTCGTGGAACTCCCGGACCTCGGCCTCGAGCCGGTCGTGCTTCCCGCGCCGACCCACCCGGCCGAGTCCGACCTCGATCGGGACGTCGATGAGCACGATGACGTCCGGTCGCAGCCCGCCGGTGGCGAGCGTGGCGAGGGCGCGGATGGCCGCCAGCGGCAGGCCCCGCCCGTAGCCCTGGTAGGCCAGGCTGGATTCCACGTGCCGGTCGCATATCACAACCCGTCCCGCGGCGAGGCCGGGCCGAATGACCTCCGCCACGTGCTGGGCGCGGTCGGCGAAGTAAAGCAAAAGCTCCGTCGTCGCCGTCATCCCCCGGCGCGCCGGATCGAGCAGCACCGCCCGCAGCGCCCGGCCGAGGGGCGTGCCCCCCGGCTCCGCCGTCAGCAGCGCCGCCGGCCCCAGCCGCTCCGCGAGCCGCCGCGCCTGGGTGCTCTTGCCGCTACCCTCGATCCCCTCGAACGTGATGAAAGGCACCGTCGGATTCTAGCAAGCGTCGGCCTCCCGCCTGCGGCCTCCCGCCTGTTGTTGACAAGTGAAATGTCCGCTCGGTTTTGACAAGTGATCTGTCCGCTTTCGCTAGATCTTCGATGCTGTCCGAGAGGAGTGAGTGCCGGCTGAAGCGAGCCGGAGGCGAGCGGAGGCCGGCACTCGAAGGCGAACGGCCCGACGCGTTAGCCCGTAAGTGGTGAAAACGGGGACGACCTTGGAGTCGACCGGAGTCGTTTGCGTCGATCCTGGGGCATCCTGGAACGCCGCTGTCCGGGACGGAGCTCGGCGGAGCCTACCCTCGGCATCGTAGACGCCGAGAAGCTGGGCCCCACGGCGTATGGTGTAGCTCCCGTCGAGACGGCGACGGACCTGCACGTGAAGCCCGGTACACGTGCGCCGTCCCGGCTGCTTTTCGATCTGGAGGTGCAGCCCCTCGAGGCTGACCGTATTGTCCTTGCCGACCATGCGGATGGCCTCCTCGGAGAAGATGTCGTCCAAGTCGACCCCGTCGACCGCGACGAAGGCGCTCATAGGATCAGCCGCCTCTTGGGCGAACTCCTCGTTGTGGGTGGGGAGATAGCGCTCGCGAAGATACTGATTGGCTGCCTCGAGGGTGGTGATCCCCTCCACCCGCAGCTCATTGACCAGTCGACCCTGCACAGTACGGTTCATCCGCTCGGAGCGACCCCGGGCCTGGGGAGAGTAGGAGGGGATGTGCTCGATCCCCAGCCGAGCCAGCGCCTCCCCGGCCTGGGTCAGATGAGTCTTGCTGACCTTGGCCCCGGCCTTCGGGGTCTCGAAGGCCCACCCTGCCCGGTCCGTATAGAACGACTCCGGGATGCCATGCTTTTCCACCACCTCCCGCATCGCCGTCATCACCGCCTGGCTGGTTTCGCCCGACCACAACTGTGCGTCCAGCACCCGCGAGGTCGCATCATCGATCACCTGGATGAGCGTCTGCCTCTCCTCGGGCACCAGAGCCAGCCAGGCGTGACGAGACCCGTCCAGGTGCAGCATCTCCCCGAAACGGGCCTTCCTCTCCCGCCTCATCCGGTGCCGCCCCCGGGCACGACTCTTTCTCATCAGCCCCGCCCCCTGCAGGATCTGCTTCACACAGCTGTAGGAGAGCTTGACCTCGTGCTCTCGCCTCACCGTGGCGAAGAAGTGCCGCCCGTTGAAGCCCGAGTACCTCTCCCGGTAAAGCGCCAAGATCCGCTCGATCTCGGCCACCGGCGTCCGCCGCGGAGACGGTCGCCCTCGACGCATGTCCACAAGTCCCTGGTACCCGAACTGCTCCATCCGCTGCCGCAGCCGTCGAAGCCCGCGAGGCGTGATCCCCAAGATCTCCGCCGCCCGTAGCCAGCTGTACTCCTTGTTCATCGCCCGAAGCAGCACTTCCTTGATCTGCATCGCCCGCTCCAGGGCCGAGGGCGGAAAAAGCATCGCCACCTCCGTCCGTGGCTATACCCCTCCCCCCGGCACCCCACAAAAGCGGACATTTCACTTGCTCTAAAGAGCGGACAGATCATGTGCTCTCTACACCTGCGGCCTCCCGCCTTGACGCCGCGGATCGAGGGGGGGTACGGTCGGGGGCCATGCTCTCGCTCGCGGGGCGAACCGCGCTCGTGACGGGCGGCGACCGCGGCATCGGCCGCGCCACGAGCCTCCTCTTTGCGCGCCTGGGCGCCCGCGTCGCCGTCGCCTACGTGCGCGACGAGGCGGCGGCGCAGGCCGTCGTGGAGACGGCCCGGCATGGGGGGAGCGAGGCGGTTGCGCTCCGGGCCGACCTTGCTCGCGAGGAGGAGACGCTACGCCTCGTCGCGGAGGCGGAGGAGGCGCTGGGCCCTCTCGACGTGCTCGTGGTCAATCACGGCATCTGGAAGCGGGCGCCGATCGAGACCATGACGAGCGAGCAGTGGAACGAGACCCTCGCCGTCAACCTGGGCTCGGTGCGCGCGCTCTGTGCGGAGGCGTCGCGGCGGATGCTCGCACGCGGATCGGGCACGATCGTCCTCGTCGCCTCCACCGCTGGTCAGCGCGGTGAGCCCTTCTACTCGCACTACGCGGCGTCGAAGGGGGCGATTCTCGCCCTCACCAAATCGCTGGCCTCCGAGCTCGGACCGCGCGGCATCCGCGTCAATGGCGTCGCCCCGGGCTGGGTCAAGACCGACATGACGCGGGAGATCCTCGGGACGGCCGAGGGTCGCGAAGCGCTCGGCGCGATACCGCTCGGGCGGCCCGGCTCGCCGGAGGAGATCGCGGGCCCGGTGGCCTTCCTGGCCTCCGACTTGGCCTCCTACCTGCACGGGGAGATCCTCTCCGTCAACGGCGGCGCGGTGATGATCGGCTAGCGGCGCGCGATGCGCGTGCTCGTCACCGGCGCCGGGGGCCTGCTCGGCGGGCGGCTCGCGGCGCTGCTCGCCGGGCGCGGCCTGACGGTGATCGCGGCGCGGAGGCGCGCTCCCGCTCCTCTTGGCCTCGCCGAGCTCGCCGTCGACCTCGTCGAGCCCGGGGTCCTCGAGCGCACCCTCCTCGACGCGCGACCGGAGGCCCTCGTCCACGCGGCGGTGATGGGTCGCGCCGGGGACTGCGAAGCCCGGCCCGCGGAGGCGGAGGCGGTCAACGCCCGACTTCCGGGTCTGCTCGCTCGCCGTTGTCGCGCCCATGGCATCCGCCTCATCGCGCTGTCCACCGACCTCGTCTTCGCCGGGGACCGTGCGGAGGCCGGAGAGGGGGATCCGCCCGGTCCGCTGAGCGTCTACGGGCGGACGAAGCTCGCGGGAGAGAACGCCGTCCTCTCCGCCGATCCGTCGGCGGCGGTGGCGCGTGTCGCCCTGATCGTGGGGCGCGGCCACGGCCGACGTGCGACGGCCAGCGAGTCCGTGGCCTGGGCGCTCGCCGCTGGGCGAACGCTGCGCCTCTACGCGGACGAGTACCGGACCCCGGTCGATCCGCAGTCCGTGGCCTCGGCGATCGCGCTTCTCCTCGCGAAGGGCGGTGCGGGTCGCTTCCATCTCGGTGGGCCGGAGAGGCTCAGTCGCTACGAGCTGGGCCTGCGCACGGCGCGTCTCTGTGGCCTCACGTCCGACCGTCTACAGGAGGGTCGCCAGGCGGACCACTCCGGACCCGATCGCCGACCCGCCGACGTCTCGCTCGATTCCGCACGGGCGCACCGCGAGCTCGGATGGGAGCCCCTTCCGTTGGACGAGGCGCTGCGAGGCGGGCGCCTCGGACCCGATTGATATAATCCCCTCGCTCCATGTCCCCGGAAACACTCGAGGACCACCTCCGCCAGGCCACGCGCAGCTTCACCGCGCGCCTGCCGGAGGACGAGGCCCTCGCCCTCGGTCGCGAGCTCGCCCTCGAGGTCGCACGGGCCCACGGCGAGACGCCCCCCCGCCACCCCGAGCTGGACCCCTCCGCCATCCCCATGGAGGGCGATCGCCCTCGGCTGGACGGCGGTACCGTCGAAGGCGACGTCGCCGAGGACCTGCTGACGCTGGGGGCGCTGCTCCAGTGGCTGACCACCGGCGAGACGCCGGAGCCGGCCTGGAGGCTCGACGGACCTCCCGAAGCAAACTTGGCCTCGATCGCACGGCGGGGCGTCCTCGCCGGACTCGCCTCGCCGCGGTCCGCCGAGCGCTTCGCGAGCGCAGCGCAGGCGGCGGAGGCCCTGGCCTCGGCGCTCCGGCCCGAGCCCGCCCTGACCCCGCCGTGGCCCCTCTTCCGCGGCGACGCCTCCCGCAGCGGCGTGCGGGCCGCGGGGCCCGCAATCGGTTCACTCGGCGCGATCTGGGAGGCGGCGGTGGGCGGCATCGTCGGCTCTCCGGCGCTGACCGCAGGTCTCGTCGTTGCTCCGGTGACGGACGGTCGCCTCGTGTTCCTCGATCGGGCAACCGGTCGTCGCGCCCACGAGGTCAGGCTCGGCGCCGCCATCGAGTCCTCCCCTGCCCTTGGAGAGGGCCTGGTCGTCTTGGGCACGGACGGGGGCGAGGTGGTAGCGCTCGATCTCGTCCGCGGGCGGGAGGTCTGGCGTGTGGCAGTGGGGCGCATGGTGCGCTCCTCTCCCCTCCTCCATGCCGGGCGCGTGTTCGTCGGCGTCGTCGACGGACGAGCGGCGGGCGCGATCTTGGCGCTCGAGGCGAGGACGGGCAAGTCGCTCTGGAGGCGCAAGCTCGGCCCCGTCTTCTCCTCTCCCGCCCTCGCGGGGGCCACTGTGGTGATCGGCAGCGACGACGGCTCCGTGCACGCCCTCGATTCGGAAACGGGCGCGCTCGTCTGGTCGCACGCGCTCGGGGGACGCGTCCGCTCGACACCGGCCATGGGTGGGGACCTGGTTTTCGTCTCGGACTTCGACGGACGCCTGGTCGCCGTTCGCCTCGCCGACGGCTCTCGCGCCTGGGGGCGTGAGCTGGGCCAGCCGGTCTACTCCTCGGTGGCGGTCTCTCCCTCCCTCGCTCTCGTCGGCTGCCACGACGGCCGGCTGCGCGGCCTGAGGCCACAGGACGGCGAGCCCCTCTTCGAGCTCTCCACCCGCGGCCCGATCGTCTCCTCTCCGCTGCTCGTCGCCGGGCAGGGTGTCGTCGCCTCCACGGACGGCGAGCTCTACGTCGCGGACGGCGAGGGCAGGCTCCGGGCCCAGATCACCCTCGCGCGCGACGGCGTCCAGTCCACGCCTGCCGTCGACGGCGACGTGCTGTTCGTCGGCAGCGCGCGCGGCCTCCACGCGGTGCGGCTGCTCCCGTGAAGGCCCTGCGGGTCCCGGCGTGGCTGCGCTCCGGTGTCCTCGCTCGCTACCACGCCGGCGCGAGCCATCTCTTCTTGCTGCACGGCAATACCCGCGACGTCCACCCCTTCGGACGCGAGTACCTGCCGCTCGCCGACGGGCTGCGGCGGCTCGCCGCCAAGCGCCCGTTTCTCGTCAGCTACGACGTGTCCCGGGGCCTGTCCTTTCCGGATCCCGCCCGGGAGAAGGACGTCCGCCGCGTCCTCGGACTGCGCACGGGCGCCCTGCCCGTCGATCCCTCGCGCGCCTTCGTCGTGCTGGACGCCCTCCTCGCCTCCGACCGCTGCCCCCCGGGCAGCTTGGCGGTGGTGATCGAGTACGCCCACGCCCTCGCCCCCGCCGGGCCCTCCTCGCCCGCCGAGCGTCAAGCCGTCACGACCCTCGCCCGCTGGGCGGCGGAGCCCGCCATCGCCGCCCGACGTCCGGTCGTCTTCCTCCTCGCCTCGTCCGCGACCGAGGTCTCGGACGAGGTCTACGCCGGCGCGTCGGGGGCGGAGGTCGTCTCCGTCCCCCGCCCCGACCAGGCCGCCCGCGCCGACTTCGCGCGGCATCTGCGCGAGCAATCTCCCGAGGATCGCTGGGAGATCGACCCCGACGCCCTCGCCCGGGAGACCGGGGGTCTATCCCTGGTGCAGATCGAGGACATCGTCCAGCGCGCGCGAGGCGCGCGCCAGTCGCTCGGGCGCGACGGGGTGGTCGAGCGCAAGATGGACCTCCTGCGCCAGGAGTACTCCGACGTTCTCGACATACTCCAGCCGCGCCACGACCTGTCAGCGGTGGGGGGCCTCGACCACGCGGTGCGCGAGCTCCGGGAGGTCGCCGACATCATGCGCCGCGGGCTTTTCGCCGCCGCCCCGATGGGGATCATGCTCATGGGCCCGCCCGGCACCGGCAAGAGCTACCTCGCGGAATGTTTTGCCCGTGAGTGCGGGATGCTGTGCGTGCGCTTCCGCCCGCTTCGCCAGATGTACGTGGGCCAGTCGGAGCGAAACCAGGAGCGTGCCTTCGCCGCCATTCAGTCTCTCGCCCCCGTGGTCGTGCTCGTCGACGAGTCCGACCAGTCCGAGGGCGGCCGCCGCGACCAGGGCGCGGGGGACTCGGGGGTGACGGAGCGCATGCGCGCCGCCGCCTTCGGCTTCTGGGGTGACAGCTCGCTCCGCGGTCGCGTCCTCCGCATCGACATCACCAACCGCGTCGACCTCATCGACACCGCCATGCGGCGCTCGGGCCGGACCGACATCAAGATCCCCATCCTGATGCCGGACGAGGAGGCCCGTCGCCAGATCTTCGAGGTCACGGTGCGCAAGCATCGCCTGGCCTCCGCAATCACCGACTTCGCGCCTCTCGCGCGGCGAACCGCGGGCTACGCCGGAAGCGACATCGAGCTGGCGGTGACCACCGCCTGGCGCTTTGCGCTCCGGGAGGGGGCGACGACCCTCACCGAGAAAGCACTCCAGGCCGCCCTCGACGACCTCATCCCCGCCGCCCGCGATCAAGCAGCCATCGACCGCATGACGCTCCTCGCCCTCGACGAGTGCCGGAACAGGCGGCTTCTCCCCCGAAACCACGAGGCGATGCGGCGCGAGATCGAGGCGCGTCTGGGGGCTTAACCCGGCGCGGCGGGGAGCCGGAAGGTCAGCGCGAGCCGGCACAGCGTCAGCTCGTCGCCGTCCTTGATCGGGGTGAGCACACCGTTCGGGAGCCGCTGGCCATTCAGGAAGGTCCCGTTCATGGTGCCGATCTCCTCCGCCACGAAAAAATGCCCTTCCTTCACCACGACCCGGGCGTGCCGCCGGGAGATGTTCCGGGCCGCGTCCTCCTGGGTGAGATCGACCTCGGGGGTCATGCCGGTGACGGAGTCGAAACGGCCGATCAGGGAGTCGGACTTGAAAACGGGGAAGACGTTGCCGCTCGCCTTCGAGAGGAAGTAGGCGATCGCCTCACTCTGCTGGGGTGCGACGACCTTCGGCTTGGCCTCTCGGACTTGAGTGGCCCCCGGTCCCAGCGCCGGCTTCGCCTCCGTGCGCGCCGCCAGCTCCTCGATCTGCTTGGTGGTCTCGCGCAGACGCAGCGAGTACTTGCGGAGCATGCGCACCGCGATCTCGGGGTTGCTCTTGATCATGTCCCCGAAGATTTCGCTGCCGATCACGATCAGGTCGCCGTCCTCCAGCAGCTCGGCCCCCGCGGTTCGGGGGATGCGCTCGAGAAGAGCCATCTCTCCGAAAAAGTCCCCCTTCTCCAGCACCGCCACCGTGGTCTCGCCGTGGGGCACCCGCTTCTTGATCGCCACCTTCCCGGCGCGGATGATGTACATGTCCTCGCCCTCATCGCCCTCGTTGAAGAGGACGGTGCCCTTTGGGAAGTGCTTGAGGAACCGGGCGAAGGGGTCCTTTTCCGGGCTCATCGCGGCCGTCGCCGGGAGTCTAGCAGAAATCGGGCCCGGATCGACACGCTCACACCCCCGGGACCAGATCCGCGAGCTCCGTGTTCATCGGTGCCCCCTGGAGAATCGACCGCTTCTGGACCTCGCGGAAGAGGGTGACGAGAAAGGTCTCGAACCGGTGCGCGATCTGGGCGAGAGCGGTGAGGCTCCCGCACTTGAGGATTTCGATGTAGAAGAGCTCGAAGCCCGACCAGTCCCGATACATGAGGTACTTGATCTGGTGGTCGTAGAACTCCGAGATGCGGTTCTTCATCCGCTCCGCCGTCGGCTCGTCCTTGCGGAGCTGGAACTCCCGCACCGCCTTGATCATCCCCGCCAGGGCGTCTCGGAGATGGATCGACTGCTCGCGCTTGGCCGTGAAGTCGGGGAAGATCCGCCCTCCCTCCAGGCGGGGCTCGAAGACCTGGGCGAGCTGCACGATCGACTGCTGGAAGCAGTCCTTGAGGATGCCGTGGCTGTTCTCCACGCGGGTGCGGACGTTCTCGGAATGGCGTGCCACCGAGATGTCGGTGAGCTCGGTGTTGATGACCTTCTTGAGCTCGAGCGGCACGCAGTACACGAAGGAGTCGTAGAGGCTGTAGAGCGGCTGCTCCACGTCGCGCCCCCGCAGCACCCTCTTCTCGACGTACGAGAGGAGCAGCCTCGCCTCCGAGGTGATGAGCGAGAACAGCAGGACGGTGTCGCGCAACTCCTCGTCTCCGAGTCGCTGGGGGTCCGTGTACTCCAGGTAGTGGAGCAGGCGGAAGAACTCGAGGAACACCTTCGCCGCCTGCCGGCGCTCGAACGGGTCCCGGATGCCGAGGATGAGCGCGGCAACCGTGGGGTTGCGGATGCGGTCGTGGACGGGCTTGAACTTCTTGTCGATCAGAAGCGCCAGGAGGTCGCTCCTTCGGACCTCGCGATAGATCAGCTTCCCCACCGCGGTGAAGGTGGCGTACGGCAGCCGCGAGAGCTGAACGAGGTCGAGGAGGAGGACGTGAAGGTCCTCGAAGGACTCCCGGAGGAGCTCGAGCGCGCTCTCCGGTGTCGTATGACGGACGAGCTTCTCGATGTACGGGTCCAACGCCTCGTCACGCGCGAGGGAGGTCTCGATGTAGCGGTCGAATCGCGTGAGGTCGACATGCTCCTCGGTCAGGATCGAGGAACACAGGTGGACGACGCGCATGAGCGCGTGGTCGACGAGGCGCAGCTCCTCCGACCAGTTCCGCAAGGCGAGGGCCCGCGCCTCGCGCTCGGACAGCGGCTGGTTCCCGATCCGGAAGAAGCGCTCGAAGCTCCGGAGCCACATCTCGAGCTCGAACAGCTCGCCGGCCCGGCCCGTCGTCTCCACCTCGTCCGTCCAGCGCCGGAGCTGGGTGCGCAGCAGCTCCGAGCGCAGCTCCGGAGCGGAGCGCGAATGCTCGTCCCGAGCCTCCCTCGGCATCGGCGCGATTATAGCCGCCGCCTCCTCTCCCGCCCCGTGACTCGCCAGACGCGTTGACCGGCGGCTCCACGCGAGCGTATGATCAAAGGCTGCTATCTGGAGGAGCCTCAGTCACTTGAGCCTGCCGGAGACCCTGGCCTGGATCGCGGGCCTTTCCTTGCGCTTCAAGATCCTGGGCGCGGCGACCGCCATCGTGCTGGTGGAGATCGCACTTCGACACCTGGCCCCGAGGTCCCGGGCCTACAAGCGCTGGACTGCCTTCTTTCAGGGGCTGGGGGCAGTCTGGACGACGGTGATCCTGTCGATCGTGTACCTTCTCTCGGTCGGTCCCGTCAGCATAATGATGCGTCTTGGGGGACGTGACCCCCTCGACCGCCGGCTCGCACCCGAGTCGAGCTTCTGGCGCCTCCACGAGCCGAATCCCCTGGGTCCCGATCGCGCGGCGCGCCACCAGTTCTGATGCCCACCCACGTTCTAGGAGTCTCCTGCTTCTACCACGACGCCGCCGCCGCCCTGCTGCGCGACGGCGAGATCGTGGCCGCGGCCCAGGAAGAGCGCTTCTCCCGCAAGAAGCATGACCAGGGCTTTCCCGTCCGCGCCATCCGCTACGTGCTCCGCGAGGCCGGCATCGACCCCGAGCGGCTCGACGCGGTGGGCTTCTACGACAAGCCGCTGCTCAAGTTCGAGCGCATGCTGTCGACCTACGTCGCCACCTTCCCGCGCTCGTTCGGCTCCTTCCGCAAGGCGATGCCGGTCTGGCTCCACGAGAAGCTCTGGGTGCCCGCGATCATCCGCAAGGAGCTCAAGCCGTACCGGGGGCCAATCTACTTCGCCGAGCACCACATGAGCCACGCCGCCTCGTGCTTCCTGCCCTCCCCCTTCGAGGAGGCGGCGATCCTCACCATCGACGGGGTCGGTGAGTGGGCGACCGCGTCCTATGGCATCGGAAAGGGAACCGACGTCAAGCTCTTCAAGGAGATCCGCTTCCCCCACAGCCTGGGCCTGCTCTACTCGGCTTTCACC
>Ga0209002_10004275_pt1 | contig 11278 bp, 10 predicted proteins | sample Rifsed16ft2_FD_184010 | JGI IMG/M metagenome (GOLD analysis project Ga0209002, IMG submission 184010) | Soil microbial communities from Rifle, Colorado, USA - sediment 16ft 2 (version 2) | ecosystem: Environmental > Terrestrial > Deep subsurface > Rock core/Sediment | place: Rifle, Colorado...
GCCAAAAACAAGCATGCCCAACGGCATGACCGCGCTGCCGATCAGACCCTGGACGCCAAACACACGCCCGTGCATCTCGGGTTTGACCATTTCCTGCAACAAGGTGACGGCAGAGGCATTGAAGAACGGCATGGGGATGCCCGCCAGGACCATAAAGATCAGGTACAGCGTGAAGTTCTGCGTCAATCCCAACCCGACGAACACCACCGCCCAAACCACGCTGCCCAACCCGATGGTGCGGAAGCGGTTGGAAAAACCACCCCAGAAGGTCATCAAAATGCCGCCAAAAATCGACCCGGCAAAGAAAGTCACCTCATTGGCGGTCAAGCGCCAGACTTCCTCACCGAAAGTGCGGGCTACCAACAGCGGGGTGAGGAAGGCTGCCGGGGTCACCAGGAAAAAGGTGAAGGCAAAGTAGGTGAACAAGGCTTTGATCGCGCGGTTTTTACCGATGTATTCCAGGCCGGCGCGCAGGTCGTCGAAGTAGCCTTTGGGTTGAACATCCGCCTTCGGCTGGGGGGGAACACGCAGCAAAGTCAGCAATCCTATTGCCAGGGCTGCGGTGAGCACATCAATGAAGAAAATGAGTTCCAGGCGCGCCAACGAAAGCAATGCCCCGCTAAGCACGGGTGTCACGATCATGATGAACGGCTGGATGGTGCTGTTGATGCTGTTGACCTTCATCAGTTTTTCGCCGGGCACAATTTGCGGCAGAAGCGCGTTCACGGCGGGCCCCTGTATGCCCGCGCCAATGGAACGGATACCGGAGACCACAAAGATCAGCCAGATTTCCTGGTAGCCGAAGAGGAAGAAGAACGCCAGTGCCAGCGTGCTGACCGCTGTCAGCGCGTCGGCGGCGATGATCAGGAATTTACGGTTGTGGCGGTCCGCCCAGACGCCGGCGAAAAGCGAAATGACCAGCTGCGGCAGAAAGCCGACCAGTGTGGCAACCGTCAGCATCGAGCCGGACTGGGTGGTCAGCGTGACATGCCAGATGATGGCATACTGCACCAGCATCGAGCCGAACATCGACAGGCTCTGACTGGACAGGAATAACGCGGTTTTCTTTTTCCAGCGCGGATCCTCGCGCGTATTTTCAGGGGTGTTGCTCAAATTATGCTGCATCGTAACCTCCAACCGATAAACATTACTTTCGTTCTGCTGCGTTTATTATTGACAATATTTGTAAATTTAGTACAAATATTCTACGTACTATACTGAATTTCCTGGGCAGTGTCAAGTCCTGAATTTATTTGTGACAGGATTGGGCGCCGCATCAAAATTAGGGTTCGCCGGGGGCCTATTTTACCATTCACGCGGTGTTCATCAAGCCTTGACAAAAAATAAAGCTATAATGGTATGCATCATTGCCGTGCCGGGCGTTCCACGCCCCGGGCGAGACATTACCCAAAATGGAGACATGTCATGGGAGACAAAGGTAGCAAGAAAAACAAAGAAAAGGCCAACAAGCAGAAGAAGGAGCAGTCCAAGAAGAAAGATGAGCAGCAGAAAGCCAAGCTGCCCGTTAAAAAACCCTAAAATTGCTGCCTGGCGCTCGCGCCAATTATAGAAGATCCTACAAAGCTAAAGCCCTGTTCATAACAGGGCTTATTTCTATCACTTGTCCTGGCGGATGGCTAATTAATCAATACACACTTGAGGGGGAATAAATTGAGGTTCTGACGGAGTAGCATAAAATCACCCTTACGTACGGGTGAGAATTATTTACTATTAAGACAGTATTCGTAAAATAGAATACGGTATCAACACACACAATTTTGCCAAAGAGGAACATCAAATGAAAACTCGCATCGTCGTTCTTGGAGCCGGTTTTGGCGGGCTCGAACTCAGCACCCTGCTTTCCGAGGCGTTGGGAGACCAACTCGATCTGACATTGATCGACCGGAAAGATACGTTTTACTTCGGCTACTCCAAGTTCGACGTGATGTTTGGCCGAAAGACGGCCGAAGCGGTACGCCTGCCTTACCGGAATATCGTCAAGCCGGGGGTACATTTTGTTCAGGAAACGATCACTGCCATCGATCCGGCGGCACGCCGGGTCACAACCGAGCGCGGCGTTTATGATGCCGACGTTCTGGTGATTGCGCTGGGTGCCGACATCTACATCGACGCCACGCCCGGGCTGCGCGAGGGCGGCAACGAATTTTACACGTTCGCCGGCGCCGAGCGGTTGCGGGAGGTGCTCCCAGGCTTCAGCAAGGGACGCGCGATTGTAGGGATAACGTCCACCCCCTTCAAATGCCCGCCAGCCCCAAGCGAAGCGGCCTTGCTGCTGGATGATTACCTGCGCAGCCGGGGTCTTCGCGATGCCTGCGAAATCAGCCTGGTGATGCCTTTCGGCGTCCCGGTACCCCCATCGCCGGCGTCTTCCCGGGCTATTCTGGCTGCCTTCAGCGAACGCGGGATTTCATTCGTGCCGAACCGCCTGGTGCGCGCACTCGACCCGGTGCGGAAGGTTGCCATTTTGGATGACGGCAGTGAGATGCCCTATGACCTGTTCCTCGGCATCCCCAAACACCGCGTTCCGGAGGTGGTGCTCGCCAGCGGACTGACGGAGGGCGGCTGGGTGCCGGTCAACCCAAAGAACCTCAAAACGCGTTTCGCGGGCGTATATGCCATCGGCGACGTCAACAGCGTCGGCACGCCCAAGGCTGGCGTATTCGCTGAAGGCGCGGCGCGGGTTACAGCCGAATCAATTCTGGCAGAGATCAAAGGCGGAAAAGAACCCGCTGCCTATGATGGCAGGGGCACCTGCTACGTCGAATTTGGCGACGAGCGCGTGGGACGGGTGGATGTGGACTTCCTCTCGGGACCAACTCCCACGGGCAGCTTCATGGAGCCATCGATCGACCTGGCAAATGAAAAGCAGGAATTTGGCTCCAGCCGCCGCGCACGCTGGTTTGGAATGGTATCACCGTAAAAGCGCTCATCTACCAACTGCATGGAGGCTGCCTTTTTCCGCCTCATCGGCAAAATTGCTTTGGAAATGATCAAACTATTCGGCAATTAAGCGCGATAATTTACCTTATCAATGGGTAAACTTGTCGTTTTTGTGGTGTTGACCTTTATCCTGGTCTATATCTCACGCGCCTCGCTGCGGACGCCGCGGTCGCATGGGTTTTACCGGTTCTTCGCCTGGGAAATCATTGTTGCCCTGGTTGTACGCAATATCGATCTCTGGTTTCAGGATCCATGGTCCTGGCATCAGCTCGTATCGTGGTTTCTGCTGATCCTTTCGATCATTCCTCTGTCATTTGGATTGTCCAGATTAATTTCCAGGGGAAAATCCGTCAAACTGAGAGGCTCCGCGCCTGAACTATTGCCATTTGAAAAAACCACGGAGCTTGTGAACAGCGGGATTTACCACTACATCCGCCACCCGCTGTATAGTTCTCTGCTCCTGTTAGCCTGGGGGGTGTTCTTTAAGTCGCCGGACTTTACTAACGCGCTGTTAGCCGCAGCAGCCACCGGATTTTTATTTTTGACTGCCAAAGCTGACGAAGCTGAATGTCTCCACTTTTTCGGCAGCAGCTATCAGGAGTATATGCAGCGGACAAGGATGTTTATCCCGTTCGTATTGTAGATGATCTTTCCAGGCAGATTAATCTGGGTACCATCCAAAACCAATAGATAACGCCACCTTCCGGGTGGCCGGCAGGGCACAATGATCAACACATGCACACAATGCGGCATTTACCGCGCAGACAAAACCATAGACCCGATCGGCCCATATGCCATCTGCCCGGAGTGCGGCTGCAAACACCCTTTCCTGCAGCTTCCGCTTCTGATGGTGTCCGGCGCCAGCGGAGCAGGTAAAACCGCGGTTTGCCAGCGTTTGGTCGGCAAAGTGACTCAGGCCGTCCTGCTCGATTCGGACATCCTGTGGCGGCCAGAGTTCAATACCCCTGAGAACCGTTACCGCGACTTCTTTGAGACCTGGCTGCGGGTGTGCAAAAACATTTCGCAGTCCGGCCGGCCAGTGGTGTTGTTTGGGGCTGGAACCGGAGTACCCGAAAATCTTGAAGCCTGTGTGGAAAGTAGGTATTTCACGACCATTCATTACCTGGCTTTGGTCTGCACGGATGACGTTCTGGCAGAGCGACTCCAGCAGCGGCCAAATTGGCGCGGCTCCAACGAGCCAGCATACATGAAAGCACAACTTCGATTCAATCAATGGTTCAAGGTTTACAGTGGCACACCGGAAATCCATCGATTGGACACAACGGGAATCCCGCTTGATGAAACTGTCAGTCAGGTCGACCGGTGGATCCAGGAGAAAACGAGCCGCGGATTAGCGTAATGCCGGCGGGTGCCAAATTCACTGTTAATAAGGAATGTGAGTAGTCATGAAACAATCGATTGTGCACATCGCACTGGTGGTGCGGGATTATGACGAAGCGCTCGATTTCTACGTCAACAAGTTGAACTTCACACTCATCGAGGACACCTACCAACCCGAACAGGATAAGCGCTGGGTGGTGATCGCACCGCCGGGGTCTACGGGAACGACGCTGCTGCTGGCGCGAGCGTCCAAGCCGGAACAGGTGCCATTTATCGGCAACCAGAGCGGCGGCAGAGTCTTCTTATTCCTCAACACGGATGATTTTTGGCGGGATTACAACCGTATGACCGAGTTGGGAATCACGTTTGTGCGCGAGCCTAAAAAAGCCGACTACGGCATGGTGGCGGTGTTCGCGGACCTATATGGCAACCTGTGGGATTTACTGCAGTTAAATGAAGATCATCCGATTGCGCAGCGGATGCGCTGAGTTCATGGGTAAATTGACCCCTTGACGACTGCCCGCCTGCCGATTTTAATTTACCAGTAATACCTCATTATCGGTACACCCATTCAAGGAGATGATCATGGCACTTACTCAACCCGACGGCTACCTGGCTATCCCCCCTTCCGGAAAAGGCCATGGTGTATTGGTCTTGCACGCCTGGTGGGGCCTGAATAACACCATCAAGGCCTTCTGCAATCGGCTGACGCAAGCCGGCTTCGTGGTCTTTGCGCCAGACCTGTATCATGGCAAAATCGCCCGGACCATTCCCGAAGCGGAAGCGATGGTGAAGACAACGGACGCGGGCTACCCCCAGACCAAGGTTGAACTGGCGCAGGCGGTCCGTTTTCTTGACGAACAAACCGGTCCAGCGGACCGCGGCATGGCTGTGATCGGTTTTTCAATGGGGGCTTTTTACGCCCTGGACCTTTCCAACGAAGATCCTGAACATATCCGATCGGTGGTGGTGTATTACGGAACCGGCGCCGAAGATTTCAGTAATTCCAGAGCAGCTTACCTGGGTCACTTTGCCGAGAACGACCCATACGAGCCGGCATCCAGTGTGGACGGGTTGGAAGAAATGCTCAAGAGCGCTGGCCGTCCAGTCACCTTTTACCGTTACAGCGGCACCGGACACTGGTTCGCCGAGCCAGACCGCACGGATGCCTATGACCGGGCTGCCACCGAACTGGCGTGGGACCGCACCCTGTCCTTCCTGAATCGCGCCTAAATTCTTTACTCTGCCCGGGCAGCGCTGGGCGTCATCCTTTTAGTAAAGACGTAATAGCAGCGCTGTCTACCGGTTGGGATAATTTAAACCCTTGCACATAATCACAGCGCAGGTTCCGTAAAGATTGCAATTGTTCTTCGGTCTCGACCCCTTCTGCGATGGTGTCCATGCCCAATTCCTTGGCCATTTGCACGATGGTGCGAATGAGTTCGGCGCCCTTGCCGCCGGTTTTCATCTCGTCGATAAAGGATTTATCGATCTTTATCGTGTGAACCGGATAACGCTGAAGGTAGCTTAAGGACGAATAACCGGTGCCAAAGTCATCGATTTGAAATTGAACACCTATTTCACGCAGACGGCGGAAAATTTCACTGGCGGAATGTTTATTCTCGATCAGCAAACTTTCAGTAATCTCCAGTTTCAAACAATCAGCACGCACCCCAGTAGCCCACAGCACCTGTTCGATCTGATCGACAAAGTCGGGTTTGGCAAACTGGATGCCGGAAATATTCACATTCATGGTTAACGCGCGATCGGCGGGAAACTGTTCGTGCCATACCTTGAGTTGCGAACAGGCTTCGGTTAGCACCCATTGGCCAATCGGGATGATCAATCCAGTTTCCTCCGCCATATGCAGAAAATCGGCGGGCAGAAGGATGCCGCGTTGCGGATGTTCCCAACGCAGCAGGGCTTCAAATCCCGTCATGTGTTGGCCTTTTTTGCTATCCAGTTGGTAAATGGGTTGATAGCACAGGCGTAATTCCTGGTTATTCATTGCCCGGCGCAGATCATTTTCCAGTTCCAGGCGGATCATCGCCTGGTTGCGCAGACTCTCATCGAAGACAACAAAGCGGGCCTTCCCCGTGTCTTTGGCCTGGTAGAGGGCGATATCCGCATCACGCAAGATGTCGTCCGGCTTTTGGTAGCCGAGGATGTTGGGGACCACGCCGATACTGGTGGAGATGTAGGCTTCATGCCCGCCAAAATTATGCGGCTGACGCAGGTGTTCCTGAATGCGGTTGATGATCGACATCAGGACGGCTTCGTCCTGGATATTATCCAGCAGGATAACAAACTCATCCCCACCCAGGCGGGCTACCGTGTCGGTGGCGCGCATGCAGGTCTTCAGCCGTTTGGCCACCGAAATCAGCAGCTGATCGCCGGCCGGGTGACCCAGGCTGTCATTGATTACTTTGAAGTAATCCAGATCGAGAAACAGCACCGAGAATCGCAAGTCTGTGCGCCGTTTGAGGTATTCCAGAGCGTGACCCAGGCGGTCGAGGAACAGGGCGCGGTTGGGTAAACCGGTCAGACCGTCATGCAGGGCGTCGAAGGATAATTGTTCTTCGGCCTTTTTACGCTCAATGATCTCGATTTGCAGCCGGTCGTTGGTTTCTTTGAGTTCAACCGCCTGTTGTTGAACCGTCTCCAGAGCTTGATTCAAGTGGTTAAGCAGCTGCTTGTGCTCCAAAAAGGCGATAATTTGGCGGGCGATGATTAGTACGATGACCGCCCCAACACCAGTGACGATCGCCGAAAAACTCATCGCCAACGGGAACTGGCGGGCAATCACCAGCAGGGCGATCGCGCCAGCAGCCCACAGATAAGGGAAGTAGGTATGTAATCCCCGCCAGGTGGCCTCTTCATTCAGATCCTCACTGGTCTTGGCCGGCTTTGTCCCGCCAGCATACGGGTTGAACGCCACCCAGACTCCCGCCAGGCCGGTAAGCAGGTAACCAACAATCCAGCCAACATCCAGCAAGCTTCCGCTGACATAGGTACCCATCAAGGACTGATAGCTAAAGATCGAATCGGTCGCTACCATGTTGAGGGTGCCGATGGTCAGCAGGGCGATGGGGGTGGTGTCGGCAAAACTTGGCCGGTTGTAGAGCAAAACCAGCAGGGCAAACATCAGCAGCAGATCTCCCACGGGATACGCCATGCTGAGAACCTGGGTGAGCATGGGTTCTTCGGCGCCCGCCTGAATCAGCGGGCCGATCAGAAAATTCCAAAACAACAGGATCGCGGAGACCATGGCGATGCCCATGTCCAGTCCCTTTTTGATCCAGGCGAAGGCACCCGTTTTTTGACCGGGCAGCAGCAGGATGCCGGTCAGCAGCAGGGGGTAATACGCCAGGTAGAACCAATCGGCAGACGACGGAAATGGCGCTTCGCCAAACCCTACCTCAATCACCGACCAGGCGATATCTCCCAGTGTATAGACCAGCTGTGCCGCGGCAATAACCCCCCAGGCGGTCGACATGCGCCGGGAAAATTTTGCGGAATTTACGGCGGCAACAATCAAAGCGGCGGTGCAGAGTAAATTTATCGCCGGGGACATCAGGTCCATGATTACCAAACGCACCTGTTCGTTGTCCTGCAGCGCAAAGGTCAGGCCAATATTCAGCGCCAGGAGCAGCACCGCCAGCAGGATAAAATAGGTTGTGGCACGAATGGGTTTACGAAGGGTGATTGCTTGCATGAAGCTCCTGACAATAAAGGCCTGGATGGGATTGATTAACCGGTAACCCCTGACAGCGGTGCCTAAAAATGAAAAAGCACCAGCAGTTTTGCTCTACTGAATGCCCTAGACTTCATCCCCCATGGGAGCATCCCAAAGTTGTCCGGTTTTTACGGATAAAATAATGATCTGATCGTTTTGGATGGACGGTGAAGGCTAAAATTAATTGTCCGACATCCGCATACCCTATTGTACAGGTTCCGTGCCAGGTGTGTAATGAATTTCCATCGCAATTAATTACTGGACAATAAATCCGGTTGCTAACCTGTTGGTTTCACCTGTTTTTTCTCAATTTCTAATCCTGTATAATGAATTCTCGAGTGATCCACGTTACCAGGCGCTGCTTTGGGCAAGGTTTGATTAAAATCAATACGTTGCTCATGGAATAATCCTTACTGGTTGAGGACACCGTTCATCGAAGGAGCACAAAATGGACCCCTACGTTACCCCGGAGACGATTTCGGCCAAAGGGGAGGAATGGCTGAAGCAAATTTCAGCCTTCAATACCCATACCATGCAGCTGCAGCCAGAGAAAGCCGCGCTGCTGGTGATCGACATGCAGTATTTTTTCCTCGACCCGGCCTCCCCGTCCTATACCTGCGGCGGGCTCGCGATTCTGCCAAAGCTGCAAAAAGTGATTCAGGCCTTTCGCCAGGCCAAACGTCCGGTCATTTACACGCGGCACGTGCATCATCCGGATCAGCTGGACGCCGGCATCATGGGCTGGTGGTGGGAAGGCATGTGCCTGGAAGGCAGCCCGGAAAGCGAAATCCACCAGGATATCGCCCCCAAATCCAATGAGAAGGTCATTTTCAAGCACCGCTATTCGGCTTTTTACAACACTGACCTGGAAACGGTGCTGCGCAGCCTGAAGGTGGAAGAACTGGTGGTAGCCGGGATTATGACCAATATGTGCTGTGAATCGACCGCGCGCGACGCCTATTATCGCGATTACCGCGTATTCTTCCTGGCGGATGGCACCGGCAGCGTCACGGAAGAGATGCATGTGGCCAGTTTGCTCAACCTTGGCTTTGGCTTTGCCTTCGTGACGGATGTCGACACAGTGGCAGCCCAGGTCGGCTAACGCGGGCGAACCCTTTGAACGCCGCCGTTTGGAGCATAGCCAATGACAACCCTGGTTAGCCGCGTGTATGCCGGACCACAGGACCTGCAATCCATCCTCGATTTATGGAGTGCCGTCAGACCGCCAGCCCGCAGCACGGTTTATCCCGCTATGGTTGACCTGCATGAGCTGCTGGCGCTGAAGGAAGTGCAGGACAATACCCGTCTTTGGCACGCCGCGGACGGTCAGGTGGTCGGTTTCGCCATCGTTGACCGCTATCTCAACCTGCTGTTTGAGCTGGCGCCGCAAGCCGACGGGCACAAGCTCGAGTCACAGATGGTGGGCTGGGGTGAGGTCTGCGTACAGCGTACTTTTCAAGGTGGCGTTGTTTCCGGCTCGCTGGACGCCAGCTGCGCCGGTGACGATTTCGAACGCATCGCCTTGCTGGAAAGGAACGGCTTCCTACCACAGGAAATCCGGACCTTGCACATGATGCGACCGCTGGACGAACCGATTGCCGCTCCGCAACTGCCGCAAGGTTTTCACATCCGCCCCATGGCAGGCGAAGCGGAAGTGGCAGCGCTCGTCAGGCTGCACCGCGCCGCCTTTGGCACCCGCAATATGACCGTCAAGGAGCGCCTGGTGATGATGCACCTGCCGGACTACGATGCGGAGCTCGATCTGGTGGTTACAGCGCCGGACGGACGCTTGGCGGCTTACTGCATGGGCGCCATCCACCGCGAGGAAAATAAACGCAGCGGACTAAAGGAGGGTTACACCGACCCGGTTGCCGTGCACCCGGATTTTCAAGGGCGCGGATTGGCCAAAGCGCTGCTGTTGACCGCGATGAGCCGGCTCAAGCAGCGCGGCATGCAAACGGCGGTGCTCGGCACCAGCAGTGAAAACCTGGTCATGCAGCGAGCTGCCCGCTCGGTGGGATTTTTCACCCGTGCAAAGATCCTGTGGTTTTCAAAGCCGGTCTCTGCCGCGCCGGTCAGCGGACCGGGGGAAAGCCTTCGTCATGGCTGAGCAATGGCACAGCGGGCAGGCCTATGAAAATTATATGGGCCGCTGGAGCCGCCGGCTGGCGGAAAAATTCCTCGCCTGGCTGGCTGTGCCGCCGCGGCAGGTGTGGCTGGATCTTGGCTGCGGCACCGGTGCCATGACCGGCTTGATTTTGCAGGGGTATCAGCCCAAAGAAGTGTACGCCGTCGATGCCTCGGAAGGCTTTATTGAGCACGCGCGTCAGACGATCCGCGACCCAAGGGCGCATTTTAGCGTGGGGCTGGCCCAATCGCTGACGCTGCCGGCGCATTCGATCGATGCGGCGGTCTGCGGCTTGATGCTCAATTTTGTGCCGGAGCCCAGGGATGTGCTGGCGCAGCTGTTGAAGGTCGTCAAACCGGGCGGTACCATCGGCATCTTCGTGTGGGATTACGCCCGCGGCATGCAGATGCTGCGGTATTTTTTTGACGCCGCTATCGCGCTCAATCCGGCGGCGCACCAGGCGGACGAGGGCGAGCTTTTCTGGGTTTGCCGGGAAGGCAACCTGGAAGCGCTGGTGCGCGAGGCCGGGCTGCGGCAGGTGGAAGCCGCCGCCATTGAGATCAAGACCGTCTTCGCCAGCTTTGACGATTACTGGCAGCCGTTTCTTGGCGGGGTGGGTCCGGGCTCGATCTATGCCTTGAGCCTGAACCCGACCGATCGTCAGGCGCTCAGGGAGCGGCTGCGGCAAACGCTGCCCACCGCGGAGGACGGCTCCATCCCGCTGACCGCCGCCGCCTGGGCGGTCAAAGGCACGGTTTGAGGAGAAAGTGGAGAGCATACCATGAGCACACGCTTCGACATGATCGGGATTTTCGTCGCCGACCTGCCCAAAATGGTGGCGTTCTACCGCGACGCGCTGGGTCTGGCGATTGACTGGGACGGGCAGGGACCGTATGCCGAGTTCAAGCATGAGGGCATCCGTTTCAGCATGTTCGAGCGCAAGGAACTGCCAAAATTGCTGGGGCAGACCCCGGATTTCCCGCGGCGGCTGAACGGCAGCTTTGAACTGGCCATCAACGTCGGTGAACCAAACAATGTGGATGTTCGATACCGGGAGATCATCGCCAGCGGCGGCGTGGCGATCTACGCGCCGCGCGACGAACCCTGGAAGA
>Ga0209002_10004279_pt1 | contig 11272 bp, 7 predicted proteins | sample Rifsed16ft2_FD_184010 | JGI IMG/M metagenome (GOLD analysis project Ga0209002, IMG submission 184010) | Soil microbial communities from Rifle, Colorado, USA - sediment 16ft 2 (version 2) | ecosystem: Environmental > Terrestrial > Deep subsurface > Rock core/Sediment | place: Rifle, Colorado...
TTCTTGCAATACTTGCGCTACGCGCCACTAGCGTGCGGCGCGGTCTCTGGTCAATCCAGTGCGCGCGGAAGTCGTCCAGCGTCGGCGCTTCCTGCTTCAACCGCTCCGCCAACTGCGCTTTGTATTCTTCCACTGGCACGGCTTTGGCTCTCTCATCTACCATCGTCACCACGTACCGCCCCTTTTCGGAGATGTGCACGTCAAAGCCTTCGACGGAAATGATGAGCGGTTCTTCGGCCTCGTCGCCCTCCTCGCCGTTGTCAACCGTTGTCGGCTTGGGCGCGTGCGGCCTGGTTGGCTTGGTGAAGAAGTCTTCCCCGAACAGGCGCGTGGCGTCGGTGTAATCGTATACGTGGAACATCAACTTGCCCGTGCCGGGGTCGAGCCGCGTGCCGCGCCCGACCATCTGATAAAACGAGATGGGCGATTTCATGTAGCGGAAGAACGCCACGTTCCGCAGAGCAGGCACGTCCACGCCTGTCGTCAGCAGTTCGACGGTCGCAGCGATGAAATGCGTCCGCGAACTGCCGCGCAGGTCGGGCAGATAGTCATGGCCTCCGCCCGCCGCCGTGCATTTGAAGGCGTATGGCTCGGCGCGCGGCCGGCCATTCTTTTCGCCCCACGCGGCGTACAGGTTGTTCATCTCGACGGCTACCGCGTCGGCGTGCGTGTCGCGCACGCAAAAGATGACGGTCTTCTGCTCCGGCCCGCCCATCTTGAGCAGATGCTCGAACAGGTCTTGACACATCGCCAGCACGCGGTCAGGCAGTTGAATGCGGTCTTCGTAATCCGTCTTCTGGTAGAGTTCTTCCAGTTCTGCGCGCGTCACGGGCTGGCCGGTGCGGGCGTTGATGGGTTTGCGCGCCAGCACGTCGTCAAGGGCGATGCCCGTGTCGTCAATATCTACGCCGCTCTTCTGAATTTCGCACGCGGCGAGATAACCGTCCTCAATGCCTTGCGCCAAATCATATTCGTACACCGGCTCGCCAAAATACTTGATGTTGTCGGCGGTGATTTTCGCGTCGGCCTCGGCCTCCGGCGTGTTGGTCTTGATGACCAGTTGGCGCGGCGTGGCCGTCAGGCCAATCTGCACGGCGTTGGGGTTGCGCTTGAGCACCTGGCTCCACGCGCCCCACGCCGAACGGTGGCACTCGTCAATGATGATGTGACTGAAATAGTCGGGCGGGTAATAGGTGGTCAGGAAGTTGGCCCTGCCTTCCTCGGTCGCTATGTCCAGAGTCTGATAGGTGGCAATGTGGAGGCGCGCGTTCCGCGCGCTGTTCTTTCCCTCGGCTGTTCGATAGACTTCCGCCGCATCGGCGCCGAACACGTTCTGCATGTGCGTGAGCGCCTGCCCGCGCAGCTCGTCCCGGTCACACACGAACAGCGCGCGTCGTAACTGTCCGGCGTCCGCGATGCGCTTGAGCAAGTTAACGGCGATGAACGTCTTCCCCGCGCCGGTTGCCAGTGAGAGCAGTGCGCGCTTCGGCTCGCCCGCTTTATCACTTCGCACGATTTTTTCCAGAACCGCGCGGATAGCCGCATCCTGATAGTAGCGGCGGCCCGCCTCGCCGCCCGTGTAGGGCGTGATCAGTGGGCGGGCGGCGGGATCGTCCAGGCTGAACCCCATCTTCGCTTCGTAACGGGCGCGCAGTTCCGCGCGGGCCGGGAACTCCGCCACCGGGCGCGGCCTGCTCGTCAACCCCGTATAGCGGTCGTACTCGACAAACTGATGCCCGTTGGACGAATAGATAAAGGGGACGTTGAAGCGTTTACAGCGCGCGTAGGCTTTGGCTTGCTCCAAGCCGTGATTGGGCGGCAAATCCTCGGCTTTGGCTTCGATCAACGCTACCGCGACGGGATGGGTTTGCGAGTTGACCTCGACGCGCAGGGTGTAATCCACGTACACCGTATTGCGCTGGCGCGGCTGACCGTTGACGATGTCCACTGCCTTGCCGCTCTCCTCGCGCTTGACATAGGGGTACACCCAACCCTTGTCGCGGAGGACAGGGTCAATCAGATTTGCGCGCGTGTCGGCTTCGGACATTGCCATGCGTGACTGCTCGCTCTGAACGGCTGACTATACCACGCGGGCTACAGGTCAGCCGGAGTGGATTATATGCCCAAGTCCTCGGAGAGGAAAAGAAAAATGCCGTCTGAATGCTATAGCCCCACAATGGCCCACGCCGCGATGAATTACCTGCCTCCAGGCCAGTGACGCACCCTCCTGCCTAAAACACGACGAGCCGTCCGCGAAAGTTGCGAACGGCTCGGACTCTGTTACTGTCCCCATGCCATGCGCCCCTATCGCGTAGGCGATTGCCCGGATGCTGATACGTCGCAGGCGTCTGCTTATGGTCTGGTGGGTTGGATTATAGCCCCATCCGGGCCGGGCGCAAGCAAACGAACGAAAAGGCCGCTTCGCTAAATTCGCGGCAAAAGAACTATCGCACCTCGGCCTCCACCACTGCCTCGACTTCAGCCGCGCCGCGCTCGGCCAGGTACACCCCTGCGATGATCGCCGCGCCGCCAAGCAGCATCGCGCCCGTCACCTGCTCCTGAAGAAAGAGCGCTGCGGCGGCGACGGCGATGATGGCCTCCAGGTTTTGGATCACCGCCACGCGCGAGGCCAGGATGTGCTTGAGCGCGTGGCTGTTGATCAGGTATGCGACGGCTGTGGCCAGCAATCCTACGTAGAGCACCGCGCCCCACCCCGCCAGGCTCAGGTTAGGGATTTCGCGCCAACCCTCCTGCGCCACGAAGAACGGCAGCGCAAACAGCCAGCCGAAGAAGAACATCCCGGCGGTGACGAGCGTCGAGGGGCGGTCCTGGACGACGTGCTTGTTGAGGATGGTGAACGCCGCCCACACGACCGCCGAGAGCAGGACGAGCAGGTTCCCCGGCGCGCCGAACTGGCCGCGAGCCAGCGCGGCCACGTCGCCCCCGGTCGAGACGACGACCGCGCCCACCGTCGCCAGCGCAACCCCGAATATCTGCCATAGCCCAGGTTTTTCGCGCAAGACGAGCGCCGCCAGCGCGACGGTGAAGGCTGGGGCGGTCGAGGCGAGGAAGGCGGCCACGCTCGCGTCGGAGGTCGCCTGCCCGCTTACTTGTAAAAGTTGCTGCAATGTGATGCCCACGAAACCGAGCAGGGCCAGGCGCGGCATGTCCGCGCGCCTCAGGCGCGCAAAGTCCCCCTTGCGCCATGCGGCCAGCCCCACCAGCGCCGCGCCCATCGCAAAGCGGATCGCGATCATCGTCGCCGCCGAAATCTCCCGCAGCGCGATCTTCATAAAGACGAACGAGACGGCCCAGAGGGTGATGGCCAACACGGCTTCGAGGATGGCGAGGGTTTCGGGGCGTTTCATGGTGTCTGGGAAGACGGGGGTGAAAAGTAATCAGTGATCAGTATTTGGAGCAAGCGCCAGGCAGGGCTATTATATCCGCCCAAACCCGCATCGGAGGAGGACGACGTATGGCAACCGCATCTTTGGTGAATGACCGGCGCGAGATCGCCGGCTGGGCCATGTACGACTGGGCTAACAGCGCGTTCAGCACGACGGTGGGCACGGTGTTTTTGGGGCCGTATCTGGCGGGCCTCGTCGAAGAGGCGGCCAAGGCCTATCCCGACGGGCTGGCGCGGTTCTTCGGCGTCCCCGTCGCGCCCGACTCGTTTTTGCCGTTTGCGATCTCGTTTTCGGTCGTGTTCCAGGCCGGGTTCCTGCCCATCCTGGGCGCGATTGCCGATTACTCGCACCAGCGCAAGCAGTTGATGCGGCTGTTCGCGACAATCGGCGCGGCGGCGACGACGGCTCTGTTCTTCGTGCAGGGCGAACGGTGGTGGCTGGGCGGCGTGCTGTTCGTGATCGCCAACCTGTCCTTCGGCGCGGCGATTGTGTTTTACAACGCCTATCTGCCCGACATCGCCTCGCCCGACCAGCGCGACCGCGTGTCGTCGTTCGGGTGGGCGATGGGGTATCTCGGCGGCGGGCTGCTGCTGGTCGTGAACCTGGTCATCTTTCTGATGCGGGAAAGGATTGGCCTGAGCACGGGTCTGGCGGTGCGGATCAACCTGGCCTCGGCGGGTTTGTGGTGGCTGGGGTGGTCTTTCTGGACGTGGCGCACGCTGCGCTCCCGGCACGCGGCGCGCGCGCTGCCTCCCGGCGAGAACTTGTTGAGCGTAGCCTTCAGGCAACTCTCGGAGACGATGGAGTTCCCGTCTGTGCTCATCGCGGGGCTGTTGCTCCTTCCGCTCGGCGTGTTTGTGACCATCCCGCTCATGCCCGCGCTGGGCCTGCCGTTGGAGTGGGCGTTCTTCGTGCTGTTCGGCCCAATCCTGATGCTGGGCCTGTTCTTGTGGCGCAAGGCGCGCACCCTGCCGGAGACGGTGAAGTATCTCGCGGCGTATCTGATTTACAACGACGGCATTCAGACGGTGATCGGGGTGGCGGCGACGTTTGCGGCGGCGCCCGTGGCGCGCGGCGGCATCGCCATGCCCACCGAGCGATTGACGATTCTGATTCTGGTGATTCAGTTCACGGCGTTTGCGGGCGCGATGTTCTTCGGCTGGTTCGCCGGGCGCATCGGCACGAAGCGCGCGCTGGTCGTCAGCCTCGTGATCTGGGCCGGGACGGTGATTTACGCTTACGCAGGGATGCGCAACCCGGCGGTCGTCGCGGCGCTGGGCATCCCCATGCAAGAGCTGGAGTTCTGGATCCTGGGGTTGTTCATCGCGGTGGTGCTGGGCGGGAGCCAGGCGTTGAGCCGCAGCCTGTTCGCGCAGATGGTCCCGGCGGAGAAAGAGGCCGAGTTCTTCTCGATTTACGAGATCAGCGAACGCGGCACGTCGTGGCTGGGGCCGTTCATCTTCGGCGCGGTGAACCAGCAGTTGGGCAACCTCCGCCCCGCGATTCTATCGGTGGTGATTTTCTTCGTGGCCGGGCTGGCGATTCTGTTCTTCGTCAACGTGGCGCAGGCGACGCGCGAGTCGGGGAGGCCGGCGCTGGCGGCGGGCGCAGCAGATTGAACGCAGTAGCTCCTGTCATCCTCCTGCCCGTATCTTCGCGCCGCCGTCAAGCGGTTACTCTAAAGGACGATACAATCACGCGGCCGGTGAGGGCTCACCCCGCTGATTGTTGCGTTGGAATTCAGTTTGTCGCCAGAGGTCGCCATGGTGCAAGAACGTCGAGCTTTCAAGCGCAAATACCTTATGTTCTACTCGCGCGTCTTCAACCGGCAGACCGGCGAGATGGTCGGGCATCTGGTGGACCTCACGCCGGAGGGGGCGATGTTGCTCAGCGAGCGCCCAATCGCGACCGACGCGGTGTTCAGCCTGCACATGGAACTGCCGGACGACGTCTCCGACCACCTGCACCTGAAGTTTGAGGCCAAAAGCCTGTGGTGCAAACGGGATGTTAACCCGGATTTTTACGCCGCCGGTTTTCAACTGCTGGATATACCTCAGGAAGGCCTCCAGGTCATCGAACGGCTGATTGAAGCGTACGGGTTTCGAGAGCACTAGAGGCGGTAGGGCAAATTGGCAATTTGCCCTACTGAGCAGGTGGTATACTATCCTTCGCCAGTTGGCCCCCTCACGGTCAGCCCAGTGTTTCTGGTGATTGTCCATAGATGCTCCAGGCCCGCGTCCTCGCGGGCTGTCCGCGGGGACGCGGACGGCAAGCCATCCAGGCGTGTGGAATCACCAAAGTATTTGGCCAATCCGAGCTAAGGATAGACAGACACCTGCATGACCCTCAACAGCGGCGAACTCCTCAACGGGCGCTACCGGATCGAGCGCATCCTCGGTCAGGGGGGCATGGGCGCGGTGTACCTCGCCACCGACGAAAGTCTCGCCATTCCCTGCGCCGTCAAAGAAAACCTCAGCGTTTCCCCCGAAACCGAGCGGCTGTTCAAGCGCGAGGCGACGCTCCTCGCCACGCTGCGCCATCACCACCTGCCGCGCGTCACCAACCACTTCATCCTCGGCGACCAGCAATACCTGGTCATGGACTACGTCGAGGGCGAAGACCTCAAAGAGCGCCTTGCCAGGGAGGAGAGACTCCCCGAGGCCGACGTCCTCCGCTGGGCCGGGCAAATCTGCGACGCGTTGACCTACCTGCACGCCCGCACCCCGCCGGTCATCCATCGCGACATCAAGCCGGGGAACATCAAGCTGAACGCAGCCGGCGAGGCGATCCTGGTGGACTTCGGCATCGCCAAGGCCACGCCCAGCGGGCAGAAGACGACGACCAGCGCCGTGGCCCTCACGCCCGGCTTCGCGCCGCCCGAGCAGTACGGCATGGCGCGCACCGACGCGCGCACCGACCAGTACGCGCTCGCCGCGACGATCTTCAACCTGCTCTGCGGCCGGTCCCCGCCCGAGAGCATGGAACGCCTGCTCGGCAACACACCGCTCCCGCCGCCCGAGACGCTGCGGCCCGGCCTCTCGGCGCACGTCGCCGCCGCGCTCAAGCGCGCGCTCCAGGTCAAACCCGACGACCGCTTCAAGGATATTGCCGAATTCAAAGCCGCGCTCACGGGCGAGATCGTGACCTATCCGCCGACTGTCCGCGCCGAGCCCGCCCCGACGGTCGTCGCGCAGTCGGCGGCCAGGACGCAGGTGGCCTCGTCGGCGCAGGTCACGCCCACCGCCGCGGCAACACGCCCGGCGCGCCCTGGCTGGCTCGTCCCCGCCGGGATCGGCGCGGTCGTCCTGGCCGGTGCAGCGCTCTTCGGCCTGTTCGGCTTAGCGGGGTTGGGCGCTTCAGGCGCGACGGATACGCCCGCGCCGACAGCCACACAAGAAGTGAAGGCGACCGAACCCCCGGCGGCGGCCCCGGCGACGGATACGCCCGCGCCTCCGACCGAGACTCCTGCCTCAACCGACACACCCACACCTGCGCCGCCGACGGACACGCCGACTGTGGAACCCAGCCCGACGGCCACCAATCCGCCCATTGGCGGCGGCGGGCGCATTGCCTTCATCAGCAACCGCGACGGCCAGACGTACCAGGTTTACACCATGAACCCGGACGGGAGCGACGTGAAGCAGCTCACCTTCGACCCGGCCCCCAAGTGGGACGCGCGCTGGCAGTTCAACGGCACGCAGCTTGCCTGGAGTCCCGACGGGACGAAACTGCTCTACGTCGCGCCGGGCGACGCAGCCAACGGCCTGGACATCTGGATGATCAGCGCCGACGGCTCCAGCCCGGTTGACCTCACCGCCGTCCAGCCGGGCCGCCCGGCGGGCGACGATTACCACCCGGCCTGGTGCGCCGACGGCAGAATCTGGTTCACCTCGCGGAGGGTCAATAACTCCCAGCAGCTTTTCTACACCACGCTGGAAGACGTGCAGGCGGAGCGGCGGCCGGTCAACTTCAGCGCCACACACGGCAGCCCGACCGAGTACGACGCGACCGTGTTCCCCGACTGCAAGCGCATAATCTTCGTGACGACGAGCTTCGACGGCCAGGAATTGCGGAGCATCGTCCTCGACGGGAGCAGCAACCGGACCTTCCGCAGCGGGCGCGAGTTCAGCGCCACGCTCGAAGACCCGGCGGTCTCGCCCGACGGCCAGTACGTGGCCTACACCCGCCGGACGAGCGGGTCGAACGAAGTCATCCTCACACCCGTGGACGACCGGCTGAGCAACATCCAACTGACGATCACGCTCGGCAATTCGGCTCCGCAGTTCAGCCCGGACGGACAGTGGATCGTATTCATCTCCACCCGCGACCAGCATCGCCAGGTCTACGTGATGACGCTGGCCGCGACCGATCAGAGAAATCTGAGCAACACCCCGGCCAACGTGCACGACACCGACCCCGTCTGGCAGCCCCGGCCCGCGCCGTAGAGACGTTCCGTCGGAACGTCTCTATCACATACATGCAGAATCAAAAAACCCCCGCCACGCGCGTGACGGGGGTTTTGTTGTCTGCGGAGAAGTGATCTTACACTTTCACGACGTCAGCTGCCTGCAAACCCTTGGGGCCTTGCTGGATGGAGAACTCCACCTTCTGGCCTTCCTCGAGAGAGCGGTAGCCGTCGCCCTTGATGGCGGAGAAGTGAACGAACACGTCCTCCCCGCCCTCGCGGCCGATGAAGCCGTAGCCCTTGGTGTTATTGAACCACTTGACCGTGCCGATGATGCGCTCAGACATTAGAATTTGCCTCCTTTTGGCAAAAAGAAAAATAGTGTTAGGCGCTGTGTTCTTATCGAAGCGGTCAAGCAAAACGGCCCACACGGGGATACTCCTGTGGGCCGTCGTCTTCCTGCTTCCAACGAACTTACGAGCATCCTACAGTCGCAAACTATAATCGGGAAACCGGGATGCGTCAAGCGGGAATTTCCAGCTACCCTTTGACCACCCGGCTCGCCTCCCAGCCACGCGCGCTCTTCTCCTTTTGACCGTACCGATTTCGCCCTTCTCAACCGCTTCGCCTCGTGGTATCATCCATCCTGCCCGTAAGCCGAACGACCTCGGCCGCATTTTTGGCCGGGGTTTTTGTTTCAGTCGTCAGTCGCCAGTAAACAGACATAGACGGATGACTGATCACTGCTCACTGACTACTATGCTCGTCGAACGCACCGACCTCCGCAACATCGCCATTATCGCCCACGTGGACCACGGCAAGACCACGCTCGTGGACGGGCTGCTCAAGCAGGCGCACATCTTCCGCGAGAACCAGCGCGTCGCCGAGCGCGTGCTCGATTCTTACGACCTCGAGCGCGAGCGCGGCATCACCATCCTCGCCAAGAACACCGCCGTCACCTACCAGGGGGTGAAAATCAACATCGTGGACACGCCCGGCCACGCCGACTTCGGCGGCGAGGTGGAGCGCGTGATGAACATGGTGGACGGCGTGCTCCTCGTGGTAGACGCCGCCGAAGGCCCCATGCCGCAGACGCGCTTCGTCCTGCGCAAGGCGCTGGAGATGGGGCACAAGGCCATCGTCGTCATCAACAAGGTAGACCGCAAGCACGCCGACCCCGCCAACGCCGTCAACAAGACCTTTGACTTGTTCATCGAGTTGGGCGCGAACGACGCGCAGGCCGATTTCCCCGTGCTTTACTGCAACGCGCTGACCCAGCAGGCCGGGCCGACCCCCGATCTCTCGGCGGATTATCAACCGTTGTTCGAGGCGATCCTGAGCCACATCCCCGCGCCGCGCGTGGACCCGGACGCCCCGACCCAGATGCTCGTCACGACGTTGAGTTACGACGACTATAAAGGGTTGATGGCCGTCGGGCGCGTGTTCAATGGCCGACTTCGCAGAGGCCAGGCGGTCGCGCGCATCGGACGCGACGGGCACGTGAACACGGGCAAGGTCAATTACCTGTACGTCTTTCAGGGGCTGGAGCGCATTGAGGTCGAAGAGGTAGCCGCGGGCGACATCGTTTCAATCGCCGGGCTGGACGAAGTCCACATCGGCGAGACGGTTGCCGACCCGGAGGACCCCATTGCGCTGCCTATCATTCGCGTCGAGGCCCCGACCGTCCGCATGACCTTTGGCGTGAGCACCTCGCCTTTCGCCGGGCGCGAGGGCGCGTGGGGCACGTCGCGCAAGCTCCGCGAGCGGTTGTTCAAGGAAGTGGAGCACAATGTCGCGTTGAAAGTGGAAGAGACCGACAGCGCCGATACCTTCCTCGTCTCCGGGCGCGGCGAATTGCACCTCGCCATCCTCATTGAGACGATGCGGCGCGAGGGGTACGAGTTTCAGGTCTCGAAGCCGGAGGTCATCTACCAGCCGGGTGAGGCCGGCGAGACGCTCGAACCGTTCGAGGAAGTCCACGTCGAGGTCGCGGAGGAACACATGGGCGCGGTCATCGAAATGCTGGGCAAGCGGCGCGGGCAGATGACCCACATGTACCAGGGCGGCGACGGCTCGGTCTATCTCACCTACGTCGTCCCCACGCGCGGCCTGCTCGGGTTCCGCTACCAGTTCCTCACCGCCACTAAAGGCACGGGGCAGATGCATGCGCTCTTTCACGACTACCTGCCGTTCGGCGGGGCGATTGCCCAGCGTGAGCTGGGGAGCGTGGTGGCGATTGAGGCGGGCCGGGCCACCGCCTACGCCATCCGCAACGCCGAGGCGCGCGCCAGCCTGTTCATCGAGCCGGGCGCGGAAGTGTACGAGGGCATGGTCGTGGGCCAGCACGTGCGCCCGGAAGATTTACCCGTCAACATCTGCAAGAAGAAGCAGTTGACGAACATCCGCGCCGCGCGCGCCGAAGTGCTGGAGAGCCTCACCCCGCCGCGACGGATGAGCCTCGACGAGTGCATTGAGTACCTGGGCGAGGACGAGCTGCTCGAAGTCACCCCGCAGAGCATCCGCATCCGCAAGCGCATCCTCGACGCCGAAGAACGCGGCAAGTTGTGGAAACGGTCTCGCGAGGAGTTAATGGAAGGGGCGTGAGTTCTCCGCGCGAGGACGACTCAGCCGATGGGAGGCCGATCATGAGCGAAATCGTCAGCATCGTTTACAAACCGGAATCTGCTCAACGCGATGCGCCTGAGCATTACACGCGCGTCCCTCTGGCCAGCGCGACGCTCGTCGTAGGCGGCGGCATCGAAGGTGATCGCAAGGGGAAACACCCCGACCGGCAGTTGAACATCATGTCGCTCGAAACCTTGGGCCGCCTGCGCGCCGAGGGCTTCCATACTGAGCCGGGGCAGATGGGCGAGCAAATCGTCGTCCAGGGCCTGGACGTGGCGGCGCTGGCGCATGGCGCGGTTCTGCAACTGGGCGAGGCGGCCCGCGTGGAAGTGGTGAAGCCCCGCACCGGCTGTGAACGGTTCGAGGCGGTCCAGGGCAGGTCGCGCGAGCAGGCGGCCGAAGGGCTGGGCGTTGTGGCCCGCGTGGTGACGGGCGGCCCGATCCGTGTGGGCGATGCGGTGAAGATCGTCGTCGAACGTTGACTCATGCCCGACCTTCCGCTCGAAGCCCCGCAGATCCTGGCGCTCTACCTGCAGATCGCGCAGTACCCCATCCTCGCGCGGCCGATCCGCCAGCGCATGCGCGAGGAACTCTACCGCCGGGGCGTGATCACGCCGGAGCAGCTCGAGCAGGAAGCCAAAGACAAGGCCGTCCTCTCCCAGCACCGCGAGGGCATGAGCGACCCCTACGCGCAGGAAGAAGCGCACATCTGGGAGCAGCGCCTCGGCCAGATCCGCGATTACCTGACCGATTTCTACTTCGCCTACAACCTGCCGATGGACCTGTTTCATCGCATCATCGAGGCACTGGTGATCGAGAGCCGCCAGCGGCGGGG
>Ga0209002_10004280_pt1 | contig 11271 bp, 12 predicted proteins | sample Rifsed16ft2_FD_184010 | JGI IMG/M metagenome (GOLD analysis project Ga0209002, IMG submission 184010) | Soil microbial communities from Rifle, Colorado, USA - sediment 16ft 2 (version 2) | ecosystem: Environmental > Terrestrial > Deep subsurface > Rock core/Sediment | place: Rifle, Colorado...
GTTGGCAAGACCGAACTCACCAAAACACTTGCCAAATTCATGTTCGGCAGCGAAGATGCGGCAGTGCAACTCGATATGTCCGAATTCATGGAACGTCATACGGCTTCACGATTGGTCGGCGCGCCTCCAGGATATATCGGTTATGAAGAAGCCGGTCAACTCACGGAAGCTTTACGTCGCCGCCCGTATTCGATAGTCGTCTTCGATGAAGTTGAGAAAGCGCATCCCGAAGTCCACAACATGCTCTTGCAGATCATGGAGGAGGGACACCTCTCCGATGCGAAGGGCCGCAAAGTGGACTTCCGCAATGCGATCATTGTCATGACCTCCAACATCGGCGCGGACATGATCAAGAAGCAATCTTCGCTTGGGTTTGCCATCAAACGCGACGAAGTCATGGAAGAGAGACTTTCCTATGAGGATATGCGCAAGAAGTTGGGTGAATCCCTCAAGCGCGCCTTCAGACCCGAATTCATCAATCGTTTGGACTCAGTCGTCATCTTCCGCTCGCTCAGCAGAGAAGACATTCAGAAAATCGTCTCGCTCGAACTGGATAAGGTTGCTGAGCGCCTCAAGGAACATAACCTCGCGCTGACCGCTACACCTGAGGCCCTCGCCGCACTGGCGGATCTGGGTTACGACGCAGAGTTCGGCGCACGCCCGCTGCGACGTGTCATCCAGCAACAGGTGGAAAATCCGCTGTCAGACCGTCTATTGGGTGGCGAGTTCCAGCACGGCGACTCGGTGCTGGTGAAGGTAAATACAGAAGGAGAACTGGTTCTCGAACGAGACGGCGAGAAGGAAGAAGCGCCAGTAGTATAAAAAAAGTCCCGCGGTTGAACTGCGGGACAATAACAACTCGTGGAGATGAGCGGTGAGGGTGACAGAATATTTTAAATCCAGCGTAATGGCTCGCCGCCCTTATCTAAAAGATGAATGGATTGAGTTTGTTTTGAAGAATCCCATTCGTAAAGAAATACAGGAGAATGGACGCATTCGTCACTGGGCTTTCATCGCTGAATTAGGAAAATATCTTAGAGTTATTACAGAAGCAGATGGTGAAACAGTCCACAACGCCTTTCCAGATCGTGGTTTTAAACAATAGGAGGCAGAAATGAATTTTGAATATCATCAAGAGACGGATATGCTTTATATCAAACTGGCAGGTGGAATCAGTGTAGAATCCGAAGAAGTTTCTCCCGGTGTTGTGGTTGATTACGACCAAAACAACCATGCCATTGGAATCGAGATTGAAGACGCCAGTAAATTTATTGACATGTCACGGCTTGAATTGATAGCCATGCCAATCGCCAATCTGATTATCAGCGAACGTATTCCAACAAGCGCATAAAGAAAAATGAGATTACTTTTCAGGGACAGGTTTGTAAACCTGTCCCTGATTGTTGTAATCCTTTCTTAATAAATCTTTTGGTATGTCATGTTGTCTATTGAGCGTAAGGCAACTTTACAGAGTGCCGCGTCAATCAGCGGTAGAAAAGGAGTATTCATATGAACACCAATCTTCAAACTGCGACGCTGGCCGGGGGGTGTTTCTGGTGTCTTGAAGCTGTCTTTGATGAGGTCAAGGGAGTCCACTCCGTGGAATCGGGCTATGCAGGCGGCCACATGGACAATCCATCCTACCGCGAAGTCTGCAATGGGAATACGGGACATGCCGAGGTGGTGCAGGTGCACTTTGACCCGAATGTCGTCTCATACCGCGACCTGCTGAACGTGTTCTTCGCCATCCATGATCCCACCACAATGAATCGTCAGGGCGCGGATATGGGCACACAATATCGTTCCGCCATCTTCTATCACAACGACGAGCAGAAGATGATCGCCGAGGAACTGATCAAGGACTTGAACGCCCAAAAAATCTGGGATAAGCCCATCGTCACCGAGATGGCAAAGCTGGATAAGTTCTATATGGCCGAGGATTATCACCAGGAATATTTCGCAAGAAATCCGTACCAGCCGTATTGTCAGGCAGTGGTCGCGCCGAAGGTATCGAAGTTCCGCAAGCATTTCCTGGAGATGCTGAAGAAACAGCCAGTGTAGATTATACAGACCCTTGGGATTTAGAAAATCCTTAAGGGTCTGTTTTTTGTTATACTTGCCGTCGCTCATGAATGAAACCCAATCCCCCACTTTTTACGTGCGCGAAGTCCCCATCTTTGGGGATACGATCCTCGCGCCCATGGACGGCTACTCGGACTGGCCCTTTCGTTCGCTTTGCCGTTCGCTTGGCTCCGCCATGAGTTACACCGAGTTCGTGAAAGTGGAGAAGATATTGAGTCGCTCCAAGGAGCCGCGTAAGAGGCTGTATTATGAAGAGGTGGAAAGACCCATCACGTTTCAGATCTATGGCGATGACCCCGATCTGATCCTCAAAGCTGCCCTGCATGTACAGGAATTGAATCCGGACGTCATCGACATCAACATGGGCTGTCCCGCCAAAAGCATCGCAGACCGCGGCGCAGGCGTAGGCATGATGCTGACACCGTTAAAGATTGCACGGACCTTCAGGAAGTTAACTTCCGCGCTCAGAGTGCCCGTAACAGGGAAATTCCGTTTGGGCTGGGATAGAAATAAAAACTATAAACTCATCGCACGCATTGTGGAAGAAAATGGCGGCTCACTCCTCGCCATTCATGGACGAACCAAGGAACAGCGCTACAGTGGCGAAGCAGATTGGGACGCGATTGCTGAAGTGAAGTCACTGGTCAAAATTCCCGTCATCGGAAGTGGAGATGTAAGGACGGTTGCTGATATCGAAAGCATGAAAAGATATACAGGTTGTGACGCGGTGATGATCGGCCGCGCCGCAATCGCCAACCCCTGGATATTCTCAGGATTTGATCGTGAACAGGTCTCGCCTGAGCAAGTGCAGAAAACTGTGAACGAACATTTGGAGAAGAGCATCAAGTTCTATGGCGAGGAAGACGGGCAAAGACTCTTCCGCAAATATGCCGTCCAATATTTGCTGTTGAAAACGCTTGATCGTGAATCGCGCAAAGAGATCTTGAAACAAAGACCATCGGGGGAATTCCTGGATATACTGAACCAGATCTACGCAGTGACAGCCTGGCAAAAATAGAACATAATTTCTGTTATACTTGACCTTATCCAGCCCTCTCCTAACCCTACGACATCGACAGCAGGGCGAGCAGGAGAGAGGGAGATTCTCATGCCAAAAACTCACACACGTTACGTCTGTCAGGAATGTGGACGGGTTGCCGCGACTTATATGGGGAAATGCCCGCAATGCGGATCGTTCGACAGCATGGTGGAGGAAGTCGTCCACGACGAGCCCTTTACGAAGGGCAGCGCGGTTCGGGGCCTTACTGGCCGGTCTGCTCCGCGCTCCATTGGCGATGTCTCCTCTGGTGAGGAGGACCGTATCAACCTGCCCATCGGAGAGTTTGCGCGCGTGCTCGGCGGCGGCATTGTCCCTGGCTCGATTGTTTTGGTTGGCGGTGACCCTGGAATAGGCAAGTCCACACTGATGCTGCAAATGGCCATGGAGATGGCGTCGCAAAAACGAGTACTGTATGTATCGGGAGAAGAATCTGAACGACAGATCAAGATGCGCGCGGTACGTTTGACAAAATCTGTAGGGGTAAAGCAGGATGATCAAAGGTCTAACGCAAAAAAAGATTCCGCTGTGCCCCTGCCCGCGAATTTATTGCTTGTCACAGAGACCAATCTCGAGACCATCCTCAATCACATCAGCGAAGTGAAACCCGAGTTATTGATCGTTGATTCCATTCAAACAGTTTATCTCTCCAATATGGATTCATCCGCCGGGTCGGTTTCGCAGGTGCGTGAATGTTCTTCGCAATTGCGTGAGCTCGCAAAGACAAGTGGTATTTCCGTTTTCGTGATTGGACATGTAACAAAAGAAGGCACCATCGCGGGGCCACGTGTTCTTGAGCATATTGTCGACACAGTTTTATATCTCGAAGGAGACCGCTTTCAGGCCTATCGTCTATTGCGTTCGGTGAAGAATCGCTTCGGCGCGACATCCGAGGTTGGCGTGTTTGAAATGGGCGAGGGCGGCCTGACAGAAGTGACCAATCCATCAGAGGCATTTCTCGCAGAGCGAATGATCAACGCGGCAGGTTCCGCCATTGCAGTGACGATGGAAGGCACGCGCCCCATCCTTGTTGAAATTCAGGGGCTCACCTCTCCCACCCAGTTCGGCAACGCGCGCAGAACCGCGAACGGTGTGGACTTCAACCGTTTGCTGCTGATCGCGGCTGTGCTTACCCGCCGCGTAGGATTAAAACTTTCAGAGCAGGATGTTTTTGTGAACGTTGTTGGCGGTTTGCAAATCGATGAGCCTGCCGCAGATCTGGCGATTGCTGCGGCAATTGCTTCTTCATGGAACGACAAATCTGTAAAAGCAGACGCGGTCTTGATCGCTGAGATCGGTTTGGCAGGTGAGTTACGCATGCCGGGACAAATGCAAGCGCGTTTGCGAGAGGCTCAAAAACTGGGATTCAGAACAGCAATTGTGCCAAAAGCCTTGCGAAAAGGGGAACCCTATCCCAACGGGATCGAGATCATTGAGGTCAGGTCGATTCAGCAGGCCCTGGATGCAGCGCTTGCAGCCAGCGAATTGCCAAAGGGGCGAAAGGTGGTCTAGTTTTGTCATTGCGAGCACTTCGACTGGCTCAGTGTAAACTCCGCGAAGCAATCCCCACCTTTGCAAGGAGATTGCTTCGTCGCAGCGAACGCTCCTCGCAATGACATCTCCATTTTGCAACTCGTTTGAATCACCTTCGTATAAAGCACAGAAGGAGATTTCTTATGAATGTAAAAATTATTTCAGCAATAGTTGTGCTCGCACTCACCTCAATGGCATGCGGGTTTAGCATTGACCTGCCCGAGCGGCCAAAAGCCGGGCCCGAGGTCAAAGAGTCCATAACGGTGGCAGACCCAAAGCTTGCACTGAGCGGAGGCGAAGTGTCTGATGAGACGCGTCTGACTATTTCGTTCGGCGCGGGCAAGTTGACCTTATCCCCCGGCGCGAAGAATCTCGTGGATGGCACCGCCGTCTATAACGTCGCAGACCTGAAGCCGGAAGTCAAAAAGAACGGCAATAGCATCGAGATCAGACAGGGCGATTTCAAAAGCCTTCCTCCATTTGACGATATGAAGAATGAATGGGATTTGAAATTGAGCGACACCCCACTGGATCTGACGGTTCAGGCTGGCGCATACGAAGGAAACCTTGAACTGGGTGGGCTCGCCCTGAAGAGTCTGACAGTGCGGGATGGCGCGGCGAATGTGGAACTTTCGTTTCTCAAGCCAAACCAAACCGAGATGTCGATCCTGCGCTATGAGACAGGCGCTTCGGATGTCCGATTAACTGGTCTCGCGAACGCAAACTTTTCCACGCTGACGTTTTCCGGCGGCGCGGGAAATTACACGCTCGACTTTGGCGGAGAACTCCAGAGGGATGCCGTTGTGACAATTGAATCAGGGTTTGGCAATCTGAGTCTTATTGTCCCTGAAAACGTGGATGCAGTGGTAACCGTTGAAGGCGCAGCAGTGAACATTAACCACGGCTCAGCCTGGACCCAAGACGGACAAAAATACGTGCAGAACGGTTCAGGCCCCACGCTGACAATCATCGTAAAGATGGCGGCTGGCAACCTTTCGATCACCAATTAGAATCTCGCCTCCACCCAAACCCCTCTTCTTTTCCCCCTTCGGAGATTCTTCGCAGAGCGAGGGGTTTTTAATTGGAGTAAAAGGTCATAATTCCTCTGTGACCTCTATCACTTGCAGTTTGCAAACGGGGAGCATAAAATCGGTATTAGAGACAGGGATTGTCTGCTTTTCTGGAAGGAAGGTATTTATGCAAATCACACGTCAAGCCGATTATGCCGTTCGTGCGGTTCTACATCTGGCGCGGATAAATAATGGAGAGAAAGCCGCTACCAGCACCGTTGCTAAGGAACAACGCATCCCACCGTCGTTCCTGGCGAAGATCATTTCACAACTATCGATCGCGGGGTTGCTCCATACTTCGCGCGGGGCACGCGGCGGCGTGACACTTGCACGCGATCCAAAGGACATCACACTGCTCGAAGTGGTCGAGGCCATTGACGGTCCCATTCAGCTCAACGAGTGTGTGGGCGAAAACGGAACCTGCTCATTTGAAGATAATTGCCCGATAAAAGCGGTATGGTGTGACGCACAGGATGAACTGGTGGCACGCTTGAGGAACACCAACTTCGCAGCTCTAATCGTCCAACCCGCGTAACAAGAAAAGCAAAAGATATTTCCCTCCCGGCGTATAATTACCGGGAGGGATTTTTTATTTTGACAAGGAGACGCATCATGTCCGGACCCAGAACTGTTCACGCCCCGAGGGGAACCGAACTCACCTGCAAGAACTGGCTGAGCGAAGCCGCGTATCGTATGATCCAAAATAATCTCGACCCGGAAGTGGCCGAGAAGCCGGATGATCTCGTTGTCTATGGTGGGCGCGGGAAAGCCGCGCGCTCGTGGGAAGCCTTTGATGCAATTCTGGAATCCTTGAAAAATCTCGAAGAGGACGAAACACTTCTTGTGCAATCGGGCAAACCTGTGGTGGTGTTCAGGAGTCACAGGGATGCGCCCAAAGTGTTGATCGCCAACTCCAATCTCGTGCCCCACTGGGCAACCTGGGAACACTTCGATGAGCTAGCCAAAAAGGGACTCATCATGTACGGCCAGATGACCGCAGGCTCGTGGATCTACATCGGCACACAGGGAATCTTACAGGGCACATACGAAACCTTTGGCGCACTCGCCAAACTCAAAGGCTGGGGATCGCTAAAAGGCAGGTTTGTTCTCACAGCAGGTCTCGGCGGGATGGGCGGTGCGCAGCCTCTATCCATTACGATGAATGAAGGTGTGGGATTGATCGTTGAGGTTGACCCCGAACGCGCAGAACGTCGCCGTGCGATTGGTTACGTCGACACAGTGGTTGACACGCTCGAAGAAGCGATGACTCTCGTGGAGGAAGCAAAAGAGCAACAGGTACCAAAATCCATTGGGTTGATTGGAAACGCGTCAGACGTGTACAGTGAACTTGTCACGCGCGGAGTGATTCCAGATGTGGTGACAGACCAGACGTCCGCGCATGAGGCGTTGATGTATATCCCATCCGGGTTGAGCGTCACAGCCGCGGATGAGCTGCGCAAGTCCGATCCTGAAAAATACAAGAAGATGGCGATGGACTCGATGGCGAAGCACGTCCAGGCAATGCTTGCATTCCAACGTGCGGGCGCGGAAGTTTTCGATTATGGCAACAATATTCGCCAGCAGGCTTACAACAATGGTGTGGGCGATGCGTTCGAGTTTCCGGGTTTTGTGCCCGCGTATATTCGCCCGTTGTTCTGTGAAGGCAAGGGACCATTTCGATGGGTTGCATTATCGGGAGACAAAGAAGATATTTACACGACCGATCAAGCCATTACTGAATTGTTCCCCGAAGATGAGCATCTCAAACGCTGGCTGAGGCTGGCACGCGAGAAAGTTCCGTTCCAGGGTTTGCCCGCGCGCATCTGTTGGTTGGGATATGGCGAGCGCGCAAAAGCTGGACTCAAATTCAATGAACTGGTCGCGAGCGGAAAAGTGAAAGCGCCGATCGTGATCGGACGCGATCATCTTGACTCGGGTTCTGTCGCTTCGCCAAATCGCGAAACCGAAGCCATGAAGGATGGATCGGACGCCATTTCAGATTGGGCAATTCTAAATGCGTTAATTAATGCAGTGGGCGGCGCGACCTGGGTCTCATTCCATCACGGTGGCGGAGTGGGCATGGGATACAGCCAGCACGCGGGACAGGTCATCGTGGCGGATGGGAGTCCCGAAGCGGCTCGGAGGTTGGAACGAGTCCTTACAACGGACCCGGGCATGGGCGTGGTCAGACACGCTGACGCGGGGTACGAAATTGCCATTGAGGCCGCGAAGCGACATGGTATCAAAATGCCAATGCTGAAGTAGTTCATGAATAAGAATTTTTTGAGCGGGTTGTTTGCACTCCTAATAAGCACGCTCGCCTGTCGACCTGTGATCGCAGTTGGATGGGAAGAATTCTTGTTTCTGTTTCTGGTGATTGCCACTTTACTTGGCCCACCGCTATACAGGTTCATTCGAAGGATCGAAGATTTTCGGAGGAATAAGCAGAAGGATAAATAATCGAATATCCAGAGGAGCAGTGGAGCAGGCGGAGAATACCCGCCTGTTTTTCGTTGTTGTCACCTTATACTTTCACTCTTGACATACTGTATGCTATACAGTATAATGCGACCATAGGTGAAAAATGGAAAACGATGAACTTGTGCAGAACATGCTGTTGGAACTGCGGCGCGGTGTGCTGTCCATTGCAGTGCTCAGCCAGTTGAGCAGGGAGGAGTACGGCTACTCCCTGCTCAAGGCGCTCTCGGACAAAGGCATGGGGATAGACCAGAGCACGCTCTATCCCCTGCTCCGCCGCCTCGAGTCACAGGGACTGCTCCAGTCCGATTGGCGCATCGCGGACGAAGCCCGCCCGCGCCGCTACTACGTCATCAGCACACAGGGACGCGCGGTGCTGAGCAAACTCAAACGTGAATGGTCTGCGATGGCTGAGACCATGAAACAACTGTTGTCATAACGAAGGAGGTCGAAATGAACCTGATTGATAAGTATATTGCAGAGGTCGGAAAATACCTGCCGCGCAGGAACCGCGCGGACATCGAAGCCGAGATCCGCTCGACGCTGGAGGACATGCTCGAGGAACGAAAGCAAGCTGAAGGTCCGGAAAATGAAGCGATGATCCTCGAGCTGCTCAAGGAATATGGGCCGCCGCGCAAGGTCGCGGAATCCTATGTTGGACCTCGTTATCTGATCGGGCCGCGCATCTATCCAATCTTCGAGATGGTGACGCGTATCGTGCTGGCCGTTTTGTTTGCCGTCGCCCTCGCGGGACTTGGGATTGCGCTGGCAAGATCAAGCGTGACCGGGCCTGAGTTTCTCAAAACGGTCGGGGAATCTGCGTTGGGTTTTCTGAGCGGGCTGATCACGGCCTTTGGCAACATCGTGCTGGTGTTTGCGATCCTTGAACGGGTTCTGCCCGCAAAAGAATTCGAAAAGGAAACAGAAGATTGGAACCCGGCCGAACTTGCCAGTGAACCAGATCCTGACCGTGTGAGCTTTGGTGAACAGATCGTGGGCATATTCTTTCTGGTCCTGTTCCTGGTCATATTCAACCTGTATCCTGGAGTAGTCGGTTTCGGTTTCTTCAACAAGAGTGACTGGGTGTTTATTTCACCGGTATTGACTGAGGCTTTCTTCAGTTATCTGCCGTGGATCAATATTTTGGTACTTCTGCAGATTGGTTTCAGCGTGTACCTACTCCGCCAGGGAGTATGGAACAAAGGCCTGCGCATCCTAAACATCGTGCTCGAGCTGGCAGGGATCGCGCTGGCGGTGGTCATGCTAAGAGGTCCCTCATTAGTTGCCTTGACGCCTGAGCAACTTGCAGGTACGCCCCTGGCGGAGGCCGCGCAGGTATTTACAAGAATCGGAAACCTGATACCCAGCCTGGTGTTGACCATTGTGGTCATCGTCTCCAGCGTTGAAGTGGCACAGATGGTCTATCATCTCATGAAAAGCAGACCTTCGTCAACCTATCCTGTCATGAAGTAGTCAAACATGCCGAGCGGATTGAATATCCGCTCGATTCTATTTATGGTAAAAGAGATTCTTAATCTTCTACCTGTAAGCGCTCTCGCAGAGGGCAGCGTCCAAACGGTCCAATGTCAGTGGTATCATCGGTAGTTAAGATGGATTGGAAGGAAAGGAGAAACGATGAAATCCCGAAGTTTATTATCCACGTTTGCACTTGTCTTAGCCATGCTCGCCTGCAACCTGCCATCGAATGTGCCCGTCACAGAGACGCCGACATCAGTGTCCCCCTCACCTACACAATCGCTGCCCACTGCAACACCAACCCAGACACCTCTGCCCACCAATACCCCACTTCCGACTCTTACACCTACACCAACAGTTCCTACCGCGTCGGCCAAGGAAGTGCCGGTCAACTGCCGCCTTGGGCCAGGCACAGCATGGCTTGCCATCAGCGCCTTGACTGTTGGACAGACTTCCCAGATCGTAGGCAAGAACTCGGATGGGACCTGGTGGGATATCGTCGACCCCCTCAATTCCAGCAGGAACTGCTGGGTCTCTGTCAGCGTGACCAATGCCGCGGGTAACCTGGCGAACATACCGGTCGTCCAAACGCCAAAGGCTGCAGTAACGAGAGTGACGGTGGATGTGAGTCCGAAAACGGTCAACGTTCCGGGACCCGCATGTGCAGGCCCAGTTCCACCGATCGTGATCGAAGGGACCATTGAGACGAACGGACCGGCGTCAATCCAGTGGCGCTTTGAAACCCAGCAGGGCGGCGCGATGACCACGCAGATCACAGAATTTGAGACGTTCGGCTCAAAGACATTTACGGCCGCCTATACTCCTGCACTACCAGTGACTGCAGGAACCTCCTACTGGGTAAGGTTGATCGTAACCAGTCCTAATGACGCTCAGAGTGAGGTGAAGTACGCTATTGCGTGTCCATAAATCGGAAAGCACTGAGACAAACAGGAACCAAGGGCGGCCCATTATAGGTCGCCCTTTCGCTTTAGATAAAGTAAAATCCTATCACCATGACCGCTCAATGGACCTCCCTTCACGGTGTCATCGTTCAGGGTTACCGCGTCGCATCCGGACCCTCCAGGGACTATCCCTACGGCGCATTGGACAGGCAAAGGCCCATCTTCAAGTCGCGCGGACTGGACCTCAGCGACTACTTCAACGGCACGCTCAACATAGACATTCGCCCGTATACCTTCAAGTTGGTCAAACCAGAATTCACCTTTCATCACGTCGAATGGACAGACCTGCACCCACCTGAGCACTTTTCCTTTTCGCAATGTAAAGTTTTGTACAAGGATTTCGAATACGAAGGCTGGGTTTACTACCCGCACCCGGAGACGAAACTCCGTCACTTTCAAGACCCTTCGCTATTGGAAGTGATCGCTTTTCCAATCCCGCAGATCAAATATGGGGATGAAGTGCAGGTGCAAGTGAACCCGGAAGAAATCGCAGTAAGCGAGTCTACTTGAAGTAGAATTCACATATATCCAAGAAACCACATCTGGCAAAGGCTAAAATGTCGAAGAAACGAATTGCAGTATTAACAAGTGGGGGCGATGCACAGGGTATGAA
>Ga0209002_10004281_pt1 | contig 11269 bp, 11 predicted proteins | sample Rifsed16ft2_FD_184010 | JGI IMG/M metagenome (GOLD analysis project Ga0209002, IMG submission 184010) | Soil microbial communities from Rifle, Colorado, USA - sediment 16ft 2 (version 2) | ecosystem: Environmental > Terrestrial > Deep subsurface > Rock core/Sediment | place: Rifle, Colorado...
TGGTCAACCTATCCTATCCCCCCGCCCCCCTTCCCTAAAACCCTCTCCACCTCTTTTTCCGTAAGATACCTCCACTCCCCAATCTTAAGATTGCCAAGCCCCATACCCGCAAACTCAATCCTTTTAAGTTTCGACACAGGATGCCCCACCGCCATGCACATCCTTTTAATGAGCCTGTTCCTGCCCTCTGTAACAGTAATCTCAATCCATGAATTTTCCTCTGTCTTTCTTATGAACCGCGCCTTTGCCGGGAGTGTTTTCCCATCGGGAAGATATACCCCTTTTTCAAGTTTCTTGAGATCCTTCTCGTCCGGGATGTCCTTTACCTTTACAAGATATTTTTTGGGGACGGAAAAACTCGGGTGGATGAGTTTATTTGAAAAATCCCCGTCGTTTGTAAGCAAAAGAACGCCCTCGGCGTCATAGTCGAGCCTTCCGACGGGAAAAACCCTGTGCCTGCATCTTCTGAGAAGCTCTACCACGACGGGTCTCTGCCTCTGGTCCGAGAGGGCGCAGATATACCCCTTTGGTTTGTTTAAAAGTATGTAGACCTTTGGACCTTTAAAGGAGAGGAGCCTTCCGTCAACTTCAATTCTGTCTGTTTGAGGGTCTGCCTTTGTTCCGAGCGCGGTAACCACACTCTTATTGACCCTGACCCTCCCCTCCAGGATCATCTCCTCCGCCTTCCTTCTTGATGTTATCCCGGCCCTGGCTATTATCTTCTGTATTCGCTCCTTCATTTTCTCCGGTTAAATATCTTTCTTCTATCTCCTTTTCTTCAAGGGATTCTATGTCTTTAAGGGTCGGAAGATGCGAGAGGTCTTTAAGGCTGAATACCTCCAGAAACTCCTTTGTTGTCCCGTAAACAATGGGCCTGCCGGGCTCGTCTTTTCTCCCCACTATCTTTGCCAGCCTTCTTTCAAGAAGGGTCGCAAGGACCCCTGAGGAGTCAACCCCCCTTATGCCTTCAAGTTCCGCCCTTGTTATCGGCTGTTTGTAGGCGATCATCGCAAGTGTTTCCAGCGAGGCCTTGCTTATTTTCTGCATCCCTATCTTAAAAAGCCTTTTTATCCACGAGGAATATTCACTCTGGGTTCTCATCTGGTATCCCCCGGAAACCTCCTCAATGTAAACCCCCCGCTGCGCGCCTCTGTAATCCTCTATAAGCTCCTTAAGCGCCCCCTTTATGTCATCCCGTGATTCGCCTTCAAGGACGCCGAGAATCCTTTCAAGACTCACGGGATGGTCCGCGGCGAATATCAAGGCCTCAATAACCGGTTTGAGCGCGTTTCTGTCCATCCAAAAAACCCCCTGCTAATGAACCTCTTGCGGACGGTATATCCTTATGACGCCGTCCTCTGTCTGGTTTACTTTTATCATAAGAAGTTTGCAAAGCTCAAGAACCGCAAGAAATGTGACGATTACCTCCCCCCTCGTGGATGTTTCCGGAAAAAGGTCTGAAAAGGTTATGCTTATTTCCCTTGAAAGGGCCTCCAGGAGATGGTTCATCTTGTCGGTAACCCTGAACCTGTCCACCGTAAGGTCAATCTGATAGGGTTTGGGCAATTTCTTTATAATCTCCCCGAACGCCTCCATCAGGTCAAAAATAGATAAATCGGTAAGCGCGATTTCGGAGTCCTCGGATATCCCCTCAAGCGGAAGGGTCATGCCCCTTGCAAACACGTCCCTTCCAAGAAGGATGCGGCCGTTCAATTCCTCCGCGGCCAGCCTGTACCTTTCGTACTCCAGAAGCCTCCTTACAAGCTCGCTCCTCGGGTCCATCCCCTCTTCCTCCTCCGAAACCCCTTCTTCGGGAATCGGAAGGAGCATCCTGCTTTTTATGTGTATGAGGGTCGCCGCCATAAGTATGAATTCGCCCGCAAGGTCAAGGTTCATCGTTTTCATCATATCTATATATTCAAGATATTTTTCCGTTATGAAATAAATGGGGATATCATAGATGTCAACCTTGTTCTTCCTTATAAGGTGAAGCAGCAGATCAAGCGGGCCTTCGAATATATCAAGTTTTACGTCTAACGGAGAACGCTCGGTCATAATCCATCAAGGCCCATCTTTCCTCTTACGTCGGCCATTGTTTTTTGCGCCGCCTTCCTCGCCTTTTCGGTGCCGTCTTTGAGGATAGAGAGGATTTTTTCCGGGTCTTTTGAAAGTTCAAGCCTTTTTTCCTGTATGGGCTTAAGCATTTCTATGACCTTCGGTATAACGGCCTTTTTACACTCTATGCATCCAATCCCCGCGCCTGTGCAGCCCTCTACAACCCACTTCCTTGTTTTTTCGTCAGAATAGAGGGTATGGAAGGTGATATAGACCGGGCATACGTCGGGATTCCCGGGGTCGGTCCTTCTTTTTCTTGCCGAGTCCGTCATCATCGTAAGCATCTTTTCCTCTATGACCTTTGGCTCATCCGAAAGATAGATTGCATTGTTGTAGGATTTGCTCATCTTCCTTCCGTCCGTTCCCAGAACCCTGGGAGATTCCGCAAGAAGGGTGGATGGCTCGGGGAACGTCTCACCGTAAAGATAATTGAATCTTCTGGTTATTTCCCTCGCGAGTTCAAGATGCGGGGCCTGGTCAATCCCCACGGGCACCTTCTGGGCCAGGTAGACGATGATATCGGAGGTCTGAAGCACCGGGTAACCGAGAAAGCCGTATGTATGCAGTTCCCTGTCCTTCACCTCGGCAATCTGTTCCTTGTATGTGGGGTTTCTCTCAAGCCACGGCAGGGGGGTTATCATTGAAAGAAGAAGATGCAGTTCCGCGTGTTCCTTTACGCCGCTCTGTAAAAACATTATTGATTTTTCCGGATCTATCCCGCAGGATAACCAGTCCGTGACCATCTCCAGGATATTTTCCTTAAGAAGGCGCGGGTTTTCATACTCTGTTGTCAGGGCATGCCAGTCCGCGACAAAGAAAAAACATTCGTATCCTTCCTCAAGAAGTTTGAGCCAGTTTGCAAGCACCCCGTGGTAGTGGCCGAGGTGAAGGCGTCCGGAAGGCCTCATCCCGCTTAAAACCCTCTCCCTCATCTATATCCCCCCGGAAACAAAAAGGCGCACCGCATAGAAGACAATAGGAGATATAAGCGTATTGATTATTCCCGTGGACATAAGGGCTATAAGGATTATAAACCCGTAAGGCTCAAGCCTTGAGTATCCCATTGCCTTTTCGGCGGAAAGGAAATGCGCCATGACCCTGCTTCCGTCAAGAGGCGGTATCGGTATCATATTAAAGACCGCGAGGGAGACATTCACAACGATGCCGAACTTTATCATGAAAAAAAGCGGACCGAAAAGGAAAGAAGACATGGAGGCCGGGCCGTAATCCAGAAAAAACATCATCTTATAGATAAGGGAGAAAAGGGCCGCGAGAAAAAGGTTGGAGGCCGGCCCCGCGGCAGCGGTAAGCATCATATCCCTTGAAGGGTTTTTGAAATAGCGCGGGTTTATCGGCACAGGCTTTGCCCATCCGAACATCCCGGTTAAAAAAAGCGCAATGGTGCCTATAAAATCAAGGTGCCTGAACGGATTCAGGCTGACCCTCCCTAAAAATTTAGGGGTCGGGTCCCCGAGCCTTGTGGCGGCCAACCCGTGGGCGCATTCATGCACCGTGAGGGCAAGCAGTATCGGCGGTATTTTAAGAAGCAGTATCCTTACGTAATCTTCAAACATCTCAATAATCCAGTCTATCAGATAACTTTTCCCCCAGTCAACGTAAATCTTTGACTTCCGCAAACGGCCTCAAGGCCAAAAAACCCTTGACTTATTCAATAATTAAATGGTAACTTAATTGAGATAAAAACCGCGTAAAATATGCCTAAAAAGATACTTCTCGCAGACGACAGCGTCACCATCCGGAAGGTCATCTCCCTCACCCTTACCCCTGAGGATTACGAACTTGTGGCAGTCGGCGACGGCCAGGCGGCAATATTAAAAGCAAGGGAGATTAAGCCAGACCTCATACTGGCCGATATAGCCATGCCGGGGAAAAACGGCTATGAGGTATGCGAGATTGTAAAAAACGACCCGCAGCTCAGCCATATCCCGGTGCTTCTTCTGTCAGGCACCTTCGAAACCCTGGACGCCAAAGAGGCCGAAAGGGTGGGGGCCGACGACCACATTGTAAAACCTTTTGAATCGCAGGACCTCATAAATAAAATAGGGGAACTGCTTTCACGCCCCGCCAGGGCAATCCGCGAAGAAAAAGAGGAACCGTTCCCTCCCCCCGCCGAAGCGAGGCCTCCGCAGCCGGGCGAGATATGGAGGGAAAGCGATTTTATAGGAGATTCCCTGGAAGAAGAGCGGGAAAAAGAGGTTTCAGAGGGCCCCGGCTTATCGGAAGAGAAAGGGTTTCTGGACCTTACCCTCGACGAAGAAGAATCTCTGGAAGAGCCCCAGCTTTTAGAGGAACCTCTGGAGGAAGTTTTAGAGGAAGAAATGCCGGTCAAACCCGCTTTAGAGGAGGTTTCGGCGGAACAGGAGTTGTCTTTCGAAATAGGGAAAGAAGAATTCAAGGAGCCCCCTTTAGAGGCAGAATTTGAAACGGCCGAAAAGATGCCTCCCGGAAAAATACCTCCCGAAGAAATACCGCCCCGAGAAATACCGGAGGAAGCCGAATCCATCCGCTTTATTGAAGAAGGCTCTCCCGTCAAGGAAAAAGCGCAAAAACGGATAAAAGAGGCCCTTACCGGAATAAAAGGGCTGGAAACGCTCCCCGGAGACAAACTGAGCGAACTCATCGCAAATATCGCGCGCGAGGTTATTGAGGATATTGCGTGGGAAGTCGTGCCTGAACTTGCCGAGGAGATAATCAAAAAAGAACTTGTTGAAAGAATCAGGCAGTCAATGCGCAGGCCATAGGCATAAAAAACCCATAACCTTGGAGAAACGGGGGCGTATAGTTGGGAAAAATTCCTGATTAGATTCCCCCTTTAAATTTTTTAAATTTTATAGAGATATAAAAAATCTCCGGATGATTTTAATGATGATTAATGATGATTAAAAAAACGCTCGCAAAAGTATACTCTCCGGAAGATATCGAGAAAAGGTGGTCCGACCACTGGATAAAGGAAAACCTCTTTGTGGCGGACCCGTTCTCAAAAAAACCCCGGTTTTCAATGGTCATACCCCCGCCGAACATAACGGGGTCGCTTCACCTCGGACACGCCCTTAACTCCACCCTTCAGGATATAATCGCAAGGTATAAAAGGATGCGTGGATATAACGTTTTGTGGCTTCCCGGGGTGGACCACGCGGGAATCGCCACGCAGAACGTGGTTGAAAAAAAGCTTAAAGAAGAAGGCCTTTCAAGAAAAGAGCTCGGAAGGGAACGCTTCCTGGAAAGGGTATGGAAGTGGAAAGACGAGAGCGAGGGGGCAATCCTCAACCAGCTTAAAAAACTCGGCGCCTCGTGCGACTGGTCAAGGCTGCGCTTTACAATGGACCCCGGCCTCACAAAGGCTGTAAGGGAGGTATTTGTAAGGCTTTACAGGGAAGGGCTTATCTACCGTGGAGATTACATAATAAATTTCTGCCCCCAGTGCCATACGGCCCTCTCGGACCTTGAGGTTGAGCACAGAGAAACCGACTCTTTCCTCTACCATATAGAATACCCCCTGAAAGACGGAGGAAGTGTCACCGTCGCGACAACAAGGCCGGAAACAATGCTCGGGGACGTGGCGGTTGCGGTAAATCCAGAGGACGGCAGGTATAAAAATATTATCGGAAAATACGCGGTACTGCCTCTTTCGGGAAGGGAGATACCGGTAATAGAAGACTCAACGGTTGATATGGAGTTTGGGACGGGAGTAGTCAAGATAACGCCCGCCCATGACTTCAATGATTTTGAGATAGCAAAGAGGCACCCGCTTCTTAAACCTCTCAAGGTCATGGACGAAGAGGCCAGGATGAACGAGAACGCCGGAAGATACCGGGGGCTTGAAAGGTCTGAGGCAAGAAATATTATTATAGGCGACCTTAAAAACTCCGGGCTGCTTAAAAAAGAGGAAAAATACAAACTCCCCCTCGGCATCTGCTACAGGTGCTCAACCCCGGTTGAGCCGACACTCTCAAAGCAGTGGTTTGTAAAAACAGGGCCTCTCGCAAAACCGGCAATAGAGGCGGTTGAAAAGGGAATGACCCGTTTTATACCGGCAAACTGGTCTGCTACCTATTTTGAATGGATGAGGAACATACGGGACTGGTGCATATCCCGCCAGATATGGTGGGGGCACAGAATCCCCGCGTGGCACTGCAAAAACTGCGGCCATATAACCGTGGATACGGAAGACCCGAAGGCCTGCCAGGGATGCAAGAGCGCCGAGATATTTCAGGACCCGGATGTCCTGGACACATGGTTTTCTTCCGCGCTATGGCCTTTTTCAACCCTGGGCTGGCCCCAGAAAGCGCCCGATGACGTCTTCTACCCGACATCGGCGCTTTTTACGAGTTTTGATATAATATTTTTCTGGATCGCGAGGATGATAATGATGGGGCTCAAGTTTAAGGGGGACGTCCCTTTCAAAGATGTTTACATACACGCCCTTATCAGGGACGCCGCGGGCCAGAAGATGAGTAAAAGCAAGGGCAACGTCATAGACCCTCTTTTCATGATGGAAAAATACGGGACAGACGCCTTAAGATTCACGCTCGCCGCGTTTGCCGCGCAGGGGCGCGACATAAAACTCGCGGAGGAAAGGATAGAGGGTTACAGGAATTTCGCAAACAAGCTCTGGAACCTCGCAAGATTTACGCTTCTTAACATAGAAAAAGAGCCGCCCCCCTCCTCCCCCGACGGATATACAAAGGCGGATAAATGGATTATAACAAGGCTTTCTTTTTGCACTGAAGAGGTAATCTTTGCCCTTGAAAACTATGAGTTCGACAGAAGCGCGAGGGCAATCTACTATTTCATCTGGCACGAGCTCTGCGACTGGTATGTTGAGATGATAAAACCGGATTTGAGAGGGGAAAAAGGCGAAGACAGGAAATATGCCTCAGAGGCTGTTCTTTTAAGCGTTCTTAAGGACTCCCTTAAGATCCTCCATCCCTTTATGCCGTTTATAACTGAAGAGGTTTACTCTTATCTGCCGGGCGCGACCCCCGGCATAATAAAGGATGGGTTTGCGGAGGCCTCGGCCAGATACCCCCTGGAGACAAACGATGTGGAAGCCCTTATGGAAGTTATAAGGGCAATAAGGAATATACGAACCGAGACAAATATTTCGCCGGCCGTGGAACTTGATTGCACCGTATTTTCAGAAGACCGGTCTTTAAGGGATGCCATTAAAGACGGCGAGCCATACATAAAAAACCTCGCGCGCGTTAAAAATCTCCATATATCCGAAAAAGGCGAAAAACCGGCCCATGCGGCATTTTCCCTTGTAAGAGGGAAAAAGGGAGAGGCTATCGAGGTCTTTGTGCCTTTGAAAGGGCATATTGATATAGAAAAGGAGACATTACGGCTTTCAAGGGAACTTGAAAAACTCGAAGGCGACATGGAAGGCGTAAAGAAAAAGCTTGAAAACAAAGGATTTATCGGCAATGCCCCCATTGAGATTGTAGAAAAGGAAAAAGAAAGATTTTCCCTTCTAACGGAAAAAAAGGCAAAGATTGCCGCCGGCATTGAAAGGATAAGGGGCCTTTGAAAAAATGAAACGGAAAAAAAGCATCCCGCTTAACGAATACGCCTCCATGCTCATAAACGCCTCCCTGGCAGAGGACATCGGAAGCGGAGACCTGACAACGGATTCCATAGTCCCTTTAACCGTTAAAGGGAAGGCAACGATACTGGCGAAGGAAAGATTCGTTATCGCGGGGCTTCTTTTCACCGAGAAGGTTTTCAGAACCCTTGACGAAAATATTAAATTCAAAAGACACGTAAACGACGGGGATACGGTAAATCGCGGGGACGCGATCGCGTCTGTCTCGGGAAGGCTCGCAAACATCCTCAAGGCCGAGAGGGTCGCCCTTAATTTCCTGCAGAGACTTTCAGGGGTTGCGACCCTTACGGGGCGGTTCATAAAAGAAATCAGGGGAACAGGTGTAAAGATACTCGATACGAGAAAAACAACCCCATGCATGAGGATACTCGAAAGATACGCGGTAAGGGTCGGGGGCGGCGAAAACCACAGATTCGGGCTCTTTGACGCAATACTTATAAAAGACAACCACATAAAGATCGCGGGCGGCGTGGAAAAGGCAATCAAAAGGGTAAAAGAGAAATACCCCAAAGGCATGAGCGTTGAGGTAGAGGTTAAAGACCTGAAAGAGGTAAAAGAGGCGCTTAAGTGCGGGGCCGATGTGATAATGCTCGACAACATGGACACCGCAATGATAAAAAAGGCGGTTTCTCTCATAGGGAAAAGGGCGCTTGTCGAGGTATCGGGAGGGGTGACGCTTAAAAATGTGAGAAGGATTGCCTCATGCGGGGCTGATTTCATATCCATCGGGGCGCTTACCCATTCGGCAAGGGCAGTGGACGCAAGTCTGGAAATTGAAAAATGGAACCAGAGACCACGGAGATAAAGATAATAGGGTTTCTTAAGGCATGCAAAAAGACCTACCTTTCGGGCGAGTCCATGGCCAACTCCATCGGGGTCTCAAGAACAGCCGTATGGAAGCACATAAAATCTTTAAGAGAGGCGGGCTACCCGATAGAAGGAACGGCAAAAATGGGTTACCGCCTTTTAAAGAGCGCCAAACCATTCAACGCCTTTGAGATTGCCCTCGCCCTTAAAAAGCAGAAAAACAAGACCATCGGCAGGAAAATACATTTCTTGACATCCCTTGACTCAACGAACACAAAGGCGCTGGAACTCGCAAAAAACGGGGCCCCGGAGGGGACCGTGGTAATTTCGGACAGCCAGGGCAAAGGCAGGGGGCGGCTCGGAAGGCGCTGGGTCTCCCCTTCCGGAAAAAACCTCTACACATCCATAATACTGCGGCCCCCGGTGCCGCCTGAAAAGGCGCAGACGTTGACGCTTCTTTCGGCGGTCGCGGCCGCGGAGACCATTGAGGCCTTCATCCCGCAAAAACCCCATCTTAAATGGCCCAACGATATACTCATAGAAGGAAAGAAGGTCTGCGGCATACTTACGGAGATGAGTTCAGAGACAGACAGGATTAACCATGTGGTTGTCGGCATAGGCGTAAACATCAATATGGACATGAAAAAAGCGCCTTCTGAAATAAAAGGCATTGCCACATCCGTCGCGCAACAAAGGGGAAGCCGGGTATCAAGGGCGGATTTTGCCGCGCTTCTTTATTCAAACTTTGAAAAATGGTATAAGAAATTCATAAAAGAAGGGCCTCCACCGGTTCTTGAGGCATGGCGGGGGTATTTTCAAGGCGAGGGCAAACCTGTAAAGGTAAAAGGGTTCAGTAAGAGTATTGCCGGCATATGCCTGGGCATTGACAATGAAGGGGCCCTGATTGTAAGAGAGAAAACCGGAAACATCGAAAGGGTCGTAAGCGGCGATGTGGAATAAATGTTTTAGCAGGTTGTTGAAAAACTGCCATATCCCTTCAGGCTGTTCAAAAAGCTCCCGACCCATGCTCCGCATGGGTGCCCGAAGGCGTCGAGGAGCGAGGAATGAGGCGTACTTAGCCGGTACGCCGCAGTGACGAGCGACGAAGATAACGCAGCAGATGGACTTTTTCAACAGCCTGTTAGAGAAAGATACTTGAGGTGCGGCTTGCTTATCGCGATAGACATCGGCAATACCAATATTGTCGTGGGCATTTTCAAAGGGAAAACCCTTCTTAAACACTGGCGCCTCGGCACGGTCAGGGAACGCACCTTTGATGAATACGGCATAACCATGCTTAATCTCCTTGAGGCGGGAAAAATCCCGAAAGATTCCATCACCGGCGCCATCATCGCATGCGTTGTCCCGGCGCTCAAGGATGTTTTTTCAAGGACGATTTCCGAATATATCGGGATAAAACCCATATTCCTTGAGCCGGGGATAAAAACCGGCATGCCGATTTCCACGGACAACCCGAAAGAGGTCGGCGCGGACAGGATTGCCAACGCGGTCGGGGCGTATTCCATATATAAATGCGAGCTTATAGTGGTTGATTTCGGGACCGCGATAACCTTTGATTACGTAACGGAAAAGGGCGAATACGCGGGCGGGGTGATTGCGCCCGGAATCTTTATAGCCGCGGAGGCGCTTTTTGAAAAGACGGCCCGGCTTCCGAGGGTGGAGCTTTCAAAACCCTCGTCCATTGTCGGGAAGAATACGGTGGAAAGCATTAAATCAGGGCTTTTTTACGGATATCTCGGATTGGTTGAGGGCGTTGTGGCGAGGATAAAAAAAGAGGCGGCAAAAAAGCCGCGGGTCATCGCAACCGGCGGTTACGCCCACATAATAAGCAAAGAGACAAAAACAATAGACGCCTTTGATGAGTTTCTGGTTCTAAAAGGGCTGAGAGTTATCTATGAGGTAAATAGAAATGCCTGAGGATGCGAAAGAAAATTTTCTTCTCGGAAAAAAGTATCTTAAAAAAGGCGCCATGGAGGATGCGGCAAGGGCGTTTGAGAAGGCCCACAGGGAGGATAAGGGAAACCCGGCTTATATGTCATACTACGGCATGTGCGCGGCCTTACGGTGGGGGAAAATCGGGATGGGGCTTGAGCTCTGCACCAAGGCGATAAAAAAGGAGTTTTTCAAGGCCGAATACTACCTGAATCTCGGAAAGGTATATCTCGCGGCCGACAACAAAAAGGGGGCGGTAACGCTTTTTAAAAAAGGCTTAAGCATTGAGCCCGATAACGAAGAACTGCACGAGATGCTTGTGGATCTGGGTCTCAGGAAAAGGGCGGTCATACCGTTCCTTAAGAGGTCTAATCCTGTAAATAAATATCTGGGGATTTTTTTCAGGCGCACCCTGCCCGAGATTTTCAGAAGAAAAGGCCCGGCAAAAAAAGATGAGGAGACATAGCCCGCAATCCTGAAAAGTGAGGTCGGGGATGGAAGTCCCGCTTGAAAACAAAAGAAACGTCGCAATAATCGCCCACGGAGGGGCTGGTAAAACTACCCTTGCGCGGGCAATGCTTTTTAACTCCGCCCAAATCCCGTTAAAACCAACCGGGGACGCTCCTTTTGACAGCGACCCCGAGGAACAGAAAAGAAAGATGACGATCTTTCCGTCTGTTTGCCGCTACCGGTGGCAGGGCCACTCCGTAAACCTGATTGACACCCCGGGTTATTCAAACTTTGTGCCCGCCACAAGAATATCCCTCAGGG
>Ga0209002_10004292_pt1 | contig 11258 bp, 14 predicted proteins | sample Rifsed16ft2_FD_184010 | JGI IMG/M metagenome (GOLD analysis project Ga0209002, IMG submission 184010) | Soil microbial communities from Rifle, Colorado, USA - sediment 16ft 2 (version 2) | ecosystem: Environmental > Terrestrial > Deep subsurface > Rock core/Sediment | place: Rifle, Colorado...
CGAGCTTGCCCGGAGCGCGGTCCCGGTCGGTGAGGCGACGCTAGCGATGTAACCCGCGTAGGTCGCGGACTTCGCCGCTGTGGCTGTGGGGGAACCGTAGGCGCGGGCGGTGGCCGTCCCGGAACGGTCGCCGAAGCCCTGCCCCGTACCTTGAGCCGAAGCCGTCTGGAACCCGACGCCGCTTCGGTCACCGAAGCCCTGAGCGACCCCGGATGTAGTGGCCTGAATCGCCGCGATCCCGGCAAGCTGGGAGTATCCGGTTCCTACCGCTTCGGTCTGCGCGGTGAGGAGCGCTGTCCCGCTGGCGGTTCGGGTACCTGTTGCGATAGCCGAGGCCAGAGCGTCGATGACACTCGCACCGGAGCTGGCACGTAGCGCCGTGCCGGTCGGAGATCCGACGGCCGCGACGTAGCCCGTGTAGGTCGAAGACTTCACGGCGGTCGCGGTGGCTGAGCTAAAGGTGCTGGTCGAGCCCGTTCCCGAGCGGGTCGTAGTCCCCTGACCGGTGACCTGGCCCGAAGTCGCCTGGAACCCAACGCCCGAGCGGTCACCGAAGCCTTGAGCAGTGGCCGAGGTCGTGGCCTCTATAGCCGAGGCACCCGCTAGCTGCGCGTAGCCGACCCCGACGAGCTCGCTATCGGACGTTAGGCGGCTCGCTCCCTGACCGCCCTTAGCACCCGTAGAAGTCGCCGAAGCGAGGGCCGCGATAGCAGCCGTTCCCGAGATCGCCGCGGTGCCCGTAGCTGTCGCGCTTGCGGTCGCCGCGATGGTTCCGGTACCGCTTGCGGTCCTGCTCCCAACGGCGACGCCCGAGGCGAGTGCTTGGCTTGTGCCTGCACCCTGCCCGGCCTTCTTACCCGTGGAGGTCGCCGAGCCGACCGCGTGGGTCAGTCCCGCACCGGAATGGGCCTCCGCGCCGCTCGCCAGGATCGCATAGACGAGGCTCAGAAACGGCGGGTTCGCGGTTCCGGTCGCTCCCGTACCGTCGGCGCTAGTGGCGAAGCCGGAGTGAGCGGAGTGCGCGTCGACGTCGAAGCTCGCGTGAGTGAGCGTCCCATGCGAGTCGGGCTGCGTCGGCGTGTGTGATCGCGAGGCGTGGTTCGATGCCTGCGTGACCGAGTGAGCCATCGACGTGAGCGCGAAACCCGAGTGAGCGGAGTGCGCGTCGTGGGTGTGTCCACCCAGCGAATCGTGACTGTCTCCCTTGGACCAGCGGTTGGTCCGGGGAGTCGTCGTGGCGACGGCACTCGTGCCGTGCGTATCGTGGGTGTGCGCACCCTCAGAGGAGTGAGTTCCGTGCGCTCCGGCCTGCGTGACGCTCGAGTGATCCGAGACGGCGAATCCCGAGTGGGACAGCGCAGCGTGCGCCGAGGCTGCGAAGCCGGAGTGTGAGCCGGAGTGCGAGCCCGGCTGCGTCGGGGTGTGCGCCGAGTGAGCAGCAGGCTGGTCTACGGGGTGAGAGTGCGAGGGACCCGTGTGGGTGTGGTCTATGGCCCCCTGGGTTGCCCCCCGGTCGGTGTCGGGATCCGTCGCGCCTACGACGAAGCGACCCCGTAGATCCGGGAGGTTGAAGTTGTCGCCCGAGCCGCCGAACTTGTACCCGATGACCGCCCAGAGACCGTTGTAAGTCGTCTTGGAGATAGACGTACCATCGCTCAGGAGCCAGTTCGTCGGTGCCGTCGTCATCGCTAGGGCGACGAGACCACCTATGGGATAGTCCGCCCCGCCGTGGTTGATGATTCCATTCAGGGCGATGCTCGGCGGATCAGCGGTCCCGGTGTTGCCCGTTCCCGCTCCCTGCGTCGCCGCTCCTGAGTGTGCAGAGTGAGCGTCTAGGTCTGCACCAGTGTGCGTGAGCGAGTGCGTGTCGGCCTGGGTGACCGAGTGGGATTGGGCCACATGGTCGCCGGGCTGCGCGCTGACCGAGTGCGCCGCCAAGTCCTGGCCGGAGTGCGCCGGGTGGGCGTCGTGAGTATGAGCTCCGCCGGAGGAGTGAGTGCCTGGCGACGAGGTGCGCGCCGTGGCTCCGGCAAGCATCGTCGCACCGCCCGTGTGGGCATCGTGGGTGTGTCCGCCCTCGGAAGAGTGCGTGGAGTGGGTGGCCGGCTGTCCAACGACATGATTGGCGACGGACCAGGAATGGGTAAGAAGCGCGTGGTCGGCTACCGTCGAGCCGGTGTGAGTGAGCGAGTGCGCGCTAGCTTGCCCAATCGTGTGCGAGCCGTGTGCGGACGGCTGGGTGACCGGGTGAGTGTGAGACGGGCCGGTGTGGACGTGAGCCTCGGCACCTCCCGTCCCGCCCCGTGTCGAGCCGGTACCCGAGTCGGCCTTGCCGAGCACCATCCGGTCGCGTAGGTCCGGCAGCTTGAAGGTGCCGTCGAGGGGGTCGGTCCCGCCGTTGAAGGCGTGACCAAGTAGCGCGAACAGGTCGGCATAGGTCGTCGTGGAGACGAACGACCCGTCACAGAGCAGCCATCCGCTTGGAGCCGTCGAGCCCCCGTGCCAGATGACCTCACCTATCGCGGCCATCTACGCCGCCGATCGGATGATGTAGGGCATGGCCTGGAACGGCGGATTGGCCGTTCCCGTAGCCCCTGTACCTCCTGCCGTCGTTGCGGCCCCCGAGTGGGTGTGTGCTCCCGTCACCGTGCTCCCTGAGTGAGTAACAGACGTATGGTCGCCAGCCTGAGCCGTCACCGAGTGCGTATCTCCCGAGTGGTCGGCCTGCGTGATTGCGTGGGCGTCGATGGTCGAGCCCGAGTGCGCGCTGTGCGCGTCGTGGGTGTGGGTCGCGTTGGCTGAGTGCGAGGCAGGCGCGCTGTAGCCCTGTATCGCTCCAGTGTTGTTCGTGTTGGCCGTGTTCCCGTGCGAGGCGTGGGTGTGGGTCGTATCGGCGGCGTGCGTCCCGTGGGCTCCAGCCTCAGCCGAAATCGAGTGGTTAGTGATGCTCGAGTCATGGCTCATCGCCGAGTGAGCCGCTAGAGCGGCATTGGCATGAGTGAGCGTCCCGTGAGACGCGGGCTGCGTAACGTTATGAGCGGTGTGCTCGTCGGGCTGGGTTACGGGGTGAGTATGCGACGGTCCCGTATGGGTGTGATCTATCGCGCCGCCCGTCCCCGCAAACGTCGCGCCGGTTCCACTAGTGGCCTTGCCGAACGGAAACCGCTGACGAAGATCAGGAACATTGAAGTTCGCGCCCGATCCGCCGAAGGCATACCCGATTACGTCGAACAAGTCCGAATAAGTCGTCGTGTCGTAGGACGTACCATCGCAGAGCACCCAGCCACTGGGGGCAGAGGCCCCCCCAAAGGCGGTGACGGTCCCTACGGTTCCGATCTGCGGCGGTGGCTGTAGGAGAGCCGCCGCTTCGGTCGGCTGCCACCACCAGAGACCCATTACGCCACCTTACGAATAGACCAGTTGATGGCTCGGTCGGTCCCGGCGACCTTCAGGAGTGTCATGTCCCATCCGTGCAGCAGGATCAGGGAGGGTGTGACGTAGACCGGTTCAAGCTGCGCATTCTGGATCGTGGCGATGAGCACGACCCGCTGCGTCGAGGTGGACAGCACCTTCTCGTACACGCGGAGCTCGAAGGCGTCGCCGTCGGCCAGCGCGTTCATCTCGAGGAAGCACTGGTACACGCCGTCATCGGTCTGAGTGTCCGGTCCGGCCGTGTCGGTCGTGAGCGACCACTCGGTCGTAGATACCGTCTCCGTTCCTGAGAACGCCTCGGTTATCGCCATGTCAATCCCTTACGTGATAGTGGTAGTGGAGAAACCGCAGAGGTAGATGTTCGTTGCGCTCGACTCGACGGGGGTCGCCGTCGCCGGGAGCGGGGACGCGGATGCTTCCTCCATCCTGAATGCTGCGTCATACGATAGCGCCGACGCGACTCCCCGAAACATCGTCGTGTTCGTGGCCGAGGAGGAGACAACGGCTATCCAGTAAAGACCCGGGATCAGAAACGTGTCCGTCACGTCGACGAACTGCACCTGGCTCGCGGTGCCCTGCGTCGCCGAGCCGGAGATGATTTTGGCACCCGGCTTGTAGGCCGCATCCCGGTAGACACCGACCTCGATGGTGGCCCCACCACTCACGGTCGCGCCGTTGGCCCACCATACTCGCGTGAGGATGAGCGGTGCCTGGCCGAAGATGGGCATGTAGACCGCGAGGGCAGCACTCTCCCATGTAGCAGAGCCCGGGTCGCTGTTGACGACTCGTTCATGTGCTGCTGCGCCCCAGCCGGGCGTGAAGGGCGAAATCATCGGGGAGACGGGTTCGACATGTATGGGGGCGTAGATCATGTCGCCACCGTCTCCAAGAGCATCCCGCCCATCGGGACATCGTTTAGCGCTTGGCCCAACGTCCAAGTAGCCGTTGCGGGAAGGGTGACGGAGCCCAGGACTTCGGATAGCACACCATATGCAGCCACCACCGGGGCAGGGAATGACAGTCCGCCGAACGTGTCCGTGGCATTGCTGCAGGAAAGTGCCCAGTAATAGAGCCCCGGCCCGATGGTCGTGTCCGTCACGTTGAAGACCTGCTCGGTTATTGATGCGACCTTCGCGGTCGAGCCCGCCGATACAAGCCGTGTGCCCCCGGGGTTATAGATGCCGATGTCTACGTTGCCCGTCCCGGTGCTCTGCGAAGCGAGCCAGAGTTGACGCACGATAACTCTCGAGCGCACGGGCAGCGGCACGTAGAATGCACGGTTCGCGGTTGGCCACGTAAGTGTGGTAATGGAGGTAACGGAGGGCATATAGGAATCACCCCACGTGTCGATGCTGTGGCGCGTCGCGGTCCCGCGCACTGGAGCAACGAGCGTCACGGCTGACTCAACCTATCCACCTCGTTCACCCACCACTGGATGGACAGGCCCGAATCGAGGAAGGGCTGCCAGCTCGTCGCTACCGTCGTTAGCTCCTGTATCCAGTTGATTCCGGGGAACTGGGCACGAAGCGGCTTGAGGATGAGCGCGATCGTCTGCACGTCCTCGATGTAGGCCATCAGGATGACACGGGCTAGAGCACGAGCGTCGGTCGCGTTGATGGGCATGATTCACTCCCGAAGTTTCGTAGGTCGGTTCACCCTCCCATTCTCGCCAGCGGGATGCTCTGCCGCCATGATCTCCTCTCGGCATATGGGACAGAGCATCGCCGCAACATTGGCGAGTGAACGGTCCAGACGGTCGAGCCTATCCAGGATGGACTGTTGGAAGACTTCCTCCTCTGCCATGAAGCTCCTCCTAGCTAGGCCAAGAGTGCAACGTCGGCGTCGGTCAGGGTGTACGTACCTTGCGAGGAGAACGTCTCCGTGACGATCTTCTGGACCAATCCCGCACCGTCCACGGTGAGGTCGATTGCCACGCCACCAGAGGTCGCCGCCACCTTGAACGTGTCGGTCGTTGCGTCACGCACGAAGTAGATCGTTCCCTGAGTGACTCCAGACGGAAGGACCGATGAGCCACCAGCGTCGATGAAGACGATTGTGTTCGTGTCGGCTAGACCATGGTTGTCGGCGGTCACCACGTCGGTGTCGGCCTCGGCTGTGAACGGGATCGGGTCCGCCGTCGCCCCGAGCTGTCCGTAGCCATAGAACGTGCCACCCGTTGACAGCGACCACAATCCGAACCAGCCGACCGTAGTCGAGCCCGGAATGTCGAACACCGGCGCGTTGGAGTTGTCCAGGTTCCCCGAGGCCGCAGGGTTCCAAGTGATTGCCTTGCGGGCATACGCCGGCGACCCACCGGTCACCTCGTTGGATCCCGCACCTCCCGGATCCGCCGTGTGCAAGCTGGAGAAGCCCGCCACCGTGGCGAGCTCGTCCAGCATCAGGTTCTTGGCGTCTGTTGACAGACCCATGACCTACCTCCTTCTGGGGTATCTCCCCTTGTCGTCCAACTAGTTGCCGAGAGCCGGCTCGGGCACCACGCGGGGCCGACCGGTCGGCGAGCCCACCAGCCCAGCAGCCGACCCCCGGCTCCTTAGTACCTCCACCACGGCCGCCGCAGCGCGCTCGGAGGAACGTCCGTCGAGTTCGCCGTACACGGCTCTACAGATCCGCCGCCGGCGTTCTGCTACTTCGTTGGGGTCCGAGAGCGCTGGACCGACGGCTTCCCCAAGCTGGTTCGGCGACTGCACTCGGACCCCAACGTCTGCGTGCTCCCAGAACCGAAGGCCATGCTCCACGTTCCTCCGGTACCAGGGAGCGTCCAGCACCACTACCGGCCTATCCAGCGCGGCGAACTCGTACAGCACGCTTGAGTTGTCGCATACGAGCAGGTCGGCTCGGTCAAGCACTTCGGCAAAGCTCGGGACGTACTCGATCCCCGCCTGGCGGTAGACCTTGCGAAGCGTAGGGGCCGCGCGAGGGTGTCCGTGACCTATCACGTGGAACGACTGCGCCAGCTCCGGCAGTGCCTTGCGGTAGTGCTCGAGCGCGCTTCGTCCCTCGGGAGCTACGTGAGCGTTCCAGTGAAACGCCAGCGCGATGATGCCGGTTCCGGGAGAAGGCTTTCCTATCCACGGGTCGAGCTTCGGGGGACCGACCGCCACCGAGAGGATGCCGGGATAGGTCACTCGGTTCCGCCGTGCCACTTCCTCCCCCGGACAGAGGAACAGGATGCTCCGGTCCCGCCTGGGTCCCCCCGAGTAGGCAGGGTGTCTCCCGTTGTAGCTCTGTCCCGCTCCGTGCTCCACGAAGACGACCGGCCTTCGGGGGGAAAGGGCGTAGTCCTTGTAGGACGCGACCATGATCGGCCCGCGCCCATCCGGCCTTCTGTCGTAGAGCGTCCCTCGGTACTCCGGGGGGAGCGCTTCCCAGACCGGTAGCAGGTGGTCGAGGTACTGAGGCTCGACACCGAAAGCGTCAAGCCTGTCGGGCATCTATCCGAGCCTTGGCCGCCGGGTCCCAACCCTGATCCCACCAGTGGACGGCGTAGCTTTCAGGGGGATACGGCCCGCCGAGTTCAACTCTTTGGCTCCAGTGAACCGGATAGAAAGCCACTCGCGGTAGCAGCCGCACATCTCGCCTGTCTGCCCACTGCGCCGTTAAGAAGTGCGGTCCCGTCTGCTGATTTGGGGGAGCCCCAGCTCGAAGCCTCGCCCACTTCGGCAGGGCTTCCAGAAGGTCGGTCACCGCAGGATGTCCGGCCGGGGAGCCCATCACGGTCGGACAGAGTAGGTATTTGTCCTCCCAAGCCGCGAACGGTCGCTCGTCTTCTAGCAGCTCATCGAATGGTCGCAGCGGTTCCACGTCGGTGTCGAGGTAGATCCCCCCGTACTCGTGCAGCACTTCGTAGCGGAGCACGTCTGACTTGCCGGCCCACGTCATCGCCTGGTCGAACACCTCGCGGCATCTCATGAAGCCCAGCACGTAGTTCGAGCTCGTGTTCCACGTCACGAAGTCCCAACCGGGATGTAGCTCTTTCAGCCGTTGCCAGAAGGCCTCGTACCGTTCGGGGATGGACTCGTCGAGCCAGATACGGTGAAAGGTTCGCGGGATCACATCCGCCGCCCGACCCAGAGGTTGTCCACGATCTCTACGCCTTCCCATTCGCCGCTCGGTAGGTAGTGGTCCGCTACCGCCTTCTGCTCGCTACCGTCGCGGACCCACTCCGCGCCCTTCCACACGGACCCGTAATAGTCGTGAACCGCGAACCATCCGCCGGGAGAAACGAACCGCTCCCAGGCAAGGAAGTCGTCTCGCACCGCGTCGTAGCGATGGTCGGCGTCATGGAACCAGAGCCCCACGGGCTTCACCCACATCTGCGCCACCTGTGCCGCGGTTGCGCGAAGCGGCGTCACGTAGGGCCAACAATCCTGCTCGCCTACGTTTGCCATGAACCGCTCGAGCGCGCCGACCTCTCCCCAGGGCTCGCTATCAAGCTCGGACGCCGCCAGTCCGGGGGGCTCGTACTGCGGCCAGGGATCCACGCATGTAACCCGCGCACCTGCACCGGACCGCGCACCGCTGGCGAGCCAACAGGCCGACAGCCCACGATGCGAACCGATCTCTACGATGGCCTGCTCGGCGCGAACCAGGCCGGCGAGCTCCGCCAGCTTCTCGCCCTCCGCGGGCGTGATGAGGCCGGGTATCTCCAGAAGGAGCGCCCTGGTTCCAGCGTCGATCACGGCACGTACTTCGCGTTGCCGTCAACAAACCCATAGGCGATGGCCGCCTCGTGGTCGCTACCGTCGAGCGCCCAGTCGCTAACCCACCCCCGATACACCGGGTCCGCGAAGGCTTCGTAGCTCGTCAGCAGGAACGGCACGGTCATCCGCGCACACTCGGTCATCGCCCAGGTGTAGGCACGCTGCGCCTGCCGAAGTCCTTCCTGCCAGTCAGCGGCATGTCCGTTCTTTACCTGAGACAGCCCGAGCACGTCGGCCCGCCTCGAGGTGAGCACCACTCGCGTGTCGTTGCAGTCGAGCTCGGCCATCAGCTCCGAGAGCAGCGGGTAGCCAGTGTCGTAAGGGAGCGACCGACGGATGATGCGGTTCTCCTCGTTCCAGTTGGCGGCTCGCAGTAGCCCCGCGACGTACCGCGTACCGGAAGCCTCCGGCCCGAGGATGACCACGCCGATCAGAGGATCTCCCCCACGTTGTAGCCCTTGGCCCGGTTGGCGACCAGGATCATCGCCCGGTTCACCCGTAGGAGCTGTTGCATGCGCGAGCGGTTGTCCTGGTACTGCGGATTCCGCCTCGGCGGATTCGGGTGCCACAGGTGCCACGCCTGGCCGGGTATCCGCTCCCACGAAGCGACCTTCAGCATCTGGACGTTGAACGCCGTGTCCTCATGTCCCCAGCCGACGAATCGCTCGTCGAACCCTCTGACCTTGTCCCAGCCGGCGCGAGCCACGACCAGTAGCCCGCCACCCTTGTGCTGGCCCTCGATGTGGCGCTCGGCGATAGCCTCCGGTCCCTTCTTGGACAGAGCGATGGAACCAGACGGGGTGAGCCGGTGTAACCGGTCGTGAGGGCGCACGGCTCCCCCCGTCCGGTCGGCAAGTTCCACTGCCTTTCGGATGACCTGTAGCTCGGGGATGGTATCGGCGTCGGCGATGATCGCCACGTCCCAGGTCCCCGCCGCCTTGGCCGCCGCATTGATAGCTCCGGCCCGTGACCATTCACCCTTGCTATCGCCGGTGAACACCGGTGGTCCGAGGTCCTCGAGAAAGGGAAGCGTCACCTCCCAGTTCTGCTCGCGCAGCTCGTCACCGTTGCGCCAGGGGACCAGGATTACCGTTCTTAGAGCCGCCACAGTCCGATCCTCTTATGCGGGTACTGGACACCGGAAGCCCACACGCCGTCGGGGATAGCCCAAGAGGGCTCCGGGAAGCTAAACGGCGGGGCCAGCATGTTGATTTGGTAGTAGCTCCCCGAAGGCACGCCTATGTTGGTTGCGCCGTCGTGGGTCGAGGCGAGTAGCCATGTTGCTCCGCTTGCGCGGAAGTTTGCGAGTGCTTGGGTGCCGTCGGAAAGGCTCAGGTGTTGGAGCGCGTCGCGGCAGATGACGAGTTCACAGCGTGGAAGCTCGTCTGTGCAGATGTCGGCGATTACGTATCGCCTGTTGGGATGTCGCTTGCGAGCGACGATGAGGGCGTTTCGAACGATGTCTACGCCGATATAGCCGGGTAGGTCCGGCATCCAGAGCGAGTCGCCAGCGCCGGCGTCGAGCACGGAGGAGACTCCGAGTTCGGCAACAAGCTTCGGTAGGGCTTCCCGCAGGCGAGCCGTGGCTTCCAGGCTGGAGCCCGGTCCGGCCCTGGTCCCGCCACGCCCGTTCCAGGCATTTCGGCGGTAGATCTCGGTGAAGACGGCAGCCCTAGGCGTAGACACGGCGCTCGGAAAGTAGGGCGCGCATCGCTTCGGGGTCCCTCGTCTGCCGGTACCGCGCACCGAGTTCCTGGTTGGCTTTGTAGGTAGCGGTGAACGGCATCCGGTCGGGGGAGCGCCGATGCCACAGGTGGTACACCGTCCCCGGCACCCGGTCTATCCAGCCTCCGAGCACCCGCGCCGCCTGAACGAACGACACGTCCTCCTGACCCCATCCCCGGAACCGCTCGTCGAAGCCGCCTATCTCGTCCCACAGAGCCCGGGGGACGGCCACGATAGAGGACTCGTGCTCGTCGGTCACGTAGCGCCGGCCCTTGGTCCAGTCACCCTGATACCCCTCAAGGATCCGGTGGGTCATTGAGGGGATGAGTCCCACGAACCGCTCGAAGGCAAGCGTCAGGCGTCCCGTTGCTCTGGCTCGGGAGACCGCTTGGGCAACCTGATTCGGCGCTGCCAAGACGTCGGCGTCCAGTACCACCGCGACCTCCCAATCACCTTGGGCACCGTCGTTGATGGCAGCAGCACGACTGAACGGACCTTCGGGAGCTTGACCTTCGACAACCTCGAAGTCCGAACAGCCTTTCTCCCACCACGAGCGGCAGAACGCCCAGAGCTTCTGCCTTTCGCCACCGTCAGTCCGCCAGGGAACGACGAACCGGACGGTGGACCGGTGGAGGGGAGAGAGGGATTGCATACCCTCCACCGGTCCTATCCGCCACTTAGGCCCTTATGAGGCCAGGTCGATCTTCGAGAACGCCTCCGGGTAGGTAATACCCAGAGCCGAACGCACCTCTGCCCGAATAGCCACGAGGTTCTTCAGGAAGAAGTCGTCGTGGCTGTTCGACGCGGACAGACGCACCTCGCCCTTGCGGTACACCTTCCCGCCCTGACGGAAGGCCCCCACTATCGGGAAGCCCTGAACCGCCGACTGGGAGACGACGACCCGAGCCGGCGAGCCCCAGAGGTTCTGGGACGGCGACTGATTCGGGCCACCGGAGAGATAGATCCCCGACGTGTCGGCCTTCGCAGCCGACGCGGCTGCCCAGTCCAGCGGATGGATGAACAGGGCGTCCGGCTCGGCGAAGAAGTTCATCCGTACGTCGGTCACACCGGCGAGGATGGCGTCCCAAACGCCCACCCCTCCCGTGATGTCCGGCGCAGCGGAGCCCTCCAGCACTGCCGTGTAGAGATCGACGGCGAATGCCGTCTCCTCGTTCTGACGGACCATGAACGGCAAGTCGGAGTTCAGGAACGGCCGCAAGAACGGCGCGTCCTCCAGGAACTCCTCAGCCACCGCCACGAACGCGGCCCGCTTGTCGAGCTCGGCCGTGGCGTCGTCGGTCGCGTACTCGGCGTAGGGCTTGACGTCACCTGGGGCTACCACCTCGCCCGATGCCCGCGTACGGGTCGTGAGGACCGGGT